>Ga0334722_10000161_pt1 | contig 99149 bp, 98 predicted proteins | sample C3_bottom_MG_FD_207210 | JGI IMG/M metagenome (GOLD analysis project Ga0334722, IMG submission 207210) | Sediment microbial communities from Yellowstone Lake, YNP, Wyoming, USA - C3_bottom | ecosystem: Environmental > Aquatic > Freshwater > Lake > Sediment | place: USA: Wyoming | collected...
TCCGGTCATCAGATTTTCAAGCACCGTCATGCCGCGAAACAATTGGGAGGTTTGAAAAGTCCGCCCCAGACCGAGTCCGGCAATGTCGCTCGGTTTGCGTCCGACGATGGAGGTGCCGTCGATCAGGATATCGCCCTGTTGCGGGCGATGGATGCCGCAGATGACGTTCAGCAGCGTGGTCTTGCCCGCGCCATTCGGACCGATAAGGCCCCTAATCTCGCCCTGTTTTACCGCGAGGTCGATTCCCTGCAGCACCCGCATTCCGCCAAAACTGATGTGGACGTCACGCACCGAGAGGAGCGCTGCGCTCATTTGTCGATGGCGCCCGAACTTGCATCGCTGGACCCGGGCGCAACTGCGGCCGTCGGCTTGACCAGGCGCACCGGCTCTTCCCAGCCGCGCACGTGGCGCTTGATCAACGCCACCAGGCCACCGCGCATGAACAGGACGAAAATGACCAGCAGCGCGCCAAACACGATCTCCTGGAGTCCCTTGAACTCGCGCAACGCTTCCAGTAGAACAATGATGATCCCGGCACCGAGCAGGGCGCCCACGACCGAGCCGAGTCCGCCGACGACAATCATCGATTTCTGCAGCACCATCTGGAACAGATCAAAACCCTCCGGCGCGACGAAATTCAGCAACGCCGAGTACAGACCGCCCGCGATTCCCGCATAGAAACCGCTGATCCCGAATGCCAGCGCCTTGTATCGCAGCAGATCGACGCCCAGGGATTCTGCCGCGACGTCGCCGTCGCGCACCGCTATGAAGGCGCGCCCCACCCGCGAGGCGACGAGATTCTGCGCAAATAGGAATAATCCGACCGCCAGCACCAGACTCAGGTAATACAGGCCGAGCGGCTTCTCAATCGGCAACGGGGCGAAGGACAACGGCGGCGTCTTGAATCCACCGGCGCCGAAGGTGACGTTTTCCCAATGTAAGAAGACCCACTGGGTGGCTTGCGCGAAGGCCAGCGTGGACAGCGCCAGATACAGGCCTCTAAGGCGTAGCGCCGGCAGTGAAATCGCCAGCCCGACGGCCGCGGCGACCAGCGCCCCCGAGGGGAACGCAAGCCAGAAGGACCAGCCGAGCCGAACCTGCAATAAGCCGGTGGTGTAAGCCCCGATCCCAAACATGGCGGCGTTCGCAAAAGCGAGCTGGCCGGCGTAGCCGACCAGGATATTGAGACCGATCGCAAGCAGCACATAGATGACGATGAGATTGGCGACCAGGAGGTGATAGAAATTGGTGAACGGGGGCGCCACGATCGAGATAACTAACAGCGCGAGCAGGACATTGCGTCGGCGCAACAGCATCAAATTAGACCCTTCGCGTCGTCTGAAAACTGAACAACCCGTTCGGCCGCAGCACCAGCACGATCATGATGACCACGAAAGGCGACAGTTCCATCACGCTCGAATGAATGTAACCCCCGGCCAGCGACTCGGCAACGCCCAGAATCAGCCCCCCGACTACCGCTCCGGGCAAACTCATGAGCCCACCCAATACCGCGGCGGCAAACCCTTTCAAAAAGAACGGGAAGCCGATGTCCGGATAGAGCAGGGTCAGCGGCGCCGTCAGCACCGCCGCGGCGGCGGCGATCGCGGCGCCGGTGCCAAACGCCAGGGTGTAAATGCGCTCAGTCCGAATGCCGACGAGGGTCGCTGCCTTGGCGTTATCCGCCGTGGCCTGCATCATTTTCCCCGCGCGCGTGAGACGGAAAAAAGCGGCGAAGACAAGCAGGATGACCACCGTACCGGCCAAAACCGCGAGTTGCTGCGGAATGACCATCACGCTGCCGATCATCACCGGGTCGGTCGACGTAATGGGTGGAAACGACAGGTAATCGCCCTTGCCCCCCCAGACCACGCGCGCCAGCCCTTTCAACACAAAGGCGATGCCGACCGTGGCCAGAACCAGGCTGACCACATCGGTCTTCGCGATCGGTCGGAACGCGATGCGATCGGTCAGACAGCCGAGTCCGAATCCCAAGCTAATGGCGAGCAGGAACGTGAGCGGATAGCTCACTCCCATCTGCACGTGCAGCATCCAGCCGACAAACCCAGAGAACATGAAGAAATCGCCCTGGGCAAAATTGATGACGCCGGTAGCCTTGTTGACCACCACGAGTCCAAGCGCGACAAGGGCGTACAACGCCCCCGTCGTCACTCCACTCATCAGCAGATAGCTGAAGAGCTGCAAGGCTTACTGCTCGACCCGCGTCACCCCGAGTACCCGGACCGCGCCGCCCGGGTCTTTGGCGAGCCACGCCGGAGCCTTGTTGCAGCGGTGATCCGCCTCCGAACAGGTGATCGGGCCCCCATACACGTCAGTCTTGAAATCCTTGATGCCCGCAAACGCGGCGATCATCTTTTCCCGCGTCAGCTGGGGACCGGCCCGCTTCAGCGCCTCAACGAAAACCTGGGCGCTGCCGATGCCGAACAGATTGAACACCGACAGGCGGTCACCGGGAAACTTCGCCTCCACGAGCTTGCGCCATTTGTCGACGGCGGGATCGTTCGGCGTGTATTTCACCATCGAGATCGTACGGAAATTTGCCGTAGCGCCCGGCACACCCACCTGCTCCTCGAAAGCGGTCGGGTCCGCAATTCCGGTCTGCCCGACGTTCAAGGGCTTGAACCCGAGCTTCTGCGCATCGCGGATGAATACCGCGGCCGGCTTCGGGTACAGCACCATGAGGACGGCGTCGGCGTTGGCAGCCTTCAGCCGCAATACCTGCGCGGTCGCATCGTTGGCGTCTGGCGAGAGCTCCTCGTCGGCGACGGGTGTGATTCCCTTGGCCTTGAAGGCTTCCATCATCGGCGTATAGCGTGAGCGTCCCCAGGCGTCGCGCATCGAGATCACCGCGATGCGCTTGGCGCCTTGCTGCTGGGCGAATACAAGCTGCGCCTGGCTCTCGATCGAGGAGGTCAGCGCCGTGCTGAAAATGTTCGCCGCGGGTGGCGTCGTGATGCCGTCATGTACCGAGGCGAAGATGAGGGTCGGGATCTTTGCCGTCTCGATCGCCTCGCGGGCGGCGAACGTGGCATTGCTGCAGCCGCCGCCAATCAGTGCGAACACCTGGTCCTGGTGCACCAACTTCTGAATGGCTCCGATCGCGGCTGCGGCGTCGCAGCGATCGTCCTCCCGGATCAGCTGCAGCTTGCGCCCATGGATACCGCCGGCAGCATTGACCTCGTCGAACACGACCTCGACGCCGTTCATGGCGAGCTTTCCGTACAGGTAGCCGGGGCCGGTCAACGCCCCGAACGTTCCGATTTTGATGGTGCTGGCCGTCACTCCGGGCTGCTGCGCCAACGCAGCCGGCGCGCAGACCATGGCCCCCATTGCGGCAATTGCCGAAACTCCCAGGACACGCTGTATCGATCGCATCAACATATCGCCTCCTCCTGTGTGCCGGACCGCCGACGGCGGTCCTCGCCTAACTGGTTCCGTCAGCGCTTTTTTGCGGCAGGATTCCCCCGCCGGCGACTCCCAGGTGATCGAGCACCTCGGCTGTATGTTCGCCGAGCCGCGGCGCCGGCCTGCGAATCGCGCCCGGCGTATGCGATAGCTTCACCGGTATGCCCAGCGTCTTGAAGCTGCCGGTGACGGGATGAAACGTCTCGACCACCATGCCGCGCGCAACGATGTGCGGATCGCTCAGCACTTCATCGAAATTCAATACCGGACCCGACGGGATTCCCGCCGCTTCCATCGCCGTCAGCCAGTGCGCGGAAGGTTTTTCCTTGAATCGTCTCTGCAGCAGTTCCACCAATTCGTCGTTGTTGCGCACACGGTCGCTATTGGCGACAAAGCGCGGATCGTGCTGCAATTCCGGGGCGCCCAGTAGATCGCACAACCTGGTCCAGAAATTCTGCTGCGCGGCACCCACGCAAACCCAGCCATCGGCCGTTGCAAACACCTGGTAGGGCGAACTGCCGCGGTGCGCTTGTCCGAGGCGCGGCGGCCTCGCGCCGGTCGTCGACACATGTGCCGCTTCATACACGCAAAGCGATACGGCCGCTTCCAACAACGATGTCTCCACCATCTGGCCGCGTCCGGTGCGATGCCGGGCTTCGAGCGCACTCAAAATCCCCACGGCCAGATGCATACCGGCTGCGATATCCGAAATCGCAATCGGCAGGCGGTGAGGCGGCCCGTCCTTCGGTCCGCACACGCTCATCAATCCCGACATGCCCTGGGCGACGAGATCAAAACCACCGCGTTGGCGGTACGGCCCGGTCTGACCGAAGCCGGATATCGCGCCATAAATCAGTCGCGGATTGCGTTCGGCGAGCGCAGTCCAGCCTAGACCGAGCCGTTCGAGTGTGTCGGGGCGAAAATTCTCGATCAGCACGTCGGCGCTGTCGATGAGGCGCAACAGTGCCGCTTTGCCTTCGTCTGTCTTGAGATCGAGGACGACCGAGCGCTTGTTCCGATTCCAGATCATGAACGGAGCGCTCTCTCCGCCGACGAAAGGCGGCATCGCGCGCGCCTCGTCGCCACGGTCCGGGCGCTCGACCTTGATCACATCGGCGCCGTGATCGGCGAGCAGCATCGCGCAGTACGGACCCGATAGATGGCTCGAAAGATCGACAACCTTGACTTGTTCCAATGCACTCGCCATAGGCCGCTCGATTTCTTTTCTGGGATGCGGATTTGTCATTATACTAATCATAGGCAAGCACACAACTATATATGGATCGATAGTTCGTGTTTGCACATTTCTTGTGCCATCCTTGGCACGCGCTTTGATCAAACTAGGGATGGCGGACATGGCACCAGACATTCTCGTCGCAACCGAGAGCGGCGGCATAGCCGTCGTGACCTTGAATCGGCCAAGCAAGCGCAACGCCGTGTCGCTGGGCATGTGGCAGCAGCTCAGAGACATCTTCTCCGGGCTGGAGGCGCGTCCCGACATTCGCGTCATCATCCTGACGGGCGCCGGCGGCAATTTCTGTGCCGGTGCGGATATTTCAGAATTTTCGACGGTTCGCGCCGATGCCGAGTCGGGGCGCCGCTACGAGGCCGCGTGCGAGGCGGCAACGCTCGCGTTACGCGACTGCTCCAAGCCGACGATCGCTGCGATTTCGGGTTACGCCATGGGCGGAGGGTGCGCACTCGCCCTGGCCTGCGATCTGCGCGCAGGAGACGCCACGACGCGCATGGGCATTCCCGCGGCGCGCTTGGGAATCGTCTATGGGCCGCTCGACTGCGCGCTTCTTTACCGCCAGGTCGGCCTGGCCAACGCCAAGCGGGTTCTGTTCTCGGGCCGGGATTTCGGCCGCGACGAATGTGCCGCCATGGGATTGCTGGACCTGGTCGCAGCCGACAGCGCGCGCGCCGGCGCACTCGCCCTTGCCTCCGAAATCGACATGAACGCTCCGCTTTCTTTGGCAGGGTCCAAGCTGATGCTCGAGTGTCTGGCTGAGGGTTCCGTCGCGGCGCGGGAAGCCGAGATATCGGCTATCATCGATCGCGCAATGAATAGCGCGGACTACCAAGAAGGCGCCCGCGCATTCCTGGAGAAACGCAAACCCCTGTTTGCGGGCCGATAGGAGGAAGAGGAATGGCGTGGCTCGGTGTGGATGTCGGCGGCACATTCACGGATCTGGTGCTGTTCGACGTCGCGACCGGCAAGCTACAGGTGCTGAAGACGCCGTCGACGCCGCGCAACCAATCGGAAGGCATACTCGCCGGCATCGATCGGCTCGGCGTCGCACCGAGCCGGCTTACGCGCATGGTTCACGGCACGACCGTTGCCACCAACACGGCGCTTGAGCGCGACGGTGCGCGCCTCTCGGTGCTGATGACTGCCGGCCACACGGATGTACTGGTCGTCGGGCGCGGCAACCGCATCGCGATGTACAACATCAAGGCTCCGCCCCTGATCCCGCTGGTGCCGCGTTCTCGATGCTACGGCGTGCGTGAACGCATGCGTGTCGACGGTTCGGTTCTGACGCCGCTCGACGAAGCCGAAGTGGACGCCATTGCCGAACAGCTTGCCGCCGATGGCATCGAGGCGGTCGCGATCTGTTTCTTGCATTCGTACGTCAATCCGGATCACGAACAACGGTGTGCGGCACGGATCGCGAACAGGCTTCCCAAGATAACGGTGACCACATCGGCAGACGTGCTTCCCGAATTCAGAGAGTACGAGCGCTTTTCGACCACAGCGCTCAATGCCTACGTCGCGCCGCGAATGCGACGCTATCTGGGCGATCTGCGCGAGAAACTGTCGGCGGCGGGCCTTTCCGCTCCGCTGGCGATTATGACGTCGAACGGTGGCTCGCTGCCATCTGCCCGGGTCGAGGCGATGCCGGTGCTGTCGATGTTGTCCGGCCCCGCAGCCGGCGTGATCGCAGCGAGTTATGTGGGCACTATGGCGAATTATCCCAACCTGATCACCTGCGACATGGGCGGAACCTCGGCGGACGTGTGCCTGGTGCGCAACGGCGAGTACGGCATGACGACGGAAGGTCGCGTCGGCAGCTTTCCACTCAAGATCAGGCAGATCGACATCAATTCGATCGGCGTCGGCGGCGGCAGCATCGCGGCACTTGCTGCGGGCGGCTTCCTCTCGGTCGGACCGCGCTCGGCCGGTGCCCTGCCAGGGCCCGCCTGCTACGGCCGCGGCGGGATCGAGCCGACAATAACCGATGCCAACGTGGTCCTGGGCCGCCTCGGCGCGGATCGACCGCTAGGCGGGGAGATCGTCCTCGATCGCGCCAAAGCGCTTGAGGCCATCGCCAAACTCGCGGCGCAGTTAAGTTTGACCCCGGCGCAGATGGCTGAAGGCATCCTGCGCATCGCTGCCGTCTCCTTGGCGGGCGCCATAAAGGAGGTATCGGTAATGCGCGGCATCGATCCGCGCGATTTTGCGCTGCTCCCGTTCGGCGGCGCGGGTCCGATGCATGCGGCCGCGATCGCGGAGGAACTGGGAATGCGGACCGTTGTCGTCCCGCCATTGCCCGGCAATTTTTCCGCGCTCGGCTTGCTGATCGCGGACGTGCGGCGAGACTTCGTCCGCACCCGCGTCGCCACCGCCAAAGCATCGGTGGCGAGTTTGCGCGCGACCTTGAGCGAACTGCGGCGTGACGGCGAAGACGAGTTGGCATCCGCCGGTTTCCCGCCCGGGCGCCGGCGATTCGCAGCCAGCCTGGACATGCGCTATGTCGGTCAGTCCTTCGAACTGTCGGTTCCCGTCGCGCTCGACCTGGAGAGCATCGAGGACGTCGAGCGCGCGTTCAACGCAGTCTATGCGGCCCGCTACGGGGCGGCGACGGACCGGATGATCGAGATCGTGAGCTATCGCCTGGCCGCGTGGGGTCTGTCGGACAAGCCTACGCTGCCGCCGGTCGATCGACCCGGCAGTACGCTCGATGCGGCGGTCACGGGAACCCGCTCGGTGATCTTCGATGGCGCCGAACTCCAGGTGAAGGTGTTTGACCGCGATCGTTTGCCGCCGCACCAGCCGTTGGCGGGTCCGGCGTTGATCGAAGAAGGCGGTTCGACGACGGTGGTGCCGCCCGCCTGGACCGCCGAACTCGACCGCGCGGGCTGTCTCCTGCTGCGTCGGAGCTGACACATGTCCCTGACCCTGGATCCGATTACGCTTGAAGTGCTGACACAGGCGCTGATTACGATCGTTCGTGAAATGCGCGCGACGGTGTGCCGAACTGCGAGTTCGGTGGCGATCTACGACGCCAAGGACTTTTCCTGCGGGCTGTTTGCGCCGGACAGCCAGGTGGTCGCGCAGTCGGAAGATATCGGTTCGCATGTGGTGCCGATGCCGTGGTCGGTGCGCTCGGCCATGGAAAAGTTGGGCGCCGGGCTCGCGCCCGGGGATGTTATTTTGGTGAACGATCCCTACACCGGAGGGACTCACCTCAACGACGTCGCGATCATCTATCCGGTGTTCCAGGACGGTCGTTTGATTTTTTTTCCGGCGGTCCGCGCCCATTGGGCCGACGTTGGCGGCATGGTGCCCGGCAGCATGTCGGGCAAGGCAACCGAGATCTATCAGGAGGGCATTCGCATCCCGCCGATCAAGATACTGGAAGGGGGAAAGATGAACCAAGCCGCCCTCGACCTGCTTCTTGCCAACATGCGTGTCCCCGATGAACGTCTGGGAGACTTTCACGCCAGCCTCTCCGCTTGCCGCGTCGCGGAAATGCGGATTCACGAGATCTGCGCCCGCTATGGCGTCGACACGCTCCTCGAGGCAGTGCGGCTCGATCTCAATCGGGCCGAGGCGCGGATGCGCTCGTGCATTGCCACCCTGCCGGACGGAACGTACTGCTACGAAGACTATCTCGAGACCTTCATGGGCGGTCGATTCGAGCCGCTGCTGCTGCCTTTGGCGCTCACGATCAGCGGCGATCGCATGACCGCCGATTTCACCGGTGCCTCCGCGCAGGTGCCATTCCCGGTCAACTCGACGGCGTCGGTCACCGCGGCAGGCGTGTTTATTACGGTGAAGTCCGTGTTCGATCCGCAGGCGCCGCTGAATCAGGGATCGTTTCGGCCGATAGACGTGATCGCTCCACCCGGCACCATCGTCAACGTGCAGCGACCGGCTCCGGCAGGATCGCATGGGGAAATTCGCAAACGGGTCATCGCAACGATGATAGGGGCGCTGTCGCAGATGGCGCCGGATAAGGTCGCAGGCGACCTGTGCCGCACTTCCTTCCACAATCTCATCGGCGGCTTCGATACGCGAGCCAAGCGTGAGTGGGTCCACTACGAATGGTCGGCCGGCGGCAACGGCGCATTCGCAGAGGATGACGGGCCGAGCGCCATGGCGAGCATCGACTGGGGCGACCTCGCCACCGTGCAATCGACCGAGGTCATCGAATCGCGGATGCCGCTGCTCGTGGAGAGCTCGCTGCTCGCGACGGACTCCGGCGGGGCCGGCACCATGCGCGGCGGTCTGTCGATGCAGCGCGCCTTGCGCGTCCTCGCTCCGGAGGCTCGTTATTCGCTGCTGTCCGATGGTGCCGTCGTACCGGCGTTTGGCGTCCTCGGTGGTCTGCCGGGATTTCCCGTAGGCGCCTGGATCGACCGACAAGGCGTCATCGAGGACTTCGACACTCCGGGCAAAGTTGCGGGTCATCCGCTAGCCGAAGGCAGTATTGTCATGGTCCGCTCCGCCGGCGGCGGCGGCTACGGCGACCCGCTCGAACGCGATCCGGAGCGCGTCAGGCACGATGTCCGCGAGGGCTACGTCTCGGCGTCGGCGGCGCGGGAATTGTACGGCTTGATGCTGGATGAGTCCGGCCAAGTCGACCGCACCGCAACTGCTGCGCTGCGCGAACGCCTCGTTGCCGCCCGTGTCAGGTTCACTACGGTGGTTGCTGGTGCGGCGTTCGAAGACGGCGCGGTCAGTCGCCGCAGGATCTGCCGGCTGAACCCTGCAGATGCGGGCGCCGCGGGTTTTCGCGAAGACGACGTCGCCGAATTCGACACCCGGTGTGCGGCGCCGCTGCGCGCCTGGATACGCTTGGATGCGAACGTTAAACCGGGAACCGTGCCGATCGATCTGCGCGGCCTCGCCATCCTCAAGATTGTCGAGGGCAATCCGGTGGAACTGCGTCGCGTCGAGGCCTCGGTGCGGCCGCGCGTCGGCTTTGCGAAAGCCGCCAGATGACAGCCGGCGCGGTCCTGGTGACGGGCGTCGGCGGCTTGATCGGCGGCGAAGTCATTCGGCGTCTGAGCGCGCAGGGTCGAACTGTAATCGGCATGGATCGTGAGGTGCCGGTGGGCGCGCCCTATCCGGTCATTACGCATGATCTTCCCGATCCGCAGCGCTGGCATGATGTGATAGTCCGGTTCGGAATCGAAAAAGTCGTGCATGCCGGAGGCATCTCCGGTCCGATGCTGCTGCGCGACGCCCCGGCGCGCCTGTGCGACGTCAATCTCGGTGGCCTGCTCGGGCTGCTGGAGTCCGCTCGCATCCACCGGCTGCAGCGAATAGTCTGGTTTTCGTCGATTTTGGCCTACGGCGAGCGCGCCGACCTGTCGCCGGTCGGTGAGGATGCGCCGCTGAATCCGACCACCATCTATGGAGCGACCAAGGCCGCCGGCGAGGCCCTGATCCGTGCTTTCCATGCCGAGCACGGCGTCGACGCCGTCGCGTTGCGCGTCGCTTCCTGCTACGGTCCCGGGAGGACGACCTCTTGCCTCATTCGAACACTGATCGAGGACGGTCTCGCCCGGCGCGTAACCCGGGTGCTACACAGTCCTACCCGCAGTCGGCAGCACATATTTCTTGATGACGTGGTGGATGCCGTGCTTGCGGCCCTGGAGGCGAAGAATCTGCCGCAGCGCGCCTACAACATCGGTCCGGGGATCATGCAGAAACTCGATGACATCGTCGGCGCGGTGCGCACCGTTGTCCCGGGCGTTGCAGTCGAACTCCACCCGGATGGCCTGGCCTGGAATACATTTGGCCTTGGGGCATTGACGATAGACGCTGCGCGGCGCGATCTGGACTTCGAAGCGCGTACCCCGCTCGCGCAGGGAGCCCTGCGAACGCGGTCTTGGGTCGAGGGACGGAGGACTGGGTGAGCCTGGCGCACGATCTGGATTTTTCCGGCCGCCGCGTCCTGATAACGGGTGCGGCCAACGGTCTAGGCGCCGCGATCGCGAAAACCTTTGCAGAGCAAGGCGCGACTTTGGTGTTGGCGGACATCGAAGAAACTCCCCTGCGCACGGTCGCTGCAAGACTCGGGGCGGAAGCCCATGTTTATGACCAGTCCGATCCTGACTCGGTGGACAGGCTTGCAGCCGCTGCCGGCGCCGTCGACGTGCTGATCAACGACGCCGGCGTGCTCGTCGCCAAACCGTTGCTCGAAACTTCGCTCGAGGAAATTCGCCGGCTGATCGACATCGACTTCGTCGGCGTGGTGCGCCTGATGCAAGCGGTCGGGCGCGGGATGGTGGAACGCCGCCGCGGCGTCGTGCTGTCGATGGGGTCGCAGACTGCGTTCAGCGGCGGCGGCAATCGTGCCGTGTACGCCGCGGCAAAGGCCGCGATATCCCAACTCACCCGCGCGGCGGCCGTCGAGTGGGGGCCGTACGGCGTTCGCGTTGTTTGCTTGGCACCGGGTCGTTCGCTGACGCGCATGACCGAGCAGACCGCGCGCCCCGACTATGCTGGCGACCGTGGCCTGGCGCGCGTACCGTTAGGCCGCTGGGGCACACCCGAGGAGATCGCGAAGATGGTGGTGTTTCTGGCCTCCGATGCCGCAGCCTACGTCACCGGCGAGACCTTGATCGCCGATGGCGGTTACGTCATCGGCTAGGCAGATGACATGAATCGGCGGAACTGCAGTCTATTTCCGTATGAATTCCACCAACGTGTGCTTGTGCTATATATGCAAATTGATGATGGTAAATTAGACGCCAGGTCTGGATAACAAGGAAAGTACTATGTGGCCCAATCCGCGCATTCCGTTCCAAATGTCGAGCGAGCGTCCGCGGCTCGCCCCCCCCGCCGGCAAGCCGCTGATGGTCCATCCGGTCGTCAACATCGAGTACTGGCCGTTCGACCGGCTGATGCCGCGCGGCGTCCTGCCGCCGCCGCATGGAGCGCAGATCGCGCCCCCTGACGTGCCCAACTACTCTTGGGTCGAGTACGGGCTGCGCTGCGGCATGCCGCGCCTGTTCGACCTGCTGGCGCGGCGCGGCATCAAGGCCACTGCCTTTATGAATGCGCAATGCGCCGATGTATACCCGTCGCTCGCCAGGGCCACCGTGGAAGCGGGTTGGGAACTCGTCGGCCACGGATGGTTCCAGCGTTCGCTCAAGCAGTCGGAGGATGAAGAGGCGGAGGTCAGGAAATGCCTGGCGCGCCTGCAGCAATTGTCGAACAAAAAGGTGAAGGGCTGGTTTGGCGCGGGCGGCGGCGAAACCATGACGACGCCCGATGTGTTGAAGCGATGCGGGCTTGAATTCACGCACGACTGGCTACTCGATGATTTGCCGTGCTGGATGTCGACGGAACACGGTCCGCTGCTCTGCCTGCCCTACACCTGGGAGCTCAATGACGTGCCGATGTGGGCCGTACAGGGCCAATCCAGCGACGAACTGCTGAAGCGCCTCGAGGCGACGCTGGCCGTACTCGAGCGCGAACTGGAGCAGCAGCCGCGCGTTCTTACTCTCGCCATGCATCCTCATATTCTGGGGGTGCCCCACCGCGCCTACTACCTGGAAAAGGCGCTGGACCTGCTGGCGCAGCGGCACGATACGGTATTCATGACCTCGAGTGAAATCGCCGATTGGTTCCTGTCCGCAGACAAGACCGGGATCCAGGAACTTGAAGCCGCCATCCGCTCGCGGCCCGGCTGAAGCAACGGTTCCACAGGCAGGGTACCCTGCTGCCTCGGACCAGCACGCGCTCGACAAGCTGGGCGCCATCGATGCCATCCTCGATCGGATCGATATACCCGATCAGCCTTCGGCCGCAAGCAGGCGCGCATGCGGGTCAACCCTGCAGCTTGTGGACCATCCAGCGGCCCGACTCCGATGCGACAAACAATTGCTCGAGGGAAGCATTGACCGCCGCCGGTTCCTCGCTGGTAATGGTGTGGCCGGCGCGAGGAATCACCTGCAATCCGGCGGTCGGTACCGTGCGCTTCAGAAATATGCTGCCGTCGATGCACGCTGCGTCTTCATCGCCCAATAACACCAGCAGCGGCACCGAGAATCCCCGCAACTCGCGCTCCAGTTCCCATAGCGTCGGGCGCTTGAGCTGGAGGTTCCGCATGGTGAGCGCCGAACCTATGCCGGAATGCTCGGCCAGCATGCGCGCAAAATCAGCAAAGCCGCGCGGATCCTTCGCCTTAAACGATAGTCTCATCGCAAAATGCGCATAGTTCTCAGCCACCTGCGCGATCGGCTCGCCGTGAAACATCGCCGCGATCTGTTCACAGAGTTCGATTGAAGCGTCGCGTTCGCTCAGACTCGAGCCCCATCCGCAGCCCAGAGCCGCGATCGACAGGCAGCGCTGCGGATGATGGATGCCGACATGCAATGCCGTGTAAGCGCCCATCGAATGCCCAACTACATGCGCTTTGTCTAATTCGAGCCCATCCATCACCGCGAGAACATCGCCGCGCGCGATGTCCTGGCCATATCGCGCCGGATCGGTCGGCACATCGGAGGGCGGATAGCCGCGCGCATCGAACGTGACACAGCGATGGGACCGTGAAAAGTATCGCACCTGCGGCTCCCAACTGCGGTGGTCGCCGGCAAACTCATGGACAAACACGACCGGCGTACCCGTTCCCGCCTCTTCATAGTAGAGCCTAGTACCATCCACAGCCGAGACGTATGGCATAGCAATTCCTCCACAACAATTGCCGTCGCGCAGTTTCCGTTGCGTCGACACCAGATATTTCGCGCTCGATGTCTGTACCCCCAAACGGGAGCTCGCCGCCGCGAAGAACCGCAATCCCCGGATACTAGATTAATGCAACCTTGTGCCTCAAGCTCATTGCCGCGAGCACGCTTCGAAGCGGACGCCGGTGGACGTCGCAAAAGAACACGAGCCGTTAGTGACGGCCGTCACCGGAAGCCTCTATAATCCCGCTTGGCCCCGGTAGCTCAGTGGATAGAGCGGCCCCCTCCTAAGGGGCAGGTCGAACGTTCGATTCGTTTTCGGGGCACCAATAAATTCAATCGCTTACGCTCATTTAACCGAATGGCTGAATGAGCGTTTAGCGCAACGCAGCATCCTGACGGGATTTCGGGCGATCTGAGCGCGATCTCGACCCCTCAAAAACACCCCTGCCGAGCGCTGCGCAAGCTGCGGGGGGATAGCAGAGCAGCTTGAAGCGGGGATCCGCGCTAATTCCGGTGTCTTAGCTACGCCAAATTAAGAATCGAGCGCTTCAGAAAGGGGCATTTTCTGAGTGCTCGCGCCGCGGTCGAGAGATTTTGAGCGAACGCGCGCGTAAATTCGAGCGCTAGTCAGGTCGCCGTCAACCCTTCTTTCCAAAAAGATACCCGAGAATCAGGGTCGCGATCGGAAGAATCTTTTGCCAATAGTCGGCAGTAGCCATTGCTGCACTGCTCCAGAACAGCAACGCGAATCCGGCGAGAAGCAATAGCAAAAGTGTTACACCTGCAATATTCGTTGGCGCGATCGTGGCATTGCCAAACACTTTTCCGAGTAAGCCGGAGTCGAGGTCCATACGTTTCGACTCTAACGCGAAGACGCCGGGGGTCGGGGTTTCGGAATAAGTTGCTTCTGACTTTGCCAAACTCCCTGAATTCAGATTAGCTTCCATCATAGTCAAGCCTTACTCGGGGAAAACAGGATCCCGATTGCATGGTGGGAAAGATTACCGCAGTGCGAGCACGCCACCACAAGAGCGGGGACGGGCTGGGGTGTTGGGGGCGACATAGAATTTATCAAGCCAACGTTCGCGCGTTCCGAGGTTACCTGAACGTCTGAGAGTCCCACTATCTCGAATCGTACTTGGCCGCACCGGGAGCAAGCGTTTGTTGCTCCCTTCTTCTTAAGCGCGTCTATGAGTTCGTCGTTGCTGAGTCTGAGTTTGCTATTTTCAAGAAGCATGCTAGTAGTCGCTTGTGGTTTGTGAATTGATGCGCCTAACCCCAGAGATAGTACGCCGATTCGGTCATCAAGACCAAGAATGGACATTCGTGACCCCGGCTTGGAGTCAGCGAAATATAGTGCGAGAATGAGCGATCAACGTAATCGAAGCATGACAATGCTTTGGCATTTCGTACAGCTATGAGTACCGACCAACTCCAGCCCGTTGCTCCAATTCCTAAGAGAGCCATCCCGCCTAGTCCTGGCGAGGCGATCACTAGTCTAGCTACTGGAACAACTTACACGATGGGCGAGTACATTGGGGAAGGCTCGTTTGGGACGGTCTTCGCGTGTACCGACGGTTGGCGCAACGACTTGGCCGTGAAGGTGATGAAGCCGATTCGGTCGTACGAAGAGGTCCAAGCAGCAACTTTGGCTGAAGTTCAAAAGCTTTTGATATTGCGTCATCCTCATATCACGTACGTCTACGATGCTTTCGAGTACCGGGACACTTTCTACATAGTTACGGAGCGTTGCTACTGCCCCCTTACAAGGCTCTTCGCGTTACCCGCGTTCGACGGTAAGCTCTGGATCATGGCGATCGCGCGCTGTGTTCTGCAAGCAGTTCAGTACCTGCACACGAACAAGTATGCGCATCAAGACATTCACCTCAACAACGTATTCGCGGCTTTTGCGCGTGACGAAATGGTTTCCGATACTCCTGGGTCTATCCTCTTCAAGATTGGGGATTTGGGCGTGAGCAAGGTATTCGGTGAACTCGACGCGGCAAACACCCTAGCGGAGTGGATTCGTCCTCCGGAGGCGCTGGATCCCGCCGAATATGGGCCACTAGACCGTCGCATCGATATCTACCACCTAGGGCTGTTATTCCTGCAAATCGCACACGGCAAGGAACTGCGATTCACACGAGAAGAGATTCTCGCCGGCCGTCCTCGCAAGATGGCCATGGACTTGGCGCCTCCGTTTAACTTTGCTTTGGAGAAAGCCCTGCGGAGACATGCCACGTTTCGAACTGAAAGCGCCGAAGAGATTTGGAGAGACCTACAATCTCCCCCCAGTCTGGCTAACACGCCGCATTAAGACTCAGCATAACGATTATTCCGAAATATTGTTAGCCAGAGCCGCGATGTCGGCGTCCAGCCCTTTGCCTTCTGATATGCGTAGGTGACGCACCTGTGCCTTTGCCCGAGAGGCAGCAACGCTAGGCCCCGTAACGCTCATAAATTGCGTGCACCAGAGGCGTAACAGTGGCTTTCACGACTCTCGCAATATCCTTCATTGCATCTAGCGGTATCGGATTCCCGTTATCAGAAATTGCGCCAGCGCTTCGCGCGCGAGCCGATGTGTGACCTCAAGCGCCTTTTCCAGCGCCCGCATATCTCCGGCCTTGACGTTTTTCAGCGCGCGCACCTGACGGGCAAAGCGCAAATAGGAGGCGCATTGCGTCGCTGTGGGCGAGAGACCGAGCGCGTATTCCGGCCGTCACTGCCCGCGAGCGCATAAGCAGGGGACTTACCTGTGCAGTCGCGCTAGCTTATACTTATACATCGACCCCATGTCACTACAACGGGGTTGCTGCGTAAGAACTAATAATAAGCAGCGGGAGTTAGTCATGTTAGACACCATGTTCGATTACTTCGGGTCGAGTGGGTTCATGCCGCACGGGCATTGTTTCTTGTGGACCCCGTCGTTGTTGTGGACCAATGTCGTCTCGGATTTCATTATCGCCGCCTCCTACTCTTCAATTCCGTTCGCGCTCTGGTACTTCGTCCAAAAACGGAAGGATCTCCCGTTTTCGTGGATGTTTTCGATGTTCGGCGCCTTTGTGCTAGCGTGCGGCTCCACGCACCTGTTTGCGATCTGGAATATCTGGCACGTCGATTACTGGGCGGAGGCGGGGATCAAGGCATTTACCGCAATCGCGTCAGCCGCGACGGCGATCCTGTTTTGGCCACTGATACCCAAGGCCCTTACCATTCCCAGCCACGAGCAGCTTGAAAACGCGAATCGCGAGTTGCTGAGCCAGGTAAAGCTCCGAGAGCGCGCGGAAATTGCGTTGCGCTTGGCAAACGAGGCGCTTGAGCACGGCGTCGCCGAACGCACGGCAGAACTTGAAACAGCGAACAAGTCCTTGCGCGAGAGCGAGCAGCGCCTGGCTGGGATCCTGAACAGCCAGGACACGTTCATCTGTCGCATGGACACGCAATTTCGCATGACGTATATGAACGAGGCATTTGCGCGCGCATACGAGACGAGGATCGGCGATGTCGCGTTTACGAATATTCATCCCGACGACGTTGAGCGTGTCAGGACGGCACTGGCGGACTTGCAGAAACCGCCGCATCGCTGCGTCGTCGAGGTGCGCAATCAGATTCGGGGCGAATGGCGCTGGGTGCGATGGGAAAACAGCATCATTCTGGATAAGCGCGGAGAACTAGTTGAGATTCAAGGCGTCGGCACCGACACCACCGAGCGCCGGCACGCGCAGGAAAGGTTGCAGGAGTCTGAGGAAAGGCTGCGCCCAATATTCGAAGGCGCGCTCGACGGCATCCTGGTCGCGGACGCGCTCACCTGGAAGTTCCAGGCCGCAAATCCGGCCGTCTGCCAAATGCTCGGTTACACGATTGAGGAAATGTCCCACCTTGGCATCGCCGATATCCATCGCGAGCAGGATTTGCCGCACGCGATGGAGCAATTCGAAAGACAGCGGCGCGGCGAGATACAGATGGCTACTGAAATCCCGGTGATGCGCAAAGACGGTTCAGTGCTGTATGCCGACATTAAGGCTGCGCCCATTCGCCTTGGCGGTAGGGACTGTCTGCTGGGCGTGTTCCGCGACATCACGGAGCGCAAAGAGGCGGAGAAGGCGTTGCGCGCCGCGGAAGAACAGTTCCGAGGTTTAGTCGAGCAGTCGATCGCCGGCACCTATATCGTCCAGGACGGCAAGTTCGCCTACGTCAATCCGCGCTTTGCCGAGATCTTCGGCTATGACTCCGCCGACGAGATGATCGGCTGCGATGTCCTTACGGTGGTCGCCGAAAAGGACAGCAACTTCGTTCTGGAGAAGATGCGCCAGCGAATCGAAGGCGAAGTTAGGAGTGTCAGCTACGACTTCATCGGACTGCGCAAAGACGGATCCATGATCGTCGTCGGCGTCCACTGCGCGCGCGCCAGCCATCGCGGCCGTCCCGCGGTAATCGGGTTGATCCAGGACATCTCGGAGAAAAAACGCGCCGAAGAGGCGATCCTCCGGCACGTCGAGCAACTCAAGACCGCGTTGATGAGCACCGTCGAGGTAGCGACGACTTTGAGCGAGATGCGCGACCCTTACACGGCCGGCCATGAACGACGGGTGGGGGAAATCGCTGTTGCTATCGGCGCGGAACTCGGGTTCGACGCACACCGCCAGGAGGGATTGAAAGTCGCCGGCTATCTTCACGACATTGGCAAGATGACCATTCCATCAGAAATCCTCTCCAAGCCAGGCAAGCTGACCGCGATTGAGTTTCAGCTGATCCAGGGACATACTCAGGCGAGCTACGATGTTCTGAAGGCTGTGGAGTGGCCGTGGCCGGTGGCGCAGGTCGCTCTCCAGCACCACGAGCGCATGGACGGCAGCGGCTATCCGCAAGGTCTCAAAGGCGAGGCAATCCTGCTTGAGGCCCGAATCATGGCGTTGGCGGATGTGGTCGAGGCGATGTCCTCGCACCGGCCGTATCGGCCCGGATTGGGGATCGACAAGGCCTTGGCTGAAATAGAGCGTGGTCGCGGTAGTGCCTACGATCCGGTAGTCGCCGACGCCTGCCTGCGACTGTTCCGGGAGAAGCGCTACCAATTGCCGGCGTGAACTCTTGGCGTAGCGGCAATGTCGGCAACGCGGAGCTTTAACTCTTGCCTGTCGCCGCGGCCTGGCGGGATATGATCCCCCGTTCTTCCGGACACTTTCGATAGGTGGGAAAATGATATCGGAGGTATCAAATGGTGCCAAGGAGATTCACGGCGTTAAACCTCAGGCCCCTACAACTGGCCGATTTCGAGGCGAGCCGCACCTGGGACAGTAAGACGCTATGCCACTACCGGTTCGATGTGGCAATACCGCTTGGGGTCCTGCTCCAGTTCCCAAAGGTCGACCGCCTCTTGCATACGTAGCCAGCTTTCCGGCGTCGTCTTCGTGAACCTGCCTAGACGGATCGCCATATCAGCCGAGAGGCCGCGCTTTTCAAGCAGCAGCTCAGACACGCTCAGGCGGCTGACTCCCAGGCGCCTGGCGAACTCGGTCTGCGTCATGTGCAGCGCGGGCAGCACGTCCTCCCGTAGCATCTCACCCGGGTGCGTGGGTTTGCGCTTCGGATCGCGTAGGCTCTTCATCAATGGTAGTCCTCTAAATTCACGTCAATTGCGTCGCCTTGGGAATATCGGAACGTGATCCGCCAGTTTCCCGATACCGACACTGCATAGAACCCTTTCAAACGACCAGTGAGTCCGTGGAACTTGAGCCCGGGCAGATCCATGTCCTCGGGTCTGACCACAGCATCAAGCCGGTCCAAAATCCGCCCGATACGATTCGCCTGCTTCGCGTCGATACCCTTGCGCTCGCTCTTGGTGAAGAAGCGCTCAAGCCCTTTGTGGCGAAAGCTCTTGATCACTGGAACGGTGTAATGCTGTTCATTGCTCTATTGTAATGTAACTCATTACACTGTCAAGTGCTCGATTAGAGAGGCTTTGACGTCACGTCTTCAGACATCGAGAGCGACTCGCGCTTCGACTTTCTGGCGCGCAAAGATGATGTCGAGTTGGAAGTGGAGTGTGATGGTGATCTTACTCCCCCATCGTAGTTTGACGATAGAGACGAAATGGCCTACATTTGCGTCGAAGCTGCGTGACGGCATTTCCTGGAGTTGATTTGCGTTTGTATGGATCTGCCTAGGTGACTGGCTGGCGCGTATTTCGTCTTTGATAAATGGCTTTGCGGGAGATGACATGGATTACGTAAGGTATATTGACCGGACGCGCGCTTACTATCTCTCCCAGGGCTACAAGGAATCCTACCGGTGGGCGCATTTCGAAGACGTTCCGTTTGCCAAGCTCAGGAAACCCCTGTCGGAGTGCACGCTGGCATTGGTATCGACCAGCGACGTTGCGGTGCGCGACGAAAACGGCGGAGTCCAGAACGCGGATCCGATGCTAATGGTCGGCAATGTTTACTCGATTCCTTCCGAGACGCCCATAGATCGTTTGTATAGCCGGCAGGAACACTATGACCGCTATGCGACCCATCTCGACGACGTCAACAGCTACTTCCCGATCACGCGGCTACACGAGTTGGCCGCGCAGGGCAAGGTAGATCGCATAGCGGCGCGTGCCCACGGCGTCTATACCGCTTACAGCCACCGCAAGACGCTGACTGCTGATGCCCCGGAAGTGTTGAAGCGCTGCCGCGAGGACGGTGTCGACGCTGTCATTCTCACGCCTGTCTGACCGGTGTGCCACCAGACCGTGAGTCTGGTCTCCCGCTACCTGGAGGAACACGGCTTGCCGACCGTAATCATCTCGGTCGCCCGCGATATCGTGGAGCATGTGGGGGTGCCTAGGTGCCTATTCGTCGACTTTCCTCTTGGCAATCCTTGCGGCGAACCCGATCAGCCAGACATGCAGCGGCAGATCGTCGCCATGGCACTTGAACTCCTTGAAACTGCCGACAAGCCACGCACAACGTTGCAGGCGCCCTTCAAGTGGAGCAAAGGGGAAAAGTGGAAAGAAACCATCTTTACCGAGGAACAGCCTTTCCTCGAGGGTGAGGCATACGACAATTGGTTGAAGTCGAAGGAAACTTATCGTCAGCTCAAGAGCGAAGGAAAGCTGTGAGCGTCGACATGACACGTAAAGTTATTGTTTATTCGACGCCGCTTTGCGCCCCCTGCGAAGCGTTAAAGCGATTCCTGAGGTCGCATGAGGTCGCATTCGTTGCCAAGGACCTGATGATGGACGAGGAAGCTGCGGAATACATCGAGAGCAAGAACATCCGCTCGACCCCGGTGCTGCAGATAGATGATCAGCTATTTTGGGGCAAGGATCTAAGCCCCGCGAGTCTAGAGCTGTTACTTGCCTTGTAGCGGGGTCGCGATAGATAGTCTGCCCGTTGTTGCGTTTGCGGGCGTGCTCGCTGATTGCCGCCGGATGCCAAGGTCAGCGCTTCCGGCGCGGCACTGGCGGGCGCGATAGATGCAGCGACCATGTCAGCACCGGCTACTCGAAACGCCGCCCTAGGGTCTCCGCAATAAGGACGGGCTTGTCGGAGCCTTCACAATAGATGCTTGCGTTCCATTGCATCTGCACGCCATTGTCCGGCAGTTCCGTGACAGCGGCCAGATTTAGAACCAGTCGTATCCGAGAACCCGCGGGCACCGGACCGGTGAAGCGCAGCTTGTTGAGTCCGTAGTTGATGCCGATGCGTGCAGGAGGCATGTCCAGCGCCGCTGCCCGCAACTGTGCCATTAGGGATAGTGTCAGGTAGCCATGAGCGATGGTAGTCTTGTAGGGAGATTCTCTTCTCGCGCGCTCAACGTCGACATGGATCCACTGATGGTCGCCGCTGACTTCAGCGAATTTGTCGATCATTTCCTGCGTCACTTCGACCCAGTCGCCGGGTGGCAGGTCCTTGCCCATGAAATTCTTCAGATCGGCATTGCCATTGATAAACGTCTTGGTCACGGTCGTGCTCCTTTTCGTGGCATGAGCTCTCCGCCGGTCTTCCGGACGTAGTGTTTGTTACTTGCACCTTCTTGCTCTGCGTCCCGAACTGTCCTCATCGCGTTCGCTAGGGTGCCTCGATGGCGCCGGAAGCGAGCAGCCCCGCGATTCGCTCCTCGCCATAGCCGAGAAGGCTTTCGAGGACGGCGCGTGTGTGCTCGCCTACGCGGTACGGTGCCGATCCCTGCGGGTGAACCGGGTGCCCGTCCATATGATAGGGGCTGGCGGTCACGCGAACGCTGCCACAGGCTGGATGTCGCACCGAAGGAAAAAAAGCGCGCTCAGCGAGGTGAGCCGATGCGATGACCTCGGCGGGGAGCAGTACTGGCGCGCAAGGTATTCGCGCCTGTTCGAGCGCAGCAAGCGCAGCGTCGACGTTCGCATAGCCGTCCAACCATTGGCCGATCACGTCACGCAGCGCACGCCCATTCTGTCCTCGTGCCTCGGTCGTGGCGAAGCGCGTATCCTTGGCCAACTCGGGGCGTTGCATCAAAGCGAGGAGTCGATTCCAGATTGCAGTCCCGCCGGCGGTCTGAAGTGCGAGATAGCGATCGCCAATTTTGTGGACCAGCATACCAGGGCGAGGGTTGCCGTGCTCATTGCCACCGTTGAGGACAGAAGGGAAGGTAACGCTATCGGCAGCAATGAGCGCTTCCAGCATCGACACGTCCAGGAAGGCGCCTTGCTTGGTCCGGTAGCGCCGGAAGAGCGCGCCGACAATCGCTGTTGAAGCGTGGATGGCCGCAAGCACATCGGCCGCCTGGAGATTGGATGCGCGCGGATTCGCCTCGTCCCCCTGCTCGAGATACATGAGGCCTGAAATCGCATTGGTGGTATGCGCGAAAGCCGGTCGATTGCGCCACGGACCGGTCTGTCCGTATCCCGAGATCGAGCAGTAGACGATATCGGGTTTGACCGATTGGATGGCTGGGTAATCGCATCCAAGTCGCGCGACCACGCCTGGCGCAAAATTCTCGATGAAGACATCGGCCTGCCGCGCCAAATCGAGCACCACCTGGCGACCGTCTGCACTCGAGAGGTCCAGGGCGACGCTTTCTTTGCCTGCATTGACCCGCATGAAATAGGTGCTCTGGTCGCTGCGGCCGGGCTCGAGCTGGTGCGTTACCGCGCGCGTCTCGTCACCCGTGCCGGTACGCTCCACCTTGATGACGCGCGCGCCCATGTCAGCCAACAGCCGGGTGCAGTAGGGACCCGCAAGCACACGCGTAAGATCGACGATGGTGATGCCGGTGAGCGGCCGCAAGTCGTCCTGTGCTGGCACGCCCATGTTCATCCTCCGTTAAACTGCGGCAGCCTGCAGATTCCGGCGGTTACATCTGCGCCGGACATGCTGAGCTTGAATTCGGCGTGCTGTGTGTGAGTAGTCATATTGTGGTCAATTTCCTTTGAAATTTGGAGGCCGCTTTTCTCTGAAAGCCAATGCACCTTCCAGCCGGTCCTGACTCGTATACGGGTCCGGCCCTACGTTAAGTCGAAGCCCCGCGGCAATCGGCAAACCGTAGCTCTTGATGGCCGTTGCCTTCATCTTTCGGATGGTCAAAGGGGCATTGCGCGCAATGACTAGTGCGAGTTCGGAGACATGGCTATCGAGTTCGGCGAGAGGAACGACACAGTTGATGAGGCCCCAGGCCAATCCTTCTTCGGCCGTGAATAACCGGCCGGTGTATAGCAGTTCCAGGGCCAGGGCGCGCGGCAGCAGTTGCGGCAGCAGAACTGCGCCGAAGTTGCCGCCCATTCCGACTTTTGCTTCGGTTTGCCCCATTCGAGCGCCGGCAGCGGCAATACGCAGATCGCAGGCGAGTGCGATTTCGCAACCTGCGCCTACCGCCGCGCCGTTGATGGCAGCAATCGTCGGCTTCTCGAGTTCAAGTATTACTTCGTGGAGATTTCGGCGGGCGTGCTTCATTGGATGCGTAAGCTTCGTCCTGACCTGCTTGAGGTCAAACCCCGCGCAAAAGGCTTTCTCTCCACAGCCGCGCACCACAATAACGCGCACTTCAGGGTCCGCATCTGCGGCGAGAAAAGCGTCGCTCAGCGCAGCAGTAGTCTCCGGCGTCAATGCGTTGGCCACATTCGGGCGGTTAATTTCGATTCGCGCAATGCTGTTCGCGACGCTGAATAGAACCTCGTTCGAGCAACTCGATTCTGCCGGCTTTTCAACGGAGCCGGCGTCGGGTGCCCTCGGGTTATTGCGGTTCGACATTGCCAACTTTCATCGCCTGCCGATAGGCCTCAATCTGGTGCTTTTCAAACTTCCCGAGAGTTTCAGGATCTGCATGTACGGTCTCAAGTTCTGATTTGACGCCGTACTCGACATAAGCATCACGCTTTACGGCCTCAAGAACGAACTCCGCAAGACGGTCGCGAATGGGTTTGGGGGGGTTGGAAGGTGTAAAAACAGCAGTCCGGCTAAAGAGAATAGGCATGTCGAGTTTGTGGTCCTTGAGCGAGGGGATATCGGGGATGCCGGCAATACGCTGGTCGTTGAGGACTAGTAGGGCCCGAAGGCGCCCAAATGCAATAAGAGGCCGAAGCATGCTGATTTATGATGGTACCGCACCTAGACGATTCGCACATGGGGGTCATCTCCGCCATTGTCGACAAACTCTATTCGACCGCCGGCGTAAAGCGCAGGACAATCGCCTGTTTGTCTATTTATTTGCGTTACGAGCGCTTCCATTTTCTCGGTGAACGCGGCGAATGACAGCTGCGAGTCTCCGCCACCGGCAGCTCAGACTCGTCGAACGTTCGATTCGTTTTCGGAAGGCCAATTCAGCCAAAGACTCGCGTGTGTTCAAGTCATTGGCATCGTTCACTCCGTCACCTGTCGTCTCATTCCGTTGTGGCGCGCCGCCATACGCTCACGCGCGCATAAACCCTTGCAATCACCGCGATGCGTGATTCGAAATTCAGACCGCCGTTCTCCCGGCAACGCTTGTTTCCTGGCTCAAGCTAATCAAGCGCATAAAAAAACATTGCCAAAGTATTGTTTTTAGTTGATTATTGTCAAATTGGTCATGCTTGCGCGGGGTACACTTGGGATTGTCGCCAGCTGGCCGGCAGAGGAACCAGTGGCACGAATCGTTGTATTCAACCAAAAAGGCGGTGTCGGCAAGACCACGACCACGCTGAATCTGGCTGCGCTGATGGTCCGACGCGGGCGGGTGCCGCTGGTCATCGACCTCGATCCGCAGGCGCACTTGTCTGCAATCAGCGGTGCCAGCGCGGAAGACGGCCACGACAGCCTGTATGCGTTCTACCAGGAAGCCAAGCCGCTGGCACAGCTCATCCGAACGAGCGCCTGCGGTTGGTTCATCATCCCTTCGCATCTCGATTTATCGAAGGTCGATAGCCAGTTCGGTAAAGGACCGCAGGCCCTGTACCGGCTCAATGCCGGCATTGTCAGGGAAAATCTCAATACCGAACGGCCCATTCTGATCGACGCCAGTCCGCAGCTGGGCGTGCTGTCCTTGAACGGCATTTTCGCCAGCGATCGCGTGCTGATTCCAATTTCCACCGACTATCTGGCGGTGAATGGCGCGTGGCAAGTCGACCGCACATTGCGCGCCTTGGAACGCGTTCTGAAGAAGCCGCCGATGCGGCGCTTCGTCATGACGCGGTTCGATGCGCGCCGCAAGATGTCCTGGAAAATAGACCAGAAGCTGCGCGAACGCTTCGGCCCGGAACTGTGCGAAACGCGGATTTCCGAAAACGTGAGCCTGGCCGAGAGCCCGTCGGAAAACTGTGATGTGTTCACGCATGCGCCGGAGAGCCGCGGCGCGCGCGATTATGCCGCCTTGCAGGAAGAACTGGAGGCTGCGGGCTTTCTCAACTAGTCCTTTTCCGGCAAAACCGGGGCGGACTCCTTGTTGATCAGATTGATCGCCCCCTCCAGATCCACCCATTCCTCTTTTGCCGCTTGCTGCACTTCATGGCAATCGAGTATCTCGCATTGATGGTAGATCTGGTTGACTTTGCGTTCGGCTTCTAGCCGATCGCGCGCCGCGAACATTAAATTATCCACGACCGTGCCGCTGCGGGTCTTGATCTTGAAGCCGAACTTGATCACGCCGATGGCATCCCTTGATTGCTGGTCTAGCTTACACGCTTTTCATTCGGGGCGAACGCCGGTCAACCGCGCCGCCGCGCCGCGTCGTACAGGGGGATCACGGTCGGCAGCAGGGATTCGATCTGCTGAATGCGATTGGATTCTGCCGGATGGGTGCTGAGGAATTCCGGCGGGCGCCCGCTTTGGTTGGCCTTCATCATCTTTTGCCACAGCGAGACTCCGGCGCGCGGATCGTAGCCCGCACGCGCGGTCAATTCCAGTCCCATGCGATCGGCTTCGCTTTCGTCCACGCGGCTGAATTTGGTGGCGAGCAGGGCCTGATAGGCGGTGGAAGCCAGATTGGCAGAACCCCCGCCCAGGCCGAGCAAGGCGGCACCGACGTCGATGGTCGTTTGCGCGGCGATGGCCTGGGAAACCTGCTCGCGCGAGTGTTCGCGCAGCGCGTGCGAGATTTCGTGGCCCATCACGATAGCGATTTCCTGATCGCTCAGGTTGAGTTGCGTGATCAGGCCGGAGTAAAACGCTATTTTTCCGCCGGGCATGCAGAACGCGTTGAGCTCTTTGCTGTTGATCACGCTCACTTCCCATTTCCAGCCGGGCGCATCGGAACGAAACACGGCAGTATGCGGCTCGATGCGCGCGGCGATCGCGCGCACCCGCTGGGTGAGCGCGGCATCGGTGTTGAGTGCGCCTTGTTTCGACGCATCCGCCTGCAGCTTGGCATAACTTTGCGCCGCCATTTGATCCAATTGCGCCGACGAGATCAACAGCAACTGCTTACGCTGTGTGCCGACCGTGCCGCCCGACGTGGTACTGGCGCAAGCTGCCAGCACCAGGACCGCGCACGCTAGCAGGGCCGCCGCGAACCCGCCGGCGGCAGCGCCGAGCGGAGACGAGCGGCCGGCGATTGAACGATTAGCAAGGAGGGACTGGGTCATATTCGGAACGTCCAGGTAGATAGATTTAGATTCCGGTAGCGCCTAGTTGCAGCTTTGATTCTACCGCAGCCGCCGGCAGCCGGCCGCCTCCGCTGGGATGAGTTGCGCAAGTTCGCGTTGCGCGCCATCGATCGAATAGAGGGCATACTGCCGCCCAGTTCCGCCTACTGCCGGTCCGGGAATTTGCATATACTCGACCGTGGAAAATTCAAAACAGCGTGGCCGCCATGGAATCGCTTTCACTCGAATCGCTGAGCCTGTATTGGTCGCGGGAACTGGTCGCCACCAACATCCTCATATTCATGAATTTGTTCGGCGCCCTGCTGCTCGGGCTGCTGGTCGGTTATGAACGCACCTATCGCGGGCGCGCGGCCGGTATGCGCACTTACGGCTTGGTGTGCATGGCATCGGCGGCGTTGACGGTCGTCGCCGGCTACCCCGGATTCTGGTACGGCGGAAACAGCGCGACGTTTGGCGCTGCCGACCCGACGCGCGTCATTCAGGGCATTGTCACCGGTATCGGCTTTCTCGGAGCCGGAGTCATCATGAAGGAAGGCTTCACCATCAGCGGACTGACCACCGCCGCGTCGATCTGGGCCTCGTCTGCGATAGGTGTCATGGTCGGCGTCGGCTTCTATGCTGCCGCCATGCTGCTCGCGCTGCTATCCGCCGGCTGCATGATGTGGGTAACCAGGGTAGAGGGCTGGTTGCCCTCGCGCCAGGCCGTGGCGGTCGTATTGCGCTTCAGAAAGGATTTCGTGCCGCACGAGGAAGTGCTGCGCCGCCTGGCGCTGGCGCGCGGCTACGAACTCGCGGACGGCTCATTTTCCATCCGGCGCGACAATGGCCTCACGGAATGGCATTTCGTCGCGGTCGCGCTGGGCAAGAACATGGGCGCCTCGATGACCGAACTGGCAAGAGAACTGACCATATTTGACGGCGTGGAAAACTTCTACCTGTCGCACGCGCGCAATTGAGCTGGCGCACGAGCCCGGAAAATGCAGCGGTCCGGCGCGCTCCTATGCAGCATCCGGCTGCCGATTCGGTTGGGCATCGATGAAGGCATCCAGCTTCATGCATTGCCCGAAAATCGCCATGACGGTCGGATACGGCGCCAGCTCGCATGCGTAGCGTTGCGCATTGAATACCTGCGGCACCAAACAGCAGTCGGCGACCGTGACCTGATCGCGATAGCTGTATTTTCCGGTCTTCCCGCAACGGGCCAGAAAGGCCTCCAGTCCGGCGAGTCCTTCGGCTATCCAGTGGCGGTACCAAACATTGACGCCGTCGTCGTCAAGACCGAAACGCTTCTTCACATAGCGCAGCGTGCGCAGATTGTTGAGCGGATGAATCTCGCAGGCGATGATCTGCGCCACCGCGCGCACGTAGGCGCGGTGGTCGGCGCCGACCGGCAACAGCGGCGGCTGCGGGTACGCTTCCTCCAGATATTCCATCATTGCCAACGACTGAACGTAAGTTTTGCCGCCGTCTTCCAGCGCCGGCACCAACCCCTGCGGATTCACCGACAGATAACTCGACGCCTTGTGCTCGTCCTTGGGCAAACTGACGATCCGGGGCTCGTAGGCGAGGCCCTTGCAGTTCAGCGCAATGCGCATGCGGAACGCGGCGGAAGAGCGAAAGAAGGTATACAGTTTCATCGGTCGTATCTCGCGGAAGATGAGCGGCAATGGCAATTCTGACACAATTCAGTATTGCTGCAGAGCGGCCTTTTTGACAAAATGCGGACGCGATAAACGAGGAGTCCTGATGGTCCTTTTCCCGGGCAAGGCCTACGACGAAATCAAGGTCGGCGACAGCTTCGGCTCTGCGATGACGGTCACCGAAACGCACCTGGTGCTGGCCGCCGGACTGTTCGGCGACTTCAATCCGCTGCACACCAACGAGCTGCACGGCAAACAAAGCCGTTTCGGCAGCCGCATTCTGCACGGACCGTTCACCAGCGCCCTGGTATCGGCCTCGGTGGGCATGTACTTTGGCGGCACCGCGATCGCCTATCTTGAACATACCTGCAGATTCAAGGCGCCGGTGCGTGCCGGCGACACGCTCACCACCACCTGGAAAATCGTGGACAAACAAAGCAAACCCAAACACCGTGGCGGCATCGCGGTATTGAGCGGCGTATGCAGAAACCAGGAGGGCGAAGTGGTGGTCGAAGCCGACGGAAAAATTCTGGTCAAGAGCAGGGAGAAGAACTGAGGGCGCGCTGTTGGCGCGTTGCGCAATAGATAGAATTCTCGTCTTTACGAGCTGAGGCGATCAAACTTGCGCGGACGGCGTCCCGTCCGCGCGGATCGCCGATAGCGTACGGACGAAAAACCGTCCGTACGCTATCGGCGATCTTGGATAAAACCCAGCGAGCATGCTTCGCTTTTATGCGATCGCGACATGCGATGTCACTTGCCGCGTACAACAACGCTCAGCCGTGGCGCAGCTTCAGTCCCAGCACGGTGCCGGTGAGCGCCAGCGTCACCAAGTTCGCGACGATGATCGGCCAGGCGCCGATCATCAAGCCATAGGCAAGCCAGAATGCGACCCCGGCGGTGAACACCAGGTACATCGGGAGCGAGATATCGCGGGTGGAACGCGTCTTCCATACCCGCCATACCTGCGGCACGAACGCGATCGTGGTCAACGTGCCGGCGATCATGCCGATCAGATCGCTCATTTCTTCCCCGGCATCGCCTTCTTGCGCTCCTCCTCCCGCAAGCGCAACACGCGCCGCTGCACCTTGCCGGTGGTGGTCATGGGCAAGGCATCGATGAACTCGATTTCCTTCGGATATTCGTAGGGCGCCAGCATGCCGCGCACATGCGAGCGCAACTCCGCTTCCAGCGCGGCGGAAGGCTGGTGGCCGGGCGTGAGCACGATGAACGCCTTGACGATGTTGGTGCGCTCCGGATCGGGGCTGCCCACCACCGCGGCATTGGCGACGGCCGCATGCTTCACCAGGCAGTTCTCGATCTCGGACGGCCCGATGCGATAGCCGGCGCTTTTGAACATATCGTCCGCGCGCCCCTGGTACCAGAGATACCCGTCCTCGTCTCGTTTCGCCAGGTCGCCGGTGCGGGCCCAGTGGCCGCTATACTTGTTCTGCGTCGCTTCCGGATTCTTCCAGTACCCGAGAAAGAACACCGGGTCGGACACGCCGTACATATCGGTGCGGTGCACCGCCACCTCGCCGACCACGCCTGCCGCCACTTCGTTGCCTGCGTCGTCGATGATGCCGACCTTGTGCCCCGGATAGGGCCGCCCGATCGAACCCGGTTTGGCCGGCCACAAGGTGTGCGAATTGCCGACGATGTAATTGATTTCTGTCTGGCCGAACATTTCGTTGATGGTGACGCCGAGCATCTCCTGGCTCCAGGCGAACACGGTCTCGCCCACGGATTCGCCGGCGCTCATGATGGAACGAAGCCGCAGATCGTAGCGCTGCCTCGGCGCGGGCACGGCCTTCATCATCATTTTCAGCGCGGTCGGAAACAGAAAAGTATTCCTGACCGCGTATTTTTCGAGCAGATGAAACGCCATTTCCGGATCGAAGCGGCCGCGATAACCCAGGATGGGATAGCCGTGATACAGGGTCGGCAGCAACGCGTCCATCAGGCCGCCGGTCCAGGCCCAGTCGGCGGGCGACCAGAACATATCCCCGCTCTGCGGGAAAATGTCGTGCGAGTGCGAGAACCCCGGCAGGTTGCCGAGCAATACGCGCTGCGGTTTCAACGCGCCCTTGGGCGGGCCGGTGGTGCCACTGGTGTAGACGAGCAGCGCCGGCTCTTCGGCCGGCGTATCGACGCGATCGAACTTGCACGACGCCTTAGCCAGCAATGTCTCCCAGGATAGCGTGCCGGATTCGCGCGCGCCGTCCACGCCGATCACGTGCTTGAGCGCCGGCAACCGGTCGCGGACCGGCCACAGATTGGGCAGCGATGCGGTATCGACCAGGGCGACGACGGTTTCGCTGTTCTGCAGCCGGTATTCGAGCGCATCGGGCCCGAACAGCACGGACAGCGGCATCGCCACCGCCCCCATCTGGTAGCAGGCAATGTGGGCGATGACAGTCTCGGGACGCTGCGGCAGGATGATGCCGATGCGATCGCCGCGCTCCACACCCAGGGCGGCGAGCGCATTGGACAGGCGATTGGCCTGCTGCTGCAGGTCCCAATAGGTGTAGGCCGCAGTGGCACCGCCTTCGTCTTCCCAATACAGCGCGAAACGGTAGCGGTCGCGCGCATGGCGTCCGCAGCAGGCCCAGGCGATGTTGAAACGCTGCGGCACCTCCCAGCGGTGACCCTGATAGATTTCCTGGTAGCGATCCTGCATACGAACTCTACTGCTATTGCAGTTGCTTGATGCGCTGATCGACGAAGGTGATCAGATCGGCGCTCAGTCCGCCCGCGGATTTGGCTCGACGGAACGCATCCAAGGCGTCCGCGCCGCGGCTGTCTGCCTGCAACGAGATGCCCAAACCCATCCACCACAGGCCGGACCGGGGGGCGAGCCTGAGCGCAGCCTGGTACCCGCTAACTGCCTCTTTGTGGCGGCCAAGGCGCTGCAGCACCGCCGCATCGAAAGCGTGGTAATCGGCATTGTCCGCAGCGCCTCCGGCATATTTGCTTAACAGGTCGTGCGCCCCCTGCAGATCGCCCCGCTCCACCTGGATGCGCGCCGACAGCATCGCATAATTGACGCGATCCGGATTCAGGCTGAGGCCTTCCTGCAAGTATTGCTGCGCCTCGTCGATGCGCCGATTCTCGAGCAGCAGTCCCACCAGGGCCTGGCGCGCCGCTGGGTGACTGGCGTCCTGCTGCAAAGTCGCTTTGTAGCCATCGATCGCTTCCGCCACCCTGCCCTGATTCAGCAACACGGTGGCATTGCGGAATCCGGTTTCCGCACGCTCCGGCGGCGTCGACACCCGTATTTGCTTATCGATGCTGCCCGCGCCCTGGACCTTGGCGGCCGGCATACCGGCCCCCGATTTCGACGCCGCTGCGGTCAACGCTTGCTCGGCCTCGGCCAGCGCGCGCGCGGCGGGCTTGCTCTTGTTCCCGGCACTGACTGCCGCTGCGGAGTCTGAAGGGAGCTTGCGCTCCACCCTGGGTTTCACGCCAAGGCTCTTCTCATTGAATGGCGTCGCGATCTCGGTGGCGAGCTTGAGCATATCTACCTTGATCGATTCAGTACCGATCGCCGCGGGTCGGGCCGACGCAGCCGCAGGCGTTACAGGCGCCGCGGGCGCTGGCGGCTCGGCGGTCGGCACAGGGACCGCCGCGGTCGGCGGGAGCGGTGCCTGCGCACTAGCCGGCAGCTGCAAGCCCGCAGCAGCCTGGTGCGGCTTTTTCGTCTGCGACTGGAACGCCAACTCCGTCACCACCGAGCGTGGGGAAATCTGGTACAGCACCCAGACGGCCCAACCTGCGCCAACCACCACACCGGCGCCGACCTCCCACATGATCCGGCTCCAGTCCTTGCGCGCTGCAACCGGACGCAGTTGCTGGGTCAGCGTCTTGCCGCTGCCGTCAGCCGCGTGACGCTTGTCCAGGTCCTGCAACATCTTGTTGATCAGGCTCATTTGAGAATCAGCCAACCGATGCCGCTGCCCGCGACCGTCCCCGCCAGAGCCAGCCAGGCCCAGCGGCGCGCGGATGAAGAACTGGCCGCCGGCGTGTCGGCGATCGCACCACGGGCATGCCGGACGCGCACCTGGCGCACGCCTTCGCCGAACGCGAGCATCATGGCCTTGTGGGCGAGAATATTGACCACCCGCGGCACGCCGCCGGTGGCATGGTGGATCGCGCGCACCGCCGGACCGGTGAATACCCGGTCACCGCCATAGCCGGCGACATGCAGCCGGTGCGCCAGATAATGCGCCAGTTCCTCACGGCTCAATGTTCCCAGGTGGTGCTGGAAGGTGATGCGCTGGCGCAATTGGCGCACCGACTCGTGCGCCAGGTTCTTGTCCAGTTCGGGCTGGCCGAACAGGATCACCTGCGCCAGCTTGCGCTTTTCCGTTTCCAGGTTGGTCAGCAGGCGCAAAGTCTCCAGCGTCTCCAGCGGCATCGCCTGGGTTTCGTCAAGGAGAATCACCACGCGCTTGCGGTTGCGCGCAAAGTCGAGCAGCGCCAGGTTCAGTGTCTTGTGCAGGCGATGCTGGTCGAGATCGACATCCACTTCGACATGCAATTCGTCGCACAGCGCCAGCAGCAGCGTGCGCGGTTCCAGATTGGGATTCGGAATATAGGCGGTGACGCAGCTATCGGCCAGGGTGGCGAGCAGTTTGCGGCACAACAGCGTCTTGCCGGTGCCCACTTCGCCCGTGATCTTGATGAAGCCCTCGCCGTTGGCCACGGCTACCAGCAAAGTGTTCAGCGCTTCCTGGCTGCTCGCGCAGGCGAAGAAAAAGCTGGTATCGGGAGTGATTCCGAAAGGCGCCTCGCGCAATCCGAAGTGATTGAGGTAGATCACTGTGTTCGTTCGGCCTGGCCCGTGCGCGGCTCGATATCCATGCGGCGCATGCGATTGCCGGTGTCCTTGATGTCCTGCTCCCAGTTCTTGTCGCTTTCGATGATAGTGGGCTTGATCAGGATTACCAGTTCGCGCTTGATGGTGTCCGTTGACGAATTGCGGAAAGCGCCGCCGATCAACGGTGCATCCGCGAGGCCTGGAATGCCGCTGCGGCCGGCATTCAGTTCCACTTTCATCAGACCGCCCAGGACGACGATATTACCGTCAGACGTGCGCACCATCGTGTCCGACTCGCTGACATTGATTGATGCCACATCGACGCTTTGCGCGCCGACGCCGACCAGATTGAAGCCGACCGACTTCGGGATCACACTGGTAACCAAGGGGTGGATGTGAAGCGAAATATTTCCGTTCTCGTCGATTTGCGGCGTGACATCGAGCGAGATGCCGGAAAAGAGATTGCTTATGTAGGGGGCGACGGTGGTGGGCGTGACGACGCCGCCGGTGGTCAGACCGGGAACCACGGTGATACTGGTGACGAAGGGCTGGTCGGTGCCGACCTTAAGCACGGCTTTTTGATTGTTGAGCGTCGCAACCCGGGGGCTGGACAGAACCTGCACCGATCCTTGCGACTCGAGGAATTGCAGCAGGCTCGCAAAATTTTGCGTCTGTACTGCCAGGCCGAATACCCCTCCGGCAACCCCCTGTGCTCCCGAAACAACCCCGCCGGCCGTCGCGAGCCCTCTGCCGGCTCCCGGGTTGGCGCTGAAATTGCTGCTGCTGCCGGTGCTGCTGCCTGCTGTGCTGCCACTCAAACCGCCGGTTGTCCCCAGGCTGTTGGCTGCCCCACTCACGCCGCTCGAAAAGCCGCCGGCGATGCCGCTGGTGGGAAACGCCGCCCAGTTGATCCCCGATTGATAAGCCTGGTTCAGGGTCACATCGATAATTTTCGCCTCCAGCATGACTTGCCGATCCACCGACAACTGCATCGCTTTGAGCAAGGCGGCGACGCTGCGCAGTTCCTGCGGCATCGCGCGCACCACGACGACGCCGGACTGCGGACTGATGACGATGTTGCGCCCCTCGCCGCTGCCGACGATGGTGCGAATCGCGTACGCAACCTCGGCCCAGAAGTCGGTCGTCTGCACCGTGGACATGCGTGTGGCGTCGGTCTGCATGCCACCCAGCGCGCCTGCGGCGTTCGGCGACAGAGAAGGCGGCCCCTGGACGCCGCCGGGCACCGCTGCTGGGCCTGCTGCCAAGGTACCCGGCGTCGTCGGCGTGGCAGTGGTGGCAGTCGTAGCGGTAGTTCCAGCCGGCGCTGGCACCGTTATTCCGCTGGAACCGGCAGTAACCCGCATGTCGCTCCTGCCCTGCCGCGCGCCGATCAGATAGTTGACCTGAAACACGCGCGTTTGCAGGCCGGCAGGCTGGATGTAGACCCGGCTGCCGTCTATTTTGTATTCATAGCCATAGATCTCGCGGATCGCTTCCAGCGCCTCGGACAAGCTGACGTCCTTGAGATTGACGGAAATCGATCCCAGCACATCCGGATGCACCAGCATGCTGTAGCGCGTGCCCGACACGATGGAAAGGAACACTTCCTTTGCCGGGGCATTGTTCACGTTCAGATCGAAGCGTCCCTCGATCGGTCGTCCCTGCGCCTGCGGCAGTTCCATGCGCAGTGGCGGCAGCAGCGCTTGATTCACGGCGTCCGATTCGCGCGGCTTCGCGCGCTGCGCGCCCTGGTCCATCTCGTCCAGGATCTGACCGCTGACGCCCCTGGTGCGCACGGGTTCCTGGGCGCAGCCGACGATCAATGCGCTTACCGACAAGCCTACAATCGCGCTTACGATCCGTCCGGGAGTGCACGAAATTCTCATGGAAGTTTTGTCGCTTTCTCTGGTTTTCCCTCGGTGCCGGACACTGCAGAAGTCGCATTCATTGGGTAATACAACTGTAGCACTTCCAGCCCGTGGTCGCTTTTCAAGGTCACCGCAGTCGCTGTGATTTCGACCAGCATCGCTTTGTCGTAAGTACCGCCCAGCGGCACGTAGCGGCCGTTGATGATCGCGCCTTTGCGCGTGCTCGACAGCAAAATCGACTGCAACGGTGTGCGCGACGCCGCGCCCGCCACGCTCGCGCTCATCAGTTCCAGCGGCGGCCGCGTAGGATCGATAAGCGCCTGTGCGGCACCGCTGGCGCAGTGCGCCAAGGCAAGCGCCGCCGCAACTGCCTGCGCCAGCATCAGACGGTCAGCCACGATTTCTCCGGGCTGAGGGTATAGACGGTGAGCGTCAGCACCGACTGCGGATACAGCGCCACGCGCAATTCGAATCCATCCCAGTACAGCTGCTGCGGCATGTGCTCCAGTGCGTCGAGATAGTCGAGTAAATCGAAATAGCTGCCGCTGACGCTGAGTTCGATCGCATGGCGAAAGACCTCGCGCGCGCCGGGCGCTCGCGTCTGGCCAGCTGCGCCGGCCGCGGCTTGCGCCAGACTCGTCGGCGGCAGGTTGCGCAGCGACATCAACTTCACTTTCCGGTTCTTTACTATCATGGCCTCGAGCACTGCCGCCATTTTTCCCGGCACCACGAACTGCGTCTGTTGTTGCTCTAACTGGCGGTCCAATGGTTCCAGCTGCGCGCGCAGGCTCTGCAGCCGTTCACGATTGAGCGCGTCCTCATCCGGTGCATCCGGCCGGATCAAAGATTGGATCTTGGCCAGGATCGCTCGGGTTTCCTCTTCCTGCTGCGCGATTTGCGCCGAAAGCAGGTTGCGCCGCGACAGCAATGGATCGAGCAGAAACACCTGCAGCAAGCTCATCAGCACCAATGCCACCGCGCCGAAGAACATCGCCCGCTCGCGCAGTGCCATGGCATCGATGCTGTCGGCATACTTTTGCAGGCGTTGTTTCATTTCGATCCAGCGCCGGGTGCCTGGGTCTGGGGCACCGGTTCCGGGGCCGCTCTGGCTGCCGGTTCGGCCTCGACTTCCGCGGGCTGCTCGCCGTGGCTGGAGCCGAGCCGAAATTCAGTGTAACTGTAACGAGCGGGCGCAGCGGCTGGCCGGGCGGGATCCGCAGGCAGCGCAGCCTCGCGCTGTGTCATGCTGAGCGATTCGAAGGCGCGGCCTTGCATCGCCCGTTCGCGGTCCAGACTGCGAATATAGGAAGGCACCAATTCCGGCTGCAGCGCGCGCCCGACGATTTCCAGTTCCGCGCCGCCCTTCGCGACCTTGAACCCGGTCAGCCACAAGCCGGCCAGGGACTGGCGTGCCAGCGCACGCATGTACTCGGCATAGCTCGCGCCTTGCGTGAGCGAACCGATGCCCAGGCTATTGAGCGTTGCCTTGCGTGCGCTCAATTGCACTTGCAGGTTGGTCACCTCGGCTTCCAGGCTGGCGTCTTTTTTCTTGGGCGCGTAGCGCGCGCTGGTTTGGGCGAGCCGCTGTTTCGCCTGGTCGTATTGCCGGGCCGTTTCCACCGACTGCCGGTCGAGATTCAAGGTCTCTATTTTGGCGTAGGCATAGAACGCAGCGACCCCGGCAAGCAGCAGCGCCAGGGCGTCCAACATATTCACTGCCGAGAACGCCTTCTTCTGCTTGAGGAAGATCGGGTTGAACAGATTGATCTGCTGGCTCATAGCGTAGTCGCCTCGACACGCAGCGCGGCGCCCAGCACATGGAATAGCTGCCACTGTTTCTCGACGCCCAGCTCATCGCCGACGAAGTCCAGCGCGTCGGCCAGATCGATCTGTCGCAGCGGCAGGTAGAGCTGCGAACTCAGGAACGCCAGCAAGCCGATCTCTTCCGGCATCGGCCCGAGCAACAGTTCCGACAGCGCTATGTTCTGGTACTGGCGTTCGAAATGGTCGAGAGAACGCTGCAGTTCCACGCCGATGCGTTCGAAATAGGTTTCCCGCTGGTTTTCCCGCGAACCGACCAGTTGGGACCAGGTGAGGTCTAGCCGGCGCGCGAGGTAGAGTTCGCCCTTGAAGGAAAGCGTGAACAGGCCGCCCGCGTGATCGAAGGTCAGCATACCGACGCCGCGGTCCGCAGTTTCGTAGAGTTCCGCGATATTGCGCTGGGCCGTTTCCGGTATGTCGATCACTTGCAGCGGTATTTTGGCCCGCTCGAAGCGTGCGATCTGAGCTTGCACGATCGCGTTCTTCGCCGCGACCGCGTACATGTAGTGGCTCTTGCCCACCGCTTCCTTGTCGACCGGAACGTCGAGCACGTCCATGGTGGCATCGTCGATGTGATAATCGAGCAGATCCTTCACGCGCCAGCGGATCGCCGCTTTCAGTTCCTCGCGCGGTACGCTGGGCGCGTCCACCATCAGCAATTGATATTCCGCCGGATGCAGCAGCGTCGCGCAGCGGTGGCGGTCGAGCTTGTACTCCACCGCCACTTTTTCCAGTTCCGCGCCTTCATTCTCGTTCAGCTTGACGATGCCCCAACGATCGACTTTGGGCTTGCCGTGCGCCGTCCGGTCGATGCAAGCCAGCCGGATGGCATCAGTATCGGTACTGATCGCCATCCAGCCCGGTAGCGTCTTTTTCTTGGAAAACCATGCCATATGCGTGGCTCGTTGGACGAGTCACTTGAAGTTATATCATTAAATACTTGTTGTCAATGGCTTTTTATGTGAAATCACCTCCATTTTCTTCTTCTACTACGGCAATCTTTGATCGCAGTTCAACGTAAGTAAAACTGGTGCACTCTGTCCGAATGCCGTCTATCCGATCCGTCAACACTTTTGCAATTCAATTCTTTCAATTCAGACGGCCAGCGAGCGCCAATTGTCTGCCTAATAGTTTTCCTGGATCTGCAATACCTTGACGATACCGGTACCGCTCACACCGGAATTGATGAAGCCGCTGTTGCGTTCCACTACGAACACCCTCTCGCCCTGCTGCAGGGTCGTAGGGCCAGCCCAAAGTGCCGTTGCCGAATTTGGCCATGTTGTTCCGCCACCGGCCGTCGTCAGGGACTCGATGACTTGATTGGAACCGGCGGCTGCGGTGGAATGATAAGCGCCGACTACGAACCGGCCGGATGGTGAAATAGTTCCCAGCTGAACCTGCAAGCTTCGATCGCGCACGGCACTCGTTGTACCCCAGGTCGATGGCGAGGTGAAATAGCGAGTGTGAAGATAGCTACCGCCTATCGCCGTTTGCGACCCCCATAGGAGCCATCCGCTGCGGGAGTTTCCCGGCAGCACTTCCCAGGCGAAATCGAAACTGCGCACCGCCGCGTTTTCCAGGGCGTTGGTCCCCTCGTGTCCGATCGCAGTGCCGCCAAACGCACCTCCGCTCCAAACGGTCGACATTAAGCAACGATTGGCCGTTTGCATCATCGCCAGGACATTGTTATTCGGATCCGGATACAAGCGGATCCACTCATAGATCGCGCTGGCACAGGCAACAGGAGCTCCGGGGAACGTCAGCCGGATGGTGGTATTCGTGGTTCCCGCAGGGTTGAGCGTCGACGTACCTGCGGTCCATGTTTTGTAAGCGATTTGCCGCGTTTGGGTCGAATCGCTCCAGGCAAAAACTGCCAGTGTGCTGTCCGACTGCCAGGCGACATCCACGGCCTCGCGATTATTGGTATTCGAAGTTGAGGTATCCCAGCGCACAGCAGTGCCCATATTGCTCCACGCGGCGCCGGTCCAGCGCAGGCCGTACACATCCTGAACGCTATCGGTTGTCAACAGCAGGATATCGTTGCTGCCTGCGACATTGCGCGGCGCGAGCCTGAACCAAAGATGCCGCGAACCCGTGCCAGCCACCGGGTAGGTGCCAGCAGGCGAAAGTATCATGCCCGCCAAAGTCAGCGTGGTCCCATTCCAGATCGCGTACCGCGGGTTGGACGTGTTGTCTTGATAGACGATGATCGCGCGGTCGTTCGTGTATTCATAGGCGATCTGGAAGTTGCGACTGGTATTGGTCGAGGTCGTGGCGAGCTGCGTTCCGGCGTTGAGCATGGTCCATGTACGACCATTCCAAACTTGAACATAGAAACGGTTGTTGCCGTCGAGCACCCCCATGATGGCTTCGTTGCGCGTGCGCGCGAACTGCACCACGATGAATGTGGGCGTTGCGCTTACCGGCTGCGCCATCTGCTCGGTAGTGCTCCAGTTATTGGTCGAGCTATCCCATAGCCGATAATAGACATTGCTGTCGGAACTGCCTCCGGTGAGTGCCGTACCTTTGGCATATGCCACCATGGCATCCACCCCCATGGTGCCCAGAGCGCCTGCATTGGCCATTGTTCCCGAACCGATCGCCGCATTGAGCTTGCGAACGCCCGATCCTCCAGATGAGTTTCCGGTTGACGCTATTGCGCATACGTTCTGCGATACCGTGACCCCTGTGGCATGCGCGGCTGCCGCGGTGCCGCCGGCGCCGCGCGAAATGCCGCTGAAGCTGTTGGCCGTCGTGCTCGTGTAGTCGATCAGTTCCGCTTCGATCAGGATTCGGCCGTTCGGCGCATAGCCGGCCGTGCTTCCCACGGCGACGGCAGCTGAACTCGTTGTCAAGGGACCGGTGGTCGCGGTCAGAGCATTGGCAGGAACATACAGCGTCGGCGCCAGCGAAAAACTTGCGTTCCCCACTACCACGCCGCTGTTGTTGAGTGCGGTGCAGTCGGTGCCGTTAAAGTACTGGTTGGCCGCGAACTCTACACCCGAAGTCGCCGCAAAATACGCTTGCTCCGACTGCGCGTGTCCCGAACTAGAACGAATATCAACCGAAGTCATATTGCCCAGAGCGGCAATCGCGATAGCAATCACCACCAGCACCAATATCGCGACGATCAGCAGGAAACCGCGCATGCGTCTTGTCTTCAGCTCATACCGTCGCATCAGAAACTCCTCGGCTTGACCGTGCTGCGGTGGGCGGCGCTGGTGTTTGTCGTAGCCACCACCATCGAGATGCTGACGTAATACACGGTCGACGGCGTTGCCGTGGCCTGCACGTCGCTTGTAAGGCAGGAGAAATTCAGGCCAGTGACGTTATCGGCCAGCGGCTGGCCGTTACGCAGCAGCGTATTACTCGCGCTTAGCGTATAGGTGATCGATTGCAAATTGATATCAGTAAACGAAAAAGTGGAGCCGCCGCAGGAGGCAATATTCGAAGAATTCGGGGCCGCGATATCGCGCAGTTCGCGCGTAATCCGCTCCAGCGCGAGCCGGCCCTGCCAGTCGGCGCTGGTGATTTCGCGCCCGCGCAGATAGCCGAGCATGCCGTCGCGCACCACGATCGCGCCCATGCTGGCAACGGTGCCGAGCACCACGATGACCACGATCAGTTCGACCAACGAGAAACCAAGCTGAGGCCGGATCGAGAAACCAGTGCGCGCGCGGTTCATCGAATTCAATAATTCGCAATAACTGCCGACAGGCTGGCAAGCTGGTTGCCGTCGGGCCCCACGACTCTGACCCCGATCTGGCGGTAGTTGCCGGTTACATCACTCCAGAGCACCGGCGAACTGGCTCCGCTTACCGACACCGTGTAGCCGGTAGTCGGCGTGCATATGGCGGGCCCAGGACAAGGATCCAAACTCGCTACTGGTGAGTAGCCCCTAGCTTCGCGCTGCCCGAGGATGAGTTCCATGCGCTCCTGCGCAAGCTGGGTGGCGAGGGTAATTTGCGCGGGCGTGGCGCCACGCGGCAAGACGGCGCGATACATGCTCAGCAACGCAACGACAGAGATTCCCATGATCACGATGAAGGCGATGAGTTCGATCAGACTGACGCCGCGCTGGGCTGGTATTGGCGCCTTCATGTGCAAGTCCCTGATGCCACGCGCACCATGCCGGTTTCCTGGTATATACAAACCAGGAGAGTCGTGCCACCGCTAGTCAGTGAAATCGTCGCCGTGGCCGCCAGCGACGTGCTCACGCCGATGTCCGTGTGGGGCGCGCCGAGGCCGTCGAAGGAAACCAAATTGTTTGGCAAATTGGAAAGCGTGCTGCTGACCCCGCCCGCATAGGCAATAGCGGCAGTCGTACCACTTGGATGAGCGACGCCGCCAAAGTCATCGGCGAAGTAGTACGTCGTTGGCGTGAAATTGATACGATAGTGGCGCGGGACGGTCCCGTTCCATCCCTGCGTCATCGCCAGCGACTGCAGGTAACGAATATCAGCGGCCAACTGCTCGGCCTGGGTTGATACGATGATCGCCGGGTTATTGCTGCGTGGAATAAACACCGCCGCCAGAATCCCCATCACCACCATGACGACGATCAGTTCGACCAGCGTGAACCCATGGCTTCGCAACTGATTCTCCATCTGTCTTGGCTCGGTGGTCGTCGGCGCTGGCCTCCACAAAAAACAAAGGGCAGGATCGGATGCACCGAGCCTACCCTAATTCAGGCCTGCGCCTGCGGATCAACCGCCTACGCGGTCTCGATAAAGGCGTCAGGTACTAACCGGCGCAATCGCGTTAACAGCCGGCTGTGTTGGCTGCCGGAAGCGAGGGCACCGCTGAAAGGCTGGCCGCCTCGGTATATACGAACGAGCAAGTGGCGGTATTCGATGCACCGACCACAAAAATAGTCGCCGTACCGGTGCCCGTGCCAGAACCTGCTACGGTGGCACTGAAATCTGCGGACAGGCCCGCTGCGGTGGCAATGTTCGCGGCCGTAGGAAAGCGGTTGACCATGGTGATGGTTGCGCCGTCCAAGGTGACGCTCGCATTAGGCGTCGACGGGTTCAGCGCCTGCTGCGTGGCACTGGCGATATTCATGGCAGAAGCCACCGCGCCGCGCGCACCCTGTAGAATCGCCGCTCTGGCGCCGCCCTGAATACCCATGAACTTCGGCAGCGCGGTGGCGGCCAGAATGCCCAGTATCACGATCACCACAATTAGCTCAATGAGCGTGAAGCCTGATTGCCTCTTGAACATTTGATGCTCCTTATTTTCGTCTGATAACAACTTGAAGAATAGACTACATCTCTTTGTCTGGCAACACATTTCGGCCCGGCCATACAATATTTCACAAAGGCCGATTTCGAGCCATCACCATCATCGGTGGCCACCTGCTGCCCAGACCAAACCGCGCGCACAAATGCGGGCTTAGAACCATACATATGGCTGCACCGGCGCGAAGTTGGCCGCGCTCAGCACCTTGCGCGTAGTCCCAGCCTGCAGCGGCACGTCTTCATACGCGATCCGCACCCGATAGCGCACCCATTTCCTGCCATCGGGCCCGGGCTTGAAATGGTCGCCAAGGCCGATGACGTAGATGAGTTCTTGGCGGGTAAGATCGTAGTACCAGTTCCCCGGTGGCACGCGCGCATAGGCGTCGGCGAAGAACTCGCCGGCGTAATTGCCGGGGTGTTCCTGCAGCCAGTTGATCGGATTCTTGGTGGCTAGGCTTTCTATTTCGTTATCGCGACCGCTGATCAGGTAGGAGGCGACGCGCATCTGCAGTGCACTTTTTATCGCCGCCGCCGTCTGTTGCATCGCTGCCTTCTCGGCCGCTTCCTTGTATACCTGCAGACGGCTGAACAGGATGCCTATCATCACGGTCACTATGCAAACGACGACGATCAGCTCGAACAGGGTAAAACCGAACTGCCTGCCTTCAGGCTTGGAATCAGGGTGCGGCGTTTCGCTTCGCTTCACCTCACCCCCTGCCCAGCGCAGCCCTGCCCAGATCCCAGATGGGCAGGAACACACCCAGCGCGAGGATCAGAACCAGGACGCCGAGGAAAGTAATCATGATCGGCTCGATATTGGCCGAAAGCCCTTTCAGCTCGTAGTCGATCTCGCGCTGGTACATGTCCGCGATTTCCCGCATCAGATCGTCCAGTTCGCCGGTTTCCTCTCCTACTGCCATCATCTGCAACACGATCGGCGTGAACACGCCGGTGGCGCGCGCCGTGCGCAGCACGCTCTCGCCGCGCTCCACGCCGTCGCGCATCTGATCGATGCGCTGCGCGATGTAGGAATTGTCGACCACCTGCGACAGCACGGCCAGCGTCTGCACCATCGACATGCCGCTCTTCAGGGAGATGGCGAAGCTGCGCGCGAAGCGCGCCAGCGTCACCTTCTCGATGATGGATCCGGCAAGCGGCAGGCGCAGTTTGAACTTGTCCCAGTTGTACCGGCCGCCTGAAGTTTCGGTATACACGCGAAATCCGATCACACAGGCGATAGCAGACACAAGCAAGGCGGGCCAGTACTGCACCATGAAATTTGAGAACTGGATCAACAGCTGCGTAATCGGCGGCAACTCCGACTTCAGACTGGAGAACAACTTGGCGAATGCCGGAATCACGAACAGATTGATAATGACGATGGCGATTCCCATCGCCACCAGAACAAAGGCCGGGTAGCGCAGCGCCTGCTGCACCCGTTCCTTCATGTCCTTTTCAAATTCGAGGTGATTGAACAGCCGTAAGAATATTTCCTCCAGGCTGCCCGACATCTCGCCGACGCGCACCATGCTGACAAAGAACTGTGAAAACACCTGGGGGTGGCGGCGCATCGAAGAATTGAGGTCGCGACCGCTGTCGAGACTGGCGCGCAGATCCTGGATCACCTTGCCCATGGCGACGCTCTTGGAAGATTCCTGCAAGCCGGCCAGCGCACGCATGATGGGCACGCCGGATTTGAGCAGCGTGTACATCTGGCGGCTGAACAACAGCCTGTCGTCCAGGGTGATGCGGGGAGCGAACAAACGCCCGAGCCAGGAATCCTGCCGCGAGGCGATCGGCGCGCCGGTTAGGACGATGTCGACCGGCGAGATTCCGGTATTGATCAACTGATCGGCGACGGCGCCGGAGTCACTGTCCTCGACCACGCCCTTTACCAGTTCACCCCTGGCGTTTCTTCCCTTATACGCAAAGAATGGCATCAGTCCTCGAGTTCGGAACTGACCCGTATCGCCTCGGCCAGGGTCGTCCTGCCGGCGAAAGCGAGTTGCCCGGCGTGGTGGCGCATGCTCCGGCCCGCCATGTGCTTGACGGCGAGCTGAGAGAATTCCGTCGTATCTTCACGATTCACTGCTGCGGTGAGCGCAGCGTCCATTTCCAGCATTTCGTAGACGCCGGTGCGCCCGGCATAGCCGGTGAGGTGGCAGAACTGGCAACCGCGCCCGCGCATCATCTGCACCGGTTTGCCGTCGTCGCGGTCCCTGCCTTGCAGCCATTGCATTTCCTGCTCCGACGGCTGATAAGGTTCGGCGCAATTGGGACAATTCACCCGCACCAGGCGTTGCGCGATCACCGCCTGCAGCGACGAGGCGACCATGTAACGCGGTGCGCCCATGTCGATTAAGCGGATCGGAGTGCTGGCAGCGTCGCGCGTGTGCAGGGTCGAAAACACCATGTGGCCGGTGAGCGCCGCACGCAAACCGATCTGGGCCGTTTCCGGATCGCGCATCTCGCCTACCAGGATGATGTCCGGATCCTGGCGCAGGGCCGAGCGCAGCACGCGCCCGAAGCTGAGATCGATCTTTTCGTTGATCTGCACCTGATTCAGGCCGGCCAGGCGGTATTCGATCGGATCCTCGACGGTGATGATCTTCTTGTCGATCGTATTCACTTCGTTGAGCGCGGCATACAGCGTGGTGGTCTTGCCGCTGCCGGTCGGCCCGGTCACGAGCACCATGCCGGTAGAGCGCCGGATGATTTGCTGCAGGCGCGCGAGCAGGCGCGGCGGCATGCCCAGACCGTCCAGCCCCTGCACCCCGGTGGTGCGATTGAGCAGGCGCATCGCCACCGATTCGCCGTATTGGGTGGGCATGGTCGAAATCCGCACGTCGACGCGCGTGTCGCGGATGCGCACATTGAAGCGTCCGTCCTGGGGCAGGCGTTTTTCGGAAATGTCGAGCCCGGACATGAGCTTCACGCGCTGCACCAGGGCGGGGGCAATCTTGCTGTCGGATTCGGTCTGCAACTGCAGCATACCGTCGATGCGAAAGCGAATCTGCAGCAGGCTCTCCTGCGGCTCGATGTGGACGTCGGAGGCATTTACCTGGGTGGCGTCTTCGAACATCGTCTGCAGCAGTTTGACCACCGGCGCTTCTTCCGCCCCCGGATCGGTATTGAGCGTGCCGAAATCCACCGCCTCGCCCATGTCCGCGCCCAACTCGCGCGCGAGGTCGGTGATCTGTTCGGTGCGGCGGTAAATGCGGTCGATGGTCTCCAGCAATTGATTTTCGTTGACCAACACCAGATCGATATCGCGCTTGAGCAGACGCACGATCTCGTCGTAGGCGAACAAGTCGGTGGGATCGGCCATCGCCACCAGATAGGTGCTGCCCTTGTCTTCCAGCAACAGCGCGCGAAAGCGGCGCGCCTGCATCTCCGGCAGGGAACGCGCCACGGACAGATTGATGCTGTATTGCCTGAGGTTGAGATAGGGAATCTTGAGTTGCTTCGCCAACGCCTCGGATATCGCGTCCTCGGTGACGAAACCGTTTTCGATCAACACCCGGCCGAGTTTGCGGCCGCTGCGCTTTTGCTGCTCGAGCGCTAATGCCAATTGCTCCTGCGAAATCAGTTTTTCCTGAACGAGCAGATTGCCGATGCGAATTTTCTCTGGCCTGGCCATGTATTCGTCCCTAATCTGTCTTTTATAGACAAATCCTGAACTTACCCCCCGTTTCTGTCAACCTGCTTTAGCTTTTCACTGGCTTTCGCGGCGATCACCCCCAGCGCTGCGGTCTCCTGTTGCGCCGCCTTTTCCGCAAGCGGCACAAAGGCCTTCAGCCACCCCGGAAACACCGCCACCGCCCGCTCCAGTTGCGCGAGAGCGGCTCCTTGCTCGCCGTTCAGCCCCCGCAGCAGCACCAGTCGGTACGCTACGTCCGGCACCGGCCGCAGGCGCAGCACGCGCTGGCTCAATGCCAGTTTGTCCTCAAGATTACTGCGGTCGGCAACGATGATGCCGGCATAGGTCAGCTCGACATAAGGCGCGAGCAGCGTATCGCTATGCAATTTCAGCAACGCCTCGTTGTGGCGGACGATCTCCTCCCGATCCTTCGGCAACACGCGCGGATACATCAGCAGTTCCAGGTCGCGGTAAGCCTGCAACGCGCTGCCGAGAGTGAAGAATCCAGCCGCCAGCATGACCGGAAACGCGTAGCGCGAGAGTGCGGTGAGCCGCAGACGGATAACGCGATGGCTGCCCATACCGAGCAACACCGCGGCCACGCCGAGAAAATTCGAGTACCACAAGGGATATTCGATCATGCTGTGCAGGAACAGCACCGTTAGCAGGCACAACATCCACCAGTGTTCGGCAGTCGCGGAGATACGGCGGCGCAAACCGAGCAGCCATCCACCCAAGCCGGCGCACACCAGGCCGGCGCCGACGAGACCGGTTTCGGCCAACAGCTGCGCCAAGGCATTGTGCGCATGGCTGCCATAACCCGGTATGCGGTAGTGCGACAACTCGGCGGCTTGCTCGAAGAACACGCCTGCATACTGGCCGAAGCCCACACCCAGCATGGGATGGCGGAACCACATCAACAGCGCGTGGTGCCACATGTAGAGGCGCTGTGCGTCGGACCCTACACCCATTTCCGGTGCAAAAACGTCGGCGAGTTCGGCAACCACGCGCGCGCCTGCCGTTAGCGACAAGTGGCAGGCACCGGTGGGCAAGGCGCTGTTTCCGATGCCATACTGAAACAGGGTGAACAATGCCAGCAGTCCGGCCAGCGTCAGCACGGCGCGCCGCAGCGCGGGTTCATCCGACCTGAAGCGAAACCAGAGGCTGAGCGCCAGTGCCCCCAGCAGGTAAAGCCAGGTGCTGCGCGATCCGGCAAGCGACAGCGCGTACATCAATATTGCGACGGCGACGGCGGCGGTAAACCAACTCAGTCGCCCTTTGATCTGTAGATAGAGCGCCGAGAACAGCGCCAGCGTCATATAGTCCGAATAATGGTTGGCTTGTCCGAAATTGCCATAGGCTCTGCCGGCGCTCACCAGTCTGGCAATGAACGCTTGCGGCAACGGACTCACGCCGCTGCATTGGAGTGCGGCCGCAGCGGCGTTGAGCAAGCCGCCCAGCAGCAGCATGGTAGCGAGCACGACCGCCACCTGTTCCAGAGAGCATGACTGCGCCAGTATCCGACCCAACCAGACCAATAATCCCGCCCAGATCACATAGAGCGCGCCCAGCAGCGACAGCTCCGCATAGGCGATATCGAGCACGAATATTTGCAGCACCTGCAACGCGGCAAAGCCGAGCAGCCACAGCACCAGCGTCGGAACTTCGATCTCGTCCCAGAAGCGCTTTACCAACAAGGGCAGCAAAGCCACCAGCCCCAGCGCGAGTGCCAGCCATTCCGTGTAGAAATTGGTCAGCGGATAAAAATGGTAGGGGTTGAGGAACGGCAGCAGGAACATCAGCCCGAGTAGAACGAGGCTGATGCGCGCCGCAATGCGTGGAAGCAAGATTATTCCCAGAAATCGAAGAGACAGAAAGCCGGCGCGCTCGCGCGTGACTACGCCTTGAGTATATCCGTGATCAATTTCCAGGACGAGTCAATCGCCGGCGGGTCTGCACCAAGGCTGGTTACGCTATGGCAGGATAGATCTGCTCACACACCCCTGCGTCTAGTGCCATTTCGGCAATTCCGAAACGGCCTATTACGGCTTTCCCGGAATCCTTTTGTTCTCGACCGGGGGCGCTACGATCTCGGTTGAGAGTTTGAGCCCTTCCCGCTTCGACTGTTCTTCCTCATGTGTTTTATCGTGTGCCTGCTCCAAGGCGGCTGCCTGCATGTCGGCGGAGGATTGATGGGCCCCGGCGCGCGCGGCAGCCTGCACCTGATCCATTGCCATGCCGGCCGCAGCCGCCTCGGCTGCGGGTTGCGATGCGGGAAGCGCTGGCGCGCCTGCTTGAACGGCGGACATCGACGAAGTTGGCGGCGGAGGCACGTCTGCCGCCTGCGTGCTGGCGGCGGTTGCTTGCGTGCTGATCGACGGTACCCGGGGTTCGTACGCCATCGGGGTGACCACCGATCTGGGCGAGATCTGATACAAGACCCAGATGATCCAGGCGATCACTATCAGCATCAGGCCGGCGATTATTCGCCAGAACCATTCCCAGTCCTTGCGTGCCCCGGGTTTGGCAGGTGCGGCACCGCGCTCCTGCTGATGGGACTTGCTCATTGAATGCTCAACCCTGCCCTAGCGGCAAGGAACAAGGTCATCATTCTTGCCAAAATCGACGCGCCACGTGGGCACACCGCGCGTCCGTATTTCTGATTGCAGCACTCAAGAGGGCACTTTCCTAGCCCTTCAATTCGCCTGCACGAACATCGGCGGTGCCGGCGATCATCGCCTCGGCGCCTGGCGTCACGTCGCTTGAATAGCCGTATCTTCGATAATAGCGGCCACCGTAACCCCGATATTCGCCGTAGTACTTGTTCGCCCTGGCGACGTCGAGCTGGTTCAGCACCACGCCAAGTCCAATCAGCGCCGGCTCGCTGAGGCGTTTCATTTGCGTCAGACCGTGACGCGCAAGCGGATACGGCGTGCTATCGGCCTTCACCACGTACAGGATCGAGGTCGCGTACTGCGACAGCACCAGCGCGTCGCTCACAAGCTGCATCGGCGGGCTGTCGATAATGACCACATCGAACGCCTTTTTCAGCGTTTCCATGACTTCGGAAAAACGGTGCGACGAGATCAGTTCGAGCGGGTTGAGCGGCACCCGGCCCGACTGCAGCACCCACAGGTTCGAATTTTCGGCCGGATAGACGCACTCGTCGAGCGGCGCACTGCCCGCCACGAGTTCCGATAACCCGGTGCGGTGCTCGTCCCCGCCGAGTACGCGCGCAATCTTCGGCCGCCGCATGTCCGCTTCGACGAGGAGTGTCTTTTTGATCTGCGAAAACGCGAACGCCAGATTGCACGCAACCGTGGTCTTGCCCTCCTCGGGCAACGAGGAGGTCATCAGGACCACCTTTTGCGGCGAATCGATACCGGAAAGAAGCAAGTCGCTGCGGATGCTGCGTATTCCCTCCGCAAACGGGCTCTGGTTGTCGTCCATGAACATGCGCTCAATCGGCGCGCCCGGCGCCACCCGCATGCGCGGCAATATCCCGATCGCCTTGACCTCGAGCTTGGATTCCACCTCGTGGCTCGTCTTGACCGTGATGTCTAGCTGCTCCAGAAGCAGTGCAATCGCGACCGCGACCGCCAACGCCACCAGCATCGCGATGCCGACGATGTTGCGCTTGTTCGGTCCGTACGGAGCCTTGGGCACCATCGCAGCATCGATCACGCGCGCGATTGCGGAAGGCACGTCGCCGGTATTGGTTTCCTTGGCGCGCAGCGTGAACAGGTCATAGAGTTGGCGGTTCGACGCCACTTCGCGCTCCAGCCTGGCGAGCGTGAATTCCTTGCGGTTATACGCCTGGCTCTCGGCCTTTGCGCGTGACAAGGCACGCTCCAGCGAGGCCTCGTTGGCCTTCGCGATCTCATAATCCTTCAACACGCTCTCGACTATCGTGCCGACCTGGCGCTGCACGTTGTCGCGCACCGCCTTCAAGTCCGACTGCGCGGCAACCATCTTCGGATGCTCGGGCCCGTAACGCTTGGACGCCTCGCTGACCCGCCTCTCCGCCTCGGCTTCTGCCTCCTTGAACCGGGCCATGACCGGGTTATTCTGTACCACCGACAAGGAGTCCAAGGCGATGTTTGACTGGCCCTGCCGCGCGGTGTTGACCTGGTTGTAAAGCGCCTCGGCGTCCAGGCGTTTGCGCCGCGCATCGTCGAGCGCAGTTTCCAACTCCTCAAGCTGCCGAATCGCCCCGGATACCGACACGCCCTTGGTAACCACAATCTTTTCCTGCTCGCGAAAATCCTGCAGCGCGCGCTCCGATTCGTTGAGCTTCTTCTTCAATTCCTCTGCCTGGTCTTTAAGAAACGACATCGAGCGTCGCGTCGTTTCGCCACGCGCCTCCAGATCCGACACGATGTAAATCATCGCCAGCGTGTTCGGCACGCGCTCTGCCAGCACCGGGTCATGGGAATCGAAACTCAGCTTCGCAAGCTGGGTATTTCGCACCGGCTGTAGGTTGATCTGCGCCATCACCTGCCCCACGACGCTTTCCTCCAGCGCCTCTTCATTGGGCGTGCTGACCGTGGCCGTCGGCAGGAACTGCGCCGGCACCCAATCCGCATACCAAGGCTTGGCCCGCTGGCGCGGATCGTATTCCGGGTGTTTGCTCAGTTGCATCACGCGCACCAGCCTTTCGGCAAGTTCGCGTGATTTGATGATTTCGAATTGCGTCAGGAAATAATCGCGCGTAGTCCCGTTGTAGGCTTCAAACAACTCTTGCGTCGATACCACCTTGGGCTTGCCCATTTCGAGCATGAGCGTAGCGGTCGCGCGATAAATCGGCCGCAGGGTGGATGCATACATCGCCGCCAGCATGCCCACCGCGATCACGACCAGCAGAATGCCCCACTTGTAGCGGTTGAGGGTGCGCAAATAGCGAACCACGTCGGGAGGTGTCGGCTCTCCCGCAATCGGCGTAAACGCGGGCAACTGCAGTTCCCGGCCGGAAGCCCTATTCATGGGATTGCGCGCTGCCAATGCGCGGCCCCCAGAATGCGGCCGACGCACGCAGCCCGCGTGCGCGGGCGAACGTGATTTTCATCAAATTTGCAATATTCATAAAACTCACAATGAAATCAAAGGGCGCGGTTGTCGGCTATCGATGCGATCATGGCTGCGTAATCTACATTATTCCCTAGTTATTACAATACCCTGCAGCGTCTATTTGACAAAGTTTTACAGATTGCGAAAGACGACTTCCGCAGATCCGATTGGGGGCGGAGATGGCGAGGATCGGGAGGCGTGCATCGTGCACTAATCGTTCGGCACTATACGTTCGAAAAGGGCGCGGCTCTGATCGCCAGCGCACTCATTCAGAATCCAGGGATCTCGATCCCGGCACGCGATCAGGCGATTCGGCACCAGAACCGGTCGGACACCGTCGCGTAGACCGCGTCGGGCAATGTCAACCGCCCGCCACTAGCGGCGGCTGGTATCATAATGCGCATACTTCAGCTTTTTTGGCTCGCGCTTCGATGAACTTCTGCCCCAACTGCGGCGCCCCGGTCAGCCTCAGGGTACCCGCCGGTGACAGCCTGCCGCGCCACGTCTGCGACGCCTGCCACACCATCCACTATTCCAACCCGAAGATGGTGATCGGGTGCATCCCGGAGTGGGACAGCAAGATCCTGCTGTGCAAGCGCGGCATCGAACCGCGCTTTGGTTACTGGACGCCGCCAGCGGGCTTCATGGAAAACGGCGAAACCACCAGTGAGGCGGCGCTGCGCGAAACGCTGGAGGAAGCCAGCGCGCGCGTCGAGATCGGGGATCTGTTCAGCATGCTGTCGGTGCCGCAGGTCAATCAGGTGCACATGTTCTACCGTGCGCGGCTGCTCGATCTGGATTTCTCACCGGGAACAGAAAGCCTGGAGGTCGCCCTGTTCGAGGAGGCGGAAATACCCTGGAAAGAGATCGCCTTTCGCACCATCACGACCACGCTCAGATACTACTACGAGGACCGGAAGCAAGGCCGTTACGGCTGTCACGACGGCGCCATATTGCCCCTGAAACACTGACGCGACAAAGCGTGTTTCAGCTCTCCGGTGTAGCGCTGATCTTGTGAATCGAAAGATCGGCGCCGTTGAATTCCTGTTCCGCGTCGAGCCGCAGGCCTACCGTCGCCTTGAGCACGCCATAGACCAGCGCCCCGCCGACTAACGCTACCGCGATGCCGAGCGCGGTTCCCGCCAGTTGCGACATGAAGCTTACCCCGCCCATGCCGCCCAGCGCCTTCACACCGAAAATGCCGGCGGCGATCCCGCCCCAGGCGCCGCACAAGCCGTGCAGCGGCCAGACTCCGAGCACGTCGTCGATCTTCCAGCGGTTCTGCGTCAGCGTGAACATATTGACGAAAATAAAACCGGCCACCACTCCCACCACCAGCGAGCCGGCCGGATGCATCACGTCCGACCCCGCGCACACCGCTACCAGGCCCGCCAGCGGGCCGTTGTGCACAAAACCCGGGTCGTTACGCCCGGCCACCAGCGCTGCGAGCGTGCCTCCGGCCATGGCCATGAGCGAATTAAGCGCTACCAGCCCGCTCACCTTGTCCAGCGTCTGCGCCGACATGACGTTGAAGCCGAACCAGCCTACCGACAGAATCCATGCGCCCAGCGCCAGAAACGGAATGCTGGAAGGCGGATGCGCGGTCATGCCCTTGCCGTCCTTGCTGTAGCGGCCGCTGCGCGCGCCGAGGAACAGTACCGCAACCAGGCCGATCCAGCCGCCGACCGCGTGCACCACGATGGAGCCGGCAAAATCGTGGAATTCCTCGCCGAACGAAGCCTTGATCCACGCCTGGATCCCATAGTGCTGATTCCAGGCGATGCCCTCGAAGAACGGATAGATGAAGCCGACCAACAGGAAGGTCGCCGCAAGCTGCGGATAGAAACGCGCGCGCTCGGCAATGCCTCCCGAAACGATGGCCGGCACCGCTCCGGCGAACGTCAGCAGAAAAAAGAACTTCACCAGCTCATAGCCGTTCTTTTGCGCCAGTTGCTCTGCCCCGGTGAGAAATCCCACCCCGTACGCAACGCCGTAACCGATAAAGAAATAAGCAATCGTGGACACGGCAAAATCGGTGAGGATCTTGACCAGCGCGTTGACCTGGTTCTTCCAGCGCACCGTGCCCAACTCGAGGAAGGCGAAGCCGGAATGCATCGCGAGCACCATGATCCCGCCAAGCAGAATGAACAGAACATCTCCCCCCGATTTTAGATTTTCCAAGGCTATCTCCCGTAACGTTGGCTCAAGTCGTATCGCAGCGCTTGCCGGCAAAGCGCGCATTATGAAGTCTTTCACGCCGTTTGTATCCTCCGCCCGCAATAGACGCTGCGCGCGACCTTGTGCTAGCGTGCCGCATGCAAAACGAATCCGGCACCGGCACGAAGCATGCATTTAGCGTTGCACTGAATCGATGATTCCCTGGCTTGGACGAAATGATCCGTTTCCACCGCTGGAGAGCGCGCTGAAACACCCGAACGGATTGCTCGCTGCGGGCGCGGATCTGTCAGCTGAGCGTCTGCTCGCAGCCTATCGCCAGGGTATCTTCCCCTGGTACTCGGAAGGCGAGCCGCTGCTGTGGTGGAGCCCCGATCCGCGCATGGTGCTCGTGCCTTCCGAATTGAAGATCTCGCGCTCGCTCGCCAAGACCCTGCGCAACCGCGACCACGAGATTCGTTTCGATAGCGACTTTGCGGCAGTGATCCAGGCTTGCGCCACCAGGGGCGCCGATACCAGCACCCCGGGCGCGCCGGGCGTCGGCACCTGGATCACTGCGGATATGTGCGCCGCGTATAGACGGCTGCACCGGCTCGGCTACGCCCATAGCGCCGAAACCTGGATCGACGGCAAGCTGGCGGGTGGCTTGTACGGCGTCGCCGTGGGCCGCATGTTCTACGGGGAGTCCATGTTTACCCGCGTGCGCGACGCCTCCAAGATCGCCATGGTGCACCTGGTGCGGCGCCTTGAGCGCGACGGTTACGGCATGATCGATTGCCAGATGCATACCCAGCACCTCGCCAGCCTAGGGGCGCGCGCAATCCCGCGCGGCATTTTTTCACTAAGGCTGCGGGAATTGGTAGACTACGCAATGACGCCGATGAAATGGGACGCTCCCGAAACGGATGACGATGTCGCTGCTTAACGACCTGCCGCATGCGGTACTGCAGTTCTATGTCACCGCCCCCTATCCGTGCAGCTATCTGCCGTCCAAGCTCGCGCGGTCCCAGGTTGCCACACCCAGCCACTTGATCTCAAACGAGGTGTATGGCGATCTGGTGAAGGCCGGGTTTCGCCGCAGCGGCATTTTCACCTACCGCCCCTACTGCGACGCCTGCCGTGCCTGCGTCCCGGTGCGCATCCCGGTGGCGCGGTTCCAACCCACACGCGCGCAGCGCCGCGCGCACAAGCGCCACGCCGCGCTGGATGCAAGCCCGCAAAGTCTGCGTTTTCGCAACGAGCACTATGCGCTCTACCTGCGCTATCAGGCTCACCGCCATTCCGGCGGCGGCATGGACCAGGACAGCCGCGACCAATATTCCCATTTCCTGCTCCAGAGTCGCGTCAACACGCGCCTGATCGAGTTTCGCGACGAAGGCAAGCTGATGATGGTATCCATCGTCGACGTGCTCGACGACGGTGTGTCCTCGGTGTATACTTTCTTCGAACCCGGCGTCACCGCCAGCTTCGGCACCTATAACATTTTGTGGCAGATCGAACAGTGCCGCAGACTCGGGCTGCCCTATCTCTATCTCGGCTACTGGATTCGGAACAGCCGGAAAATGGCCTACAAAGCCAATTTTCAGCCGATTGAGGGATTGATAGACGGCAATTGGCGCCGCCTCGGAGAAACGGACTTCGAATAGGTATCGCTGCAACGGGCAGCTTGGCGCGCGGAGCGCCCGATACGCGCACGCCGACGTCGGCAAACGCAGAAAGGTACATCGAGCAGCGTCTATAGAACTGGCGCGGACGGCGGCCCGTCCGCGCGGATCCCCGATTGCGCACGGACGAAAAGCCGTCCGTGCGCAATCGGGGATCTTGATTATACAAGCAACCCCAGGCTGCGGTTGCTTTTATCAATAACCGTACTTTCGGTACGGATGTGCCTTTCATCCGTACCAAAAGTACGGTTGGCGCGCGAGAGCGCGCAATGCCCACGGGCAAAGTACGATAGTACTTTAGTCGTTTCCCCCAGCACTTCGCCCCTCAATCTCCCCTCTGCCTGTAAAATCGCGCCATGCTGTATTCGTTGGTACGCCCCTTTCTGTTCGGGATGGATCCCGAAGCTGCGCATGATCTCGCCCTGGCCTCGCTCAAACTGGCAGAGCGCGCCGGCATGGCCTCGATGCTGGCCGAGTTGGGGCCGGCACGTTCCGTCAAACTCATGGGCCTGGAATTTCCCAACGCGCTCGGCCTCGCCGCCGGCCTGGATAAGAACGGCGAATACATCGACGCTCTCGCCGCCATGGGCTTCGGCTTCATCGAGATCGGCACGGTCACGCCGCGGCCGCAACCGGGCAATCCGAAACCGCGCATGTTTCGACTGCCCGAAGCGCAGGCACTGATCAACCGCCTCGGCTTCAACAACCAAGGCGTCGAGCGCTTGCTCGCCAATGTCGCGCGCGCGCGCTACCGCGGCGTACTGGGCATCAATATCGGCAAGAATTTCGACACGCCTCTGGCGCGCGCCGCCGACGACTACGAGCTTTGCCTGGCCAAGGTGTACCCACACGCGAGCTATGTCACGGTCAACATCTCCTCGCCCAATACCAAGGACCTGCGCCAGTTGCAGGGTGCGGATGAGCTCGGCGCGCTCGCCGGAAAGCTGAAGACCGAGCAATTGCGACTGGCCGATGCACATGGGCGCTATGTGCCCCTTGCGATCAAGATCGCGCCCGACCTGGACGATACGCAACTCGCGGCGATTGCGAGCTGCCTGCTCAAACACAAGCTGGACGGCGTCATCGCCACCAATACGACGATAGCGCGCGCCGCGGTAACGGGTCTGCGCCACGCGGAGGAAAGCGGCGGACTGTCCGGCGCGCCGCTGCGCGACGCCTCGACCGAAATCATCCGCAAGCTCGCGCGCCTGCTCGACGGCAAGCTACCCATCATCGGCGTCGGCGGCGTGATGCGCGCGGACGATGCGCGCGCCAAGCTGGCGGCCGGCGCGAGCCTGGTGCAGATCTACACCGGCTTCATCTATCGCGGACCGGAACTGATCGGGGAAATCCTGCGCGAATTCGCAGCCGCCAAACCATGACCAGCAGCACGCTCGCCGAGCAAATCGACGCCTTGCTACCGCAAACCCAGTGCACCAAGTGCGGCTACCGCGGCTGCCTGCCTTACGCGCATGCGATCGCGGCGGGCGACGCCGAGATCAACCAATGTCCGCCCGGCGGCGCCGCCGGCATACGCAAACTCGCAGCCTTGCTTCAGCGCGAAGAACTGCCCCTCAATTCCGCCAACGGTGTCGAAGAAAGGCGCGCGGTCGCGCTGATCGAGGAGGCGCGCTGCATCGGCTGCACCCTGTGCATACAGGCTTGTCCCGTCGACGCGATCGTCGGTGCGGCCAAGTACATGCATACCGTGGTCGCCGAACTATGCACAGGCTGCGATCTGTGCGTCCCCCCGTGTCCGGTGGATTGCATCGCCATGCTGCCGCTACCCGAAACACAGCTAACCTGGACCCAGGCCATGGCCGACGCCGCGCGCGCACGTTTCCAGTTCCGCAATGCACGCTTGGCGCGCGACGCGGCCGAGCGTGCCGAGCGCCTGGCGCGCAAGGCGCAGGAACAGCTGGCGCAACCCATGCCGGAGGCAAAACGGGCGATTATCCTGGCAGCGATCGGGCGCGCCAAAGCGAGGAAGGCCAACGTCATGCCCGAAAGCCTGGACCCGCCTACGCCGCAGGTCCAGGCGGAAATCGCCGCCCTCGACGCCGGCCGCACGGGGGCGAAAAAGCGATGAATCCGGCAAAGCGCCAGGAAATTTTCGCGCGCTTCCAGGCGGCCAACCCGAAGCCGCGCGGCGAACTCGAATACCGGACGCCGTTCGAACTGCTGATCGCCGTGATCCTGTCGGCCCAGGCGACCGACAAGAGCGTCAACCTGGCCACGCGCGGCTTGTACCAGGTCGCCAATACGCCTGAAGCCGTACTTGCCCTGGGCATGGATGGCCTGATCGCGCACATCAAGCGCATCGGTCTGTATCGCACCAAGGCGAAAAACATACTCGCCACCTGCAGCTTGCTGCTGGACCAGCATGCAGGCGTGGTGCCGCAGGAGCGCGAGGCGCTAGAACGTCTTCCCGGGGTGGGGCGCAAAACCGCAAACGTGGTGCTGAACATCGCCTTTGGTCAGCCGACGATCGCGGTCGACACGCATGTGTTTCGCGTGAGTAAGCGCACCGGCATTGCCAACGGCGACAATCCGTTCGAAGTCGAACACAAGTTGCTGAAATTGGTGCCGCCGCAGTTCCGCATGCACGCCCATCACTGGCTGATCCTGCACGGACGCTATGTGTGCAAGGCGATAAAGCCGGAGTGCCCGCAGTGTCTGATCCGGGATCTGTGCGAGTACCGCGACAAGACCGGCGCGGATGGCGGCGCGAAGAATGCAAAGCCGAAGACCCGCGCCTCCAGCCGCCGCTAACCATTTCCCGCCCTAGATCCCGCAGCATGTTCAACCCCACCCGCGACCAAGTCCGGCAGTTCTTTTTCGTTGCCTGGCGCAAGTACCGAAGTCAGGAAGTGCTGTCGGGATTGGAAAGCATTGCCATCGGCGCCATCCTCCTGCACCCCGAATACCATCCGGTCCTCGACCATCCCGAGCGCTACCAGGACAAAGACTACCGGCCCGAAGCAGGCGAAACGAATCCATTTCTGCATCTAAGCATGCACCTGGCATTCGAGGAGCAGCTCTCGGTCGATCAGCCACCCGGCATCAAGGACGAATTCGCGCGGCTGGCTGCCAAGCTCGGCGAACGGCATGCGGCCTGTCACGAGGTGCTGGAATGCCTGGGCGAAACCATGTGGCGAGCGCAGCGCGACGGCGCGACACCGGATGCGCTCGCTTACCTCGCGTGCCTGAGGCGGCGCTGATCGCGCTCGATGTCGCGTTCATGGTGCGCGCGCAGGCGCCAGCACCCGTCGTATAATGCTTTCTTTCACTTCAGGGCATAGTCATGCGTTTCCACGGTTCCGCCAACTACATCTCGACCGACGACCTTACTCTCGCCGTCAACGCCGCCGTCACCCTGCAGCGTCCGCTGCTGATCAAGGGCGAGCCCGGAACCGGCAAGACCATGCTGGCGGAGGAAGTCGCCAAGGCGCTGCAGTTGCCGATTTTCGAGTGGCACATCAAATCCACCACCAAGGCGCAGCAAGGTTTGTACGAATACGACGCGGTATCGCGGCTGCGCGATTCCCAGCTCGGCGACCCGCGCGTGCACGACATCAACAACTATATCGTCAAGGGCACCTTGTGGGAGGCGTTCAACGCCGACGAACCGGTGGTGCTGCTGATCGACGAAGTCGACAAGGCCGACATCGAGTTCCCCAACGACCTGCTGCGCGAGCTCGACCGCATGGAATTCTACGTCTACGAGACGCACGAACTGGTCAAGGCCAAGCACCGACCCATCGTTTTCATCACCTCCAATAACGAAAAGGAGCTGCCCGACGCCTTCCTGCGGCGCTGCTTCTTCCATTACATCCGCTTCCCCGACAAGGAAACGATGGAGAAGATCGTCGACGTGCACTTCCCCGGCATCAAGAAGCATCTACTGCGCGAAGCGCTGGAGGTGTTCTTCGAAGTGCGCGAGGTGCCTGGGCTGAAGAAGAAACCTTCGACTTCCGAGCTGCTCGACTGGCTGAAGCTCTTGCTCGCCGACGACATTCCGCCCGAAGCGCTGCGCAGCAAGGACAAGAAGACCATCATCCCGCCGCTGCACGGCGCGCTGCTCAAGAACGAGCAGGATGTACATCTGTTCGAGCGCCTGATTTTCATGTCGCGGCACAACCGCTAGCTGAAAAGCGCCCGGCGCCGGTGCCATCATGCTGATCGAATTCTTCCTCAAGTTGAAGGACGCCAAGGTCCCGGTTACGACCAAGGAATACCTCATGCTCATCGAGGGCATGCAAAAGGGCGTAGTCAGTTCCTCGATCGACGATTTCTACTATTTCTCCAGGACTTGCCTGGTCAAGGACGAGGCCAATTTCGACAAGTTCGACCGCGCCTTCGGCGAATATTTCAAGGGCGTCGAAGCGATCATGGGGGTGAATGCCGAGATTCCGCTGGAGTGGCTCCGGAAGCAGGTTGAGCTCAATCTGAGTCCGGAGGAAAAAGCCAAGATCGGAGCCATGGGCGGATGGGAGAAGCTCATGGAAACGCTCAAAAAACGCTTGGAGGAGCAAAAAGGCAGGCACCAGGGCGGCAGCAAATGGATCGGCACCGGCGGTACCTCGCCTTACGGTGCCTACGGCTACAACCCCGAAGGCGTGCGCATCGGCCAGGAAGGCTCGCGCAACCGCTCGGCGGTCAAGGTGTGGGATCAGCGCGAATACCAGAACCTCGACGACCAGGTGGAACTCGGAACGCGCAACATCAAGATCGCGCTGCGAAGGTTGCGCCGCTTCGCCCGCGACGGCGCGCCGGAAGAACTCGACCTCGACGGCACCATCAGTTCCACCGCGAAGAAGGCCGGGATGTTGGACATCCTGATGCGTCCCGAGCGCCACAACAAAGTGAAGGTGCTGCTGTTCTTCGACATCGGCGGCTCGATGGACGATCACATCAAGCTGTGCGAAGAGATGTTTTCCGCGGCCAAGACCGAATTCAAGCACATGGAGTATTTCTACTTCCACAACTGCCTGTACGACTATGTGTGGAAGGACAACCGCCGGCGCCACTCCGAGCGCACGCCGACGCTGGACATCATGCACAAGTACGGCCACGACTACAAACTGATCTTCGTCGGCGACGCCACCATGAGCCCGTACGAGATCCTGCAGCCGGGCGGCTCGATCGAATACTCCAACGACGAGGCCGGCGCAGTGTGGATGCGGCGCATGCTCGACGTCTATCCGAAGGCGATCTGGCTCAATCCGGAGCCGGAGCAGCTCTGGCCCTACCGCCAATCGATCTCGGTGATCCGCGAAATCATGGAAGCGCGCATGTACCCGATCACCATCGAGGGCCTCGAGCGCGCGATGCGCTATCTGAGCAAGTAGATCGGAGGCGGTTCGCACCCCTGGCACCATGTGATCGCGCGGCGCAACCGCCACTTTGCGTATGGCGTCGCCATGCGCCTCTACCGCTAGGCGCCGAACACAACTGTCACTCCATAACGTACGTATCCTCTATATGTTGCGTACGCTTGGTAACCGGCCTAGAATAGGCCTATCGAGCTCACCACGAGGATCGCAACCATGGCCATTTCCGCAACCAAGCTGAGGGCCGACATCTATCGCGTGATCGAAGGCGTCATTAGCAGCGGCGTGCCGGTCGAGATCGAGTTGCGCGGGAAAAAAGTGCGCATCGTCCCCGCCGAGCAACGCGACAAACTGGCCAACCTGGTCAAGCGCAGCGGCGTGATCGTGGGCGACCCTGGACGCATCGGCCAAACCAGGACCTTCGACGAGGCGAAGTGGCGCGGGAAGTGGGACAAACGCCTGAAATGAGCGCTTATCTGGATACGCACGTGGCGCTGTGGCTGTATGCAGGCGAAACGCAACGACTGAGCAAGCGTGCCGCGGACACCATCAACCGCGAGTCGCTGGCCATCAGCCCGCTCGTGCTTCTGGAGCTGCAGTACTTGCGTGAAATCGGCCGCATTACGGTTGCGCCGAAAACCGTCGCCACCGACCTCGGGCGGCGGCTGGGTCTTGCGGTAGAGGACAGATCCGCAGCAGCGCTGATCCACCAATGCATGGACTTTTCCTGGACGCGGGACGCGTTCGACCGGCTGATCGTGGCCCAGGCCGCACTCGACAACGTCTGGCTGATTACGCGCGACCGCCTGATCCTGAAGCACTATCCCAAGGCGGTTTGGTAGGGTTGCCGGAGCGAGCTATATTCGAATAAAGGCGTCCGATGCTTAGCCGGGCATGAGTTCCTGACGGAGGACTCACACGCCTTCTAGCGCGGCATCCGCTGTTCCTGCTTCTTCGGACAGACACGGAGCCGCAGCGCGCGTGCTCGACATCCCGATGCGTCCCGAGCGCCACAACAAGGTCAAGGTGCTGTTGTTCTTCGACATCGGCGGCTCGATCGAATACTCCAACGACGAGGCCGGTGCAGTGTGGATGCGGCGCATGCTCGACGTCTATCCGAAGGCGATCTGGCTCAATCCGGAGCCGGAGCAGCTCTGGCCCTACCGTCAATCGATCTCGGTGATCCGCGAAATCATGGAATCGCGCATGCACCCGATCACCGGGCCTGGCGCGCGCGATGCGCTACCTCAGCAAGTAGTTCGCTGGCCGTGGCGGGCGAACAGCAGGCAGGGACTTCCTTTATCCCAGTTCAGGCTGCGTGCACCCGCACCCGCGGCTCGACCTTGAGCCAGGTCGTGCGCCTTGCGATGCGGATATCGTAATCGGCTTGCAAACCCAGCCAGATTTCAGGCGAGACGCCGAAACACTTGCCCAACCGCAGTGCGGTGTCGGCGGTGATACTGCGCTTGCCGTTCAGGATTTCGCTGATCCGATTCGGCGGCACCGCGATTTCGCGCGCCAGCGCGTTGATGCTCACACCGAGCGGTTTCATGAATTCTTCCTGCAGGATTTCCCCCGGGGGAATGGGATCGAGCTGTTTCACGGCCATAGTTTCACCTGTCAATGGTAATCGACGATCTCGACGTCGTACGCGTGTCCCTCCGCCCAGCGAAAGCAAATGCGCCACTGGTCGTTGACGCGAATGCTGTGCCAGCCTTTGCGATTGCCCTTCAAAGCCTCGAGCCGGTTGCCGGGTGGCACGAGCAGATCCTGGAGCGTGCGCGCCTGGCCCAAATACATCAGCTTTCTGCGTGCCGGGCGTTCGATCGCGCGCCAGCGCGCGACCGGCCTGTCGTCGAAGAGCGCTTCGGAACGAAAACCGGGGACAGACCACGGTTTTCCATCCAATTCTTCCAAACAAATAGCCATTTCCAGAGAAAATTGGCAGGCGAACGAATAGGGACACGGGTTTTCAGCCTATCTTCATAGTGGGCCGCCGCAGCAAGCGCATTCTCTGAAAGGCCCTTCGGCCGTTGCCCCCGGACTTCCATCCGAGCGCAACGGAAACCGTGGTCTGTCCCTATTTACCTATTTACCTATTTACACAACGGAAACCGTGGTCTGTCCCTGTTTACAACCACGGAAACCGTGGTCTGTCCCTGTTTACCGTCATACCACCATCAGCCTGGGCCAGCGGTTCTTACACCGGCCACGAGGCGCGCAGCGTGATGCCGCCGGCGTTCTTGCGCGCAATCGTGAAACTCCCTCCGGACAGGGTCGTGCGCTCCTGCGCTTCGCCGAATCGCAGCTGTAGATCGGATTCGGTGTCGTGTTGCGCCATCGCGGCGTAACGCGAGTCCTGCGAAGCATCTTCGATAGTCAGCGTCATGGCGCCGCCTGCCAGCTGCAATCCGAGTCCGATCCGGTCGACGTTCTCGTAGCGCGCGATGCTCGCGAAAGCCGCTTCGATGATGCGGTAGATGACTATTTTCAGCGGCTCAGGCAAGTCATCTTCCTGCACCGCAATTTCCTCCGCGACCGCGATTGCCGGATTCAGGCGTTCAAATTCGCGGCAGAACCAGGCGATCGTCGGCACCAGGCCGCGATCGTCCAGCATAGGGGGACGCAGCCCAGTCGCGATTCTTGTAACATCCTCGATCGCGGCCTGCAGCAGTGAAACGGTCGATGCGAGCAACTCGCCGTCCGCCTTGCCGTCCGCATTTTGCGCGAGTTTGCGCTCGATGTTCAGTTTGATGGTCATCAGTGTTTGTGCGAGACCTTCATGCAAACCGAACGCGACTTTCTTCTTTTCCAGTTCGTCGCCGCTGAGCATCTTGGCCGAAAGCATCTCCAGGGCAGCGGTTCGATTGCTGATGCTTTGTTGCTGCGCTTTGACGGCCTCGAGTTCAGGTCCCACGACGCGACGCTGCTGCGACTCGATGGCCTTGAGCGTACGCTGCATGGCCAGGATGAGCACGCCACAGAGCATCAACAGCACCAGCCCGACCCCTGTCAGCACAGTCAATGCGGTGTACTGGTTCCGGGCTACCAGCGGGCTTACGTCGGTGTAGGATTCGAACACCGCATCGACCGATTTTGTTGCGCCGGCTCGCACCGGGACATAGGTTTCGATCAGGTTGGGACCCAGGTGGCCGGTGCCGCCCCCCCTGGAGAAGCGGTTGAATATATCTCGATATATAAGATTGTTGGCGACGCGTCCGTTGATCGCAGATATGAACCCGGCGTTGCTGCCCTGGTCCTCGCCGATGCGATCGCGGTCGGTCGAGAAAATTACGACGCCCCCGCGGTTGAACAGGTTGACGCGTACCACCAGGCCAAAGTTATTGCGCATCAAATCCGCGACGACTTCGGTGATCCGCGCCCCCAGCCGTTGAGCGGAAAATTCCTGGGAGCCGGTACCGGCCGCACTGGCCAGGTAGTCATCGAGCTCCGGCCGAACCGAAATCAGCGCTGCCTGCGCCAATGCCCGGCTGCTTGCCTCCGACACACTGACCGTCGACTCGATCGTCTCGTGCCGGTAAAACAGCGTGAGCAGCGTTATTGTGACGACAATGCTGGTCACACTGATGATCAAAAACAGCCGCAGGAACTTGAACATGTCGGCCCAGTTTGCCATGTAGTCGGATGATCGCACTTGCGTTCTGCCTGCATTCGAACTTCCGGCAAACCGGCTGGAGCGACACCCGCAAATATTAAATAGGCTAGTCCCGATGGGTTGCAAGAAGCCCGGTGCTTACACGTACCTATGAACAGCTGCCAGCGCCCGGATATTCCAGCCTGTCCTGAATGTTCGAGACCGCGATACCCCCGATCCAAAGGACGATCGCCAAAGTTACCCTTAAATGATGATCCCCGATATGGGGAAATCACCGTATGTCAGAAGTAAATAGAATTGGCCGGTTTTCCAGCACGTGAATTGTCCGCTTTTGAGGCAGCGCTGCCGAGGGCACGCAGGGCATAACCCGCAGCGATTGCGCCAGCGTGCGCCGCTGCGATGCGCAGCAGCGCGACACCATGCGCCTTCGTGCCGCTTGCCTAAATCGGCGCGAGCGATCTACGCGCCGGCAAGCGACCGGTTTGTTTCAACATTCGTCTGCCGCTTTCAGCTTCGCGCGCCAATCCTTGGGCAATCTCACCGGCTTTGCGGTGGGAAAGCCCAGGACGCCGTTGTGGCTGAGAAAATAACAGTTCGTGCGCAATGGGTCTCCGCTCACCGCGATCGTGAAATCCTCGGGGCGGAGCACGATCGGCACCAGCCGTTCAGGATCGCGCGAGGCACCAAATATCTTCGGCGCCTTTCCCAGCGCCACCAGGTCGTACAGCGAACGACGGCCCGGCACGCCATTGGTGTAGCCGCTGATGTATTTCTCGAACTGGCGGGCCGGGATGCGCGCATGCTGGTACAGATGCTGCTGCACGTCGGCCTTGGTGAACCCAGAATTGGCGATGGTCTTCGCGATGATCGGCGACAGCACCAGCAGCGGCTTGTACATACCGGTCGACATGCCGACGGTGAAGCACAATTCCCATCCGGTGTATTTGATCACCGAATCGACCAGGTACGGCAGGCATTCCTCGGCCGACTTGCCGTACACCGAGACAATCACGTGCGCTCCGGTGTAACGGGAAATGAATACGCCGTTTTCGCCCGCCGCCAGTCCCATCCCGGCGCAAACGCTCGGCCATCCGATTTCCGCCAGCACGTCTTCGTTCTCCGCCATCACCACGCGCCAGGTCCCGCCGAAGGTCGCCTTGTCGTTCTGATGCCGCTGGAACCCGCAGACATTGCACAGATACAGACGCCAGAAGCGACCGATGCTGGTATTGGCCTGGAAGCCGTCGCGCAGCGCACCCTGCTCATAGTTGAAGCCCAGTTCCTTGATCAGCGGTCCGTTGATCACGATCTGGGTTTCCGCCCCGGGCGTATTGCCGCTGTGTTCGACGCCGTATTGCGGGTCGGCCATCGCTTCGATCAGTGCCACGAGCACCGGCATGTATTCGGGCCGGCAACCCGCCATGGCCCCGTTGACAGCGATATTCCAGATCGTCGCCGCACGGTTTTCCGGCAGCAGGGTGCCCAGCACTTCATCGGGATCGCGATCCGTGAATGCAAGGAAGGCCTCGATGCGCCCGCGCGTCGGCGGCACAATGGGCACACCGTCGGTCCACAGGTTTTCGTAATAGTAGCGATTGACCTCGTCGAGCGTCCCTTCGAACACCACCCCGCGCGGCGCCGGCTCGGCGACAGTTTGCATCCCCTGCTGCACCGCCGTGAGGCACTGAATCACCCGCTCCAGCGTCACCGACGTGATGTTGCGCTCGAGCTCTTCGTCGCTCTGTACATCCGGATGCCCAGGCACCAGCGCCACGCCGAGGTCTGGCAGACCCAAGCCGAACGAGGTCGTCTTGGCCTGGCCGATAAAACCCTGCGACACCAGCGACGCAGTCGGAACTCCCGCCTGTTCGGCAACCGCACTCACCCGCAACACGGCGGGTGTGCAGCTGCCTCAACAGCCCATTCCGGATATAACCGCGTCGACCTTGAGCGACTTCAGCTTCTCCGGTAGCGCGGCGAGCACTTTGCGCTCGTCTTCACCGTGCGTGGAGCCGAATTCATCCTGTCCAATGAAGCGCATGCCGGGAAAACGGGCCTGCAACGCCTTCTGCAGGATCGCGAAAATCTCGTCGCCGCGAAACAGATAGTCCCAAAGAAAGGCGACCGTCTTTCCGGACAGCGAATCGAGCCGCGGTGCAACCGCCTGCACCTCCAGCGTGCGCTCGCCGCGCGGCCAGTACACTGCATATAAAGCTTCGCTATTGCTCATGCCTTTCTCCCAGCTTTAGTGAACCTCTCGGTCAACACCGCGTCGCGGCGCGTCTACGACGCGTAGAGATTCACATGCAGCGGCGCGGCGCTGCCCCGTTTGATTGAATCAGTGCCTGAAAGCGAGGTCACTATGAATTTCCAGTTTTTCCAGAAGATGGCAGTCGCTTTTCTCCGGCGGACTCCAACTGCAGCACGGCGGGCAGGGATCGCGACCTGAACCAGCGCGACACCTCGCCGACCAGACCTTGCGGCAGGAACAGCAGCGCTCCGCCGTACAGAATTCCGAATATCAGCACGCTGTAATCACCGTAGCCGCCGAGATTCTGCGATACGCATACCAGTATTATTGAGCCTATCATTGGGCCCCACAGCGTGCCGATGCCGCCGACCACGAGAATCGCCATCAACTGGGTGGTCATGTTGAGATCGAAAAAAGTGGCGTTCGCGTAATTCAGATAGTGCGTATAGAGACTGCCCGCGACCGCGGCATACACGGCGCTGAGAACGAAGATTTGAACCCGGCAGCGCGCCACGGCCACGCCCAAGGCACCCGCCGCCGGCTCATGCGCGCCCAGCGCGCGCAGCGCACGGCCAAAGCGTGAGTCGACGATGCGAAACGAAAGCAGAAACAGCACGATGGTGACGCACCAGATCAGGTAATACATCCTAGTCTTGGAATCAAACACGTAACCAAAGATACGGAAATCCGGTACGCCGGAAATGCCGGTCAACCCGCCCGTGACTTCGGTCCACCGGGTGCAGACGCCGAAGGTGACCATACCAAGCGCCAAGGTGATCATCGCCAGATAGTGGCCGCGCACGCGCAACACCGGCATCCCGATGAGGAAGGCCACCAACCCTGTACCCACTGCGCCGGCGAGCATCGCCGCCACCGGCGACCAACCGTAACGTACCGTCAGTATGCCGGACGCATAGGCGCCGAGCGCCACAAACGCCGTGTGGCCGAACGAGATCTTGCCTGCGTAGCCGATCAGCAGGTTCAAACCGATGGTGACCATGGCATAAATGCCGACCAGAGTCATCACCGACTCGGCGGCGGCGCTGCCGAACAGCGGCACGATCCCCACTGCGACCAGCAATGCCGCCACCTGAATTCGAGTCCGGTTCATATCTCTTCGCCGGTCAATTCAACCAGCGGTCGGAAAAAGCCGGAAGGCCACAGCAATAGAATCGCAATCAACACGGCGTAAGTGAATGCATCGCTGTAGGTCGATGAAATGAACGCGGTGCTCAGCGCTTCGAGCACGCCGATCGCCACGCCGCCCACGATCGCTCCCCTGATATTGCCCATGCCGCCGATGATCGCCGCGGCGAAGCCCTTCAGCGTCAGCGCCGATCCGGCATCGAACTGCGTGCTGATGAGCGGGGTGCAAACGACGCCGCCGATGGCACCGAGCAGGGCTGCCAATCCGAAGGACAAGGCCAGCATGGATTCGACCGGCACGCCCATCCATGCCGCCGCGCGCCGGTTGACTGCGGTCGCTTTCATCGCCTTGCCTATCAGCGTGTGGTTGAAGAAACCCTGGAGCGCGATCGCGATCGCCGCCGTTACGCTGATCACCCACAGCGCCTGGGTGGTGAGGGTCACTTTGCCAAGGTGTATAGACTCCGCGTCAGTGAACGCCGGAAAGGCGTACGGATCGCGGCCGATCGACAGCATGGCCAGGTTCGGAATGATGGTGCCCGCGGCAAACAGGATGAACACGAAAGTCCAATCCTTGGCGCCTCGCCGCCACAGGGGTCTGATCGCGATGCGTTCCATCAGCAGGCCGACGATCACGGTGGCCACGACCGCCCCCAAGATCGCCAGCGGCAACGACAGTTTTGCCTTCGAATAGAGCGCGTAGGTGAGCATACCGCCGAGCATGCCGAATTCGCCCTGGGCGAAATTGATGATGCCGGTCGTGTTATAGATGATACCGATGCCGACGGCATTGATGCTGTAGATCGCGCCGAACACCACGCCATTGACCAGCAATACCGGAATCAAATCGATCATTGCGGTACCTCCGCTGCAGGCTGTCCGAAATAAATCCCTTCCACCAGGGAGTTGCCGCGCAGCTCGGCGCTCGATCCGTGCGCCACGACACGGCCCGTGGCGAAAACATAGCTTCTGCTCGTGGTCTCCAAGGTAACGTGCGCGTCCTGTTCCACCATCAAGCAGGTCAAACCGTCGGCGTGCAGCGCGCGCAACCGTTGGAGAATTTCCGCGAATACCACCGGCGCCAGTCCGAGCGAAGGTTCGTCGAGCAGCAATAAACGCGGGTGGCTCATCAATGCCCGCCCTATCGCCAGCATCTGCTGCTCCCCTCCAGATAAGGTCGCCGCCAACTGGCGCGAGCGCTGCTGCAGTACGGGAAACAGCTTAAATACTTTTTCGAGATCGTCACGGACCTCAGCCCGCGCAACATGGCGGCGATGGAAGGCGCCGAGTTCCAGATTTTCCATAACGGACAAAGGCCCGAATACATCGCGGCCTTCCGGCACGATGGCTATACCCTGGGCGACCCGAAGGTGCTGAGGCATAGCGGTGATATCCTGCCCGTCCAGAAATACGCTGCCACTGCGCACTGGCACCGCACCGGACAAGGCCATCAGCAACGACGTCTTGCCTGCCCCGTTGGAACCGATCACGCCAATGAACTCGCCTCGTTTCACGGTAAGTGAAACGCCCTTCACCGCTTCGATGCGCCCATAGCTTACGACGAGATTCCTGACGTCGAGCATGGTTACCCGCTTCCGCCGAGATAGGCTTTGATGACTTCCGGATTGCGGCGGATTTCGGCAGGCGTGCCCCCCGCCAACTTGCGGCCGAAGCACAACACCGTGATCTCGTCGCAAATCTTCATGACCAGACTCATGTCATGCTCGACCAGCACCAGTGTCGTGCCCTGTTCGCGGATGGCGAGCAGCAAGCCCGCGAGGTGCGAGGTTTCGGATGCGTCGAGACCGGATGCCGGTTCGTCAAGCAGCAACACCCGCGGCCGGGTCACCAGCGCGCAGGCGAGTTGCAGATGACGTTGTCGTCCGAGCGGCAGAGTTTCCGCAGGCTCGTTGGCTTGAGTTTGCAGTCCGACGAACGCCAAAGCCGCGTGTGCCGCATCGCGGATTTGGCGCTCCTCGATCGCCACCCAAGGCAGCTTCAGTATCGCGGCAAGCATTCCGGCGCGACTGCCCTTGTGGCCCACCATAACCGATTCCAGCACCGTCATGCCCCGAAACGGATGAATCTTCTGGAACGTCCGCACCATGCCCATATGGACGCGGACATAGGGGGCCACCTTATCGAACTTGCGGCCTTCGAAAAAGACCTGTCCTGCGTCGGGCGGGTAGATCCCAGTCAGGATATTGAAAAACGTCGACTTGCCCGCGCCGTTGGGGCCGATCAGGCCGCTGATGCGGCCGGCCTGCACCTCGAGACTGACATCGTCCAAGGCGACCAGGCCGCCGAACCGCTTCGTCACCCGCTGTACATCGAGCAACAAGGGCGACGCGGTCATTCGGTCACAAGCGCGACGCCACCCTTTGTCACACGCGCGATCACCAGGCCGCTGTTGCTCGCATGAGCAGTCGCTGAAAAGCTGTAAGTGCCATTGGCGCCGAGGAAATTCTTGATTCCTTCAACTGCCGCCTTGACCTTCGGACCGGTTGCGTCCGCGCCGGCCCGCTTGATCGCCTCGCCCAGTATCATGGCGAGATCGTAACCCTGCGCATAAGCGATCTTCTCCGGCTCCGGGAACCGCTCATACTTCTTCTTGAACTGTTCGCGGAACTGCAGGGTGACTTTGGCGCGCGGATCATCCTTCGGCAGCGTGTCCCATACCGTGGACTGCAGCGCGGTGAAATACGAACCTTCCACGGTCGGACCGGCCACCTGGAGCAGCGACTCCATGCCTTGGCCGATGTAAGTGATATTACCCAGCACTTTGCCGGTATAGCCGATTTCGTTTCTCTGCTTCATGATCAATCCGGTCAAGGATCCGGCGATCAGCATCCACTCGGCATTGGCCACCTTGAACTTCGACAGTTGCGGGATGAAATTGCGATCGGTTACCGCGTTGTAGCTCTCGGTCGCCACCACCTTGATCCCCGCCTTCTTTGCTTCGTCTGCGAGGTCATTGGCGAGCGTCTTGTCGTAGAGGTCGATCGCGTTCAGGATGGCGATCGTTTTCGCGCCTTGTTTTTTGAGGAAATTGATCATGAGCCGCGCTTCATCTACAACGGCCGGGAACCCCGCAAACGTATAGGCGTGCTGTGTCGGCACCAGCACCGACAGCGTCATGTCCACGATCTGGTTCTTCTCGAAAATCGGTCCCAGCGCCTCGGTGACGTCGCTGCGTGCGGGTCCGACGAAGGCCAGCACTTTATGAGTGTTTATCAGCCTGATGGCTGCCGGCACGCCCTTGGCCGTATCCGACTCGTCATTTTCGGAGAACACCTCGAACTTGCGGCCATTGATTCCGCCGATGCGGTTCATTTCATCGATCGCGAGCATGAACCCGTCGCGCCCGGCTGTCCCTACGCCTGCCAGATAGCCGGACAGGGAATTCATGAAACCGATCTTATAGACATCTGCCGCATTGGCATCAGCTACGCCTAGCGCCATTGCGAGTAACAGTGCCGCGCGGAATAAGGCAGATCTTCTCATCGCTTTCTCCTCCCTTCTTGGGGTAAAAACAGCGTGGAACAGCATTCTGCCGCGGGCGTATTCGTGTTTGTCGGCGCCGAGCCGAACTCCGGATTCCTGCCGCCTGAAATCGAGCGCGATGCCTCCGGCTTTGTCGTGACCAATGCCGATTATTGCACTTCCCTGCCTGGAATTTTCGCGGTCGGCGGCGTGCGCAGCGGCTATCGCGGATCACTGATCAGCGCCTGCGGCGAAGGCGCTGCGTCAGCGGCGGCAGCCGTGGAAGAATTGCAAAGACGCGAAATGTCTTGAGAGGCGGCCGCTCGTCGGCGCCTCATCCGTCCCGCCGCAACGCATCCCAGTCGCGCGGCAACGCGATCGGTACCACCACGCGGCAGGCGGGAAATCCCCAGGTGGGAAAATACACATGCTGCGGAATCGGCGCGTCACCACCTGCGACGAAGATAACAATATCTTCCGCGCGCTCGACGACGGGAATCGGCAAGCCGCGCGTCTCGGCCTCCTGCACCCAGATTGGCAATCCGTAGTCGGGGGCAATCTGTCTGCGCACCCAGAATTTTTCCCACTGTACGAGCGGAATGCGCCCGTGCTCGAACAAATGCTTTGCGATATCGCGCTTGGCCCATCCCATTGCAGCGAGCTTTGCCGCCGTCGCCGGCGCCAGCAGCACGGCCACGCGCCCCCCATGCATGATGCTGAAAACCGAAACCGCCGAAGCCATTACGCTCGCCACATCGTCCAGTTCGCCGGTGACGTTGATGCTGCATTCGGCGCGCAGCAGCGTGACCGCGTTCGCCGCCGCCGGCAACCCGGCCTCGGTGTGCAACGGCGGCCACGGACTACCCTGCTCATGCTCCGCGACGCAGAGGGTATAGCGTCCCGGTTGGCCGATGCCTGCCAAGGATGTGATTCCCGGCCAGCCGCCGCCGATATTGTTCATGACCAAGCGCAACGCCCGCCCTATCGTGGCATTGGCCTGCCATCCCGGTCCGAGCGCGCCGATGCCGGAATTGATTCCCAGCTCCCGCGCCAACGGGCCGCTGACGATCACCAGAGGCGTGACGTTTTCGTCGGTCGTCTGCACGCCGCGCAAGTTGAATGCGGGATCGGCGATACCTCGAACCGCGGCCAGCACCACCGGAAAATATTCCGGCCGGCATCCCGCCATCACCGCATTGGCCGCGACCTTTTCCACGGACGCCTCGCCGCGCAGCGGGTCAAGTTCGCCGATGACGGTGCCGGCCGATTCCGGCGAAAAGCGCAGCATGTCGCGCACTTTCGCCACCGTTGGCGCGACGATGGGAAATCCGTCGGTCCAGCCGCGGCGATAGTAAAGCTCGTTGACAGCGGCTTCCGTTTCCGGCGCGCGGATGACTTCGACCCGCTGGCGCGGCAGCTCGCCGCCAACCTCGCCCTTGCCGACCAGGCCGCTTTCGGCAGACCGCTTGCGCAGCATATCGTCGATCCATGCGCCGCCCGCCTGTTGTCCGACAGGCACATGGATCCATACCGAGCGCTCCTTCTTCGCCAGCGTATTCAAGGATGGCAAGCCACTATGGACACGGTCGCGGCGAATAGGCAGCAGACCGAAGGCTCGGGAGGAATGACTTGGCGGAAGAGAGTGGGAGTCGAACCCACCAGAGACGTCTGACGCCTCTCACCGGATTTGAAGTCCGAGCGCCCCACCGGGGTACGATGCTCTTCCATGGGTGTAGATAGATGCTTGGCGATACTATCAGAGAAAATCAGCTATCGTCTGCCGCCTTCAGCTTCGCGCGCCAATCCTTGGGCAATGTCACCGACTTTGCGGTGGGAAAGCCCAGCACACTGCGTATGCAGCTTCTTTGCTGCTCACGATCTTCTCCTGATGAAGTCGCAGATAGCCGGCAATTCTGTAGATGAATGTGAAGTGTGCATTCTATCGGCTCCCTTGAAGGTGCGATTGTGGCGCTATAACCAGCCTGCAAATCGACTACTGCGGCGTTTCAATTGGTTTGGTTGCGCGCATCGACGGCCGTTCTGAAAACTGCGCAAACCAGCGCGCGAGCTTGGGTACAGTGCGGCGCCAGTCGTCGTCCGGGTAGCGAAAATCGGCGTATCCGCAGGCTGTGGCTGCAGCAATCTGGGCGAGATCGACCCCGGACCCGAATTTCGCCACAGCGGGCTCGAGCGCCACGAAACAACGATGTTCGCGCAGGCGCATCTTCTCGATGAAGTCGCTCGAGCGTTCGCGGGCGTCGCGCAGAAGCTCTGCCCGGCGACTGATCTGCGCTTCGACCAAGCCATTGGCGATCGAGATGACCGACAGCATCTGCCAGCGCGCGGCGCCAGCGGCAGGCATCAGCCTGTAGCCTCCTAATTCCGCATTCAAATAGTCGCAGATTGCGCCCGAATCTGCCAGGCGCAACCCCTGGTCCGTCACCAGGGCCGGTATTCTTCCAACCGGCGTCGCATCAAGAAAAGCCGGATCGAAGGCAACGGTCTTCGTCGCCCAGCTATGCGGCCATCGCGTCGTGACGAACTCGACCCGGTCTTCGAGGCCCAGTTCCATGATCGAGACGACGCATCTGCGGACCCACGGCGAGGCCGGGGTGGTAAACAATCGCATGGCTTACTCCTGCAGGAATCAGGTTTTGACAGCTGACCGCAGTTCGGCACCCTCAGAGCCGAGCCGGTAATAACGCAAGGCATTATCGCAGAACAAGGCCTGACGTTCAGCCTCCGACCATGCAGCGAAGTACTCGGCATAGATCCGCCATACGTCAGCATAGGTCTTGTTGATTCCCTCGACCGGAAAATTGCTCGCAAGCATGCAGCGTGCGGGCGAAAAGTGCTCGATCGCAAGGGACACGACCGGCTCGATCGACTTTGCATCCCACGCGCCGTCATACATGCCGAAGCCGGAAATCTTCGTCGCGACGTTGGGGTATTGCGCCAGTTGAAGCATGCTTCTGCGCCATAATCCGAGGCGCTCCGCATCGCGCCATAAGGGCATGCCGGCGTGGGTGAGGATGAACTGCACGCCCGGATGTTCCCGCACCAGCGCCTCCACCTCCGCACCCTGCTGGGGAAAAAATTGCAGATCGAAAGACAATCGGTATTGGCCGAGCAGATGAAAATTCTTCCGGAACGCCGGATCGAGCAAAGGATCGTAGGACGGGACTGCGTCCAGCCTTCGGTGCAGCGCCTGGCGTATCCCGCGAACATTGCTGAAGGCGCAATGCGCCTCCAGCAATGCCTCTGCATCCTTCGCTGCCAGATCCGCATTGGCGATGATGGCCTGCGGTATGCCGCGCGTTCCCGCACTATCGGCGACGCCTTGCAACCAGCGCGTCTCGCGCAGATGATCGCGCGGATCGTGTTCCGCCTGGATGTGCACCGCCGCAATCACATCCAGATCCGCAATATCATCGATGAAATCGCTCACCAGATAATTGCGGCGCAGCGACGAATAATCCGAGACCACGGACGGCCGATCGCCGTCAGTCAGCCAGGGATAGTAATTTTCGTCCAGATTCCACAGGTGAAAATGTGCGTCTACGATTCTCATCGCGCTCGTTTCACTCCCAATCCATTTTCGAGGCTAAGGACATCTTGAAGCCCAGGTCAATTTCCCGTCGAGAGCGACCAGACGGGCACGCTCATCGCGCGCTTTGACCCTGCAATATCAAGCGCGTGCACCTATGGCTCGACTCACCGCCCTCGTCGTGCCGCCCCAAGTCGGCAAATAGGCGGCTTTCACGCCGACGCCGCCGGCAACCACGATCATCACATCATCCGCTTTGCAGGCGATGCGCAGCGGACCACTCGCGTCGGATTGCGCCGCAGCAGTCCTGATCTCCACCAGGTGCGCGCGCACAGCCGACGACAGACGATCGAGCGGCATCACTGCGCGCTCGAAAATCGCCGCCTTGACCTGTGCCTTGGTGAAACCGCCGCGCTGAAACGCCGCAGCGATTTCGGGCGGCATGATGATCAGCGGCTCTCCGCCGCCGAGCAGACCATCGGCGCCGCCGCCAACATTGCCGGCGATCAGCATCGATTGCGCGAACGTCTGCGCGAGATCCGCCGGTTTGCCGCTGGCCGAATCGACGACTTCGACCGAACCCGATACGCCAACCGCGGTGACGACGCTCGCATCCGGCGCGAAGCCGCGCTCGACGTGCAATGGCGCCCACGGGCTCGCCGCTTCGTTCTCGGCGATGCAGCAGGTGTATTTCGCGGACTGGCCTAGCGTCGCCATATCGAGTTCGCCGGGTTTCGCGCCGCCGATGTTGCGCAGCGCCAGGCTCACCGCGCGGCCTATGGCGGCATTAGCGCGGTTGCCGGGTCCGAAAGCGTTGCCCTCGGCGTTCATGCCGAGTTGCGCGGCAATGGGACCATTGACGATGAACAGGGGCGCTGCGGAACCAGTCGTGGTCGCAATGCCGATCAGATTGAATGCGGCGTCGGCAAGTGCCGCGATTGCTGCGCCCACCACCGGCAAGTAGGCGGGCAGGCAGCCCGCCATCACGGCGTTGACCGCGATGTCGCGCCAGCTTGCCGCTTCGAATGCCGGCGGCAGCGTCGTCACCACTTCGTCGGCATCGAATCCGCAATGCAACAGCATCTGTTCGACGCGCTCGCGCGTAGGCGGCGTGACCGGCAAGCCGTCCGTCAGTCCGGCGGCGAACAATTCTTCCTGTGCCTTGTCCCACGCCGCGTCGTTGTTGCCTTGCCAGACGTCCATGTTGGTTTCCGTCCCAATTGAATTTCTGCCGTCAGAATACGCCGCGACGGGGATGCCACAGTTCATGCCCTCAGTTCATGGCATGGCAGGTCAATTGAATCGATCGGCCACCATTCTGACCCAGAGTACCCGCAGATACTATTCGATCGTGATGTTGGCGTCGCGAATGACTTTAACCCACTTCGCCGTATCTTCCCGCATGATCCGATCAAACGGGCCGGCAGAGCTTTCGACGATATCCGCTCCCATGCGGAGAAATTGGTCTCGCATGGCCGGAAGCTGCAGGACCTTGATCAGTGCCGCATTTACCTTTGCCACAAAAGCGGGCGGAGTAGCGGCAGGAAACAGTATTCCGGAGGTCGTGGCGGCTTCAAATCCGGAAACGCCAGATTCAGCCAAAGTTGGAAGCTCCGGCATCGCCCCGGCCCGCGTAAGCGTGGTAACGCCAAATGCACGCAGCTTGCCGGATTTGATGAAGCCGATCGAGGAGTTCAATTGGTCAAACATGACGTCGACGTGCCCGGCGACCAGATCGATCAATGCCTGCCCGCTTCCCTTGTACGGGACGTGAGTCAATTTGGTGCCGGTCAGCATCTGAAAATATTCGCCGGCGAGATGGTTGGAAACGCCGGTTCCGGTCGAAGCCATGGTGATCTTGCCCGGGCTTGCCTTTGCAAGCGCAACAAACTCGCTCAGCGTCTTGGCCGGCAAAGCCGGATTGACCACCATCACCAATGGCACGCGAGAAATGGCCGCAGTGGTGACAAAATCTTTCATCGGATCAAATCCCGGCTTGGGCTTCAACACCAAGGGCAGTCCAAATAGGCCGCCGGTAAGGAGTGCCGTGTAACCGTCCGGCGCGGCCTTGGCGACAAACTCGGCGCCGAGCAATCCTGCCGCACCGGACCGGTTCTCGACAATGACCGGCGTACCCAGTATCGAGGAAAGTTCCGGCGCAATGTTGCGTGCGATCAAATCCTGGTTTCCGCCCGGCGCGAAAGGGACAATGATGCGTATGGGCTTCTCGGGATACTCCGCACCGGCCGCCAGGGAAATAAGAACAACAGCGACCGTCGACACCAGCACAAGTATGCGTTTCATAACTATCCTCCGGTTTCACGTCGTCAAATATGAGGAGGTAACGGTGGAGCCGCTACGGGAACTGGCCGCCCAAAAAAAGGGGGCATTGCCCCCCTTTCCCTCCGCACTGGTGCGATGTGCTATTTGTTATGAAGTCAAAAGAGCGCCTGTGCTGCCGTTAGGCGCGCCTAAAATCCTGCATCGAACGCGCAAACGAGCCATCGCGCAATTTCAAACCGCGCGTGACGGAACTCGTCAACCCGAAGGTCGGTACGAAAGCTGAGTGCTTTCCCGCGCCTCCAAGTACGATGACCATGATCTTGTCCGCGTTCTGCGCTAGCGGCACCAGGGCATCCATGCCGGCCTTGGCAAATTTCTCGGGAAACCGTATCCGCATGATGCGTTCGATATTCTCCTTGGAGAATTTTCCCAAAGGCAGCTGCGCGTGCTCGTAGAGAAAGCGCTTGACGTCGGCTTTCGAAAATCCGCCTCCCGCCACGGTCGCGGCGTGCTCCGGGCCGATGACTACCAGAGGTTCTGCCTGATCCGCGCACACGACGTCATTGCAGCCGGTGATCGCCAGGGTGCCGGCGATCGTCGTGAGGACGCCTTCGGCAGTGACGCTTTCGTGGTCGTTGACGTTATGGGGACACTCGGCCCCCACCACCGTCACCGCGCTCGCCTCGGCAGGGAAACCGCGTTCGACGTGCAGCGGTTCCCACGGACTTGCCGCCTCGTTCTCGGCGATACAGTAGGTGTACTTCGCCGGCGATCCGAAGGTGGACATGTCGCCCAGGCCGGAAATGGCACCGCCGATGTTGAGCAGCGAAAGCCGAATGGCGCGCCCGATGGTTGCATTGCTTTGCGTGCCCGAGCCGAAGGCATTGTGCCCGGAATTGATGCCCAGTTCCTTCGCCACCGGACCGTTCACAATGAGCAGAGGCGTGCACGGATGCGTTGTGGCCTGGACGCCGTAGAGGTTGAATTTTTCCTCGCACATCGCCTCGATGGCGAGTATGACCAGCGGAAAATATTCCGGACGACAGCCCGCCATCACCGCATTGGCGGCGAGCCGCAGCGGCGTCGCCGCGCCATAGCGCGGCGGAATCGAAGCCACCGGTTCGTCCCACGGACGGTCGCAATACGCGAGCATCCGCTCCACGCGTTCGGTTGTCGGCGGCACGATGGGCAGACCGTCGCTCCAGCCGCGCTCACGTGACAACTCGTTAATCGCCTCGAAGTCGTCTTCCGCCTCGATGCTGGCGCCCGCGCCCTTGAGCAGCTGCGATAGATCGCTCATCGCGCGCGCTCCTTGAGAAGATCGACGACCTTGGGTATGGCCACCTCGGCACGCGCCCGGACATCGTCCAGCGAGATGCCGCCCAGGGGATGGGGAATCACGATCAGGGGCAGATCCGGAACGCCGAACACGCGGGCCTGCGCTTGTCCCAGTTTGAGGAAAGGACCGGAGCAGATGACTGCCGCACCCAGACCACGCTTTCTAAGTTCTGTCATGTCATGGACACTCCACGACGTGCATGACCCTCAATCGGCCATTGCGGTGACTACATAGTCCGCCTCCGCAGCGAGTTGATCGAGGATTGCGCCTGGCGCGGCCAGGCCGACGCTGAGCTTCTTCAGCGCCACCACCGATGCGATCGGCATGGCCGCCCGCACACCCTCAACCAGGAACTTGAGCAGGTGATCGGCGTTACCCTTGCTGTTGTCGAGAATGCCTAGGCGCAGCCCGGTCTTTTCGACGCGGCGCTGCGCGACCAAGGCGGCGGACTCGGGCGCCGGCGCTTCGGGGACTACCAAGGTGATTTTCTGACTCATGATTTAGTTTGGTCTCCTGGATCATCGTGTTTAAGTTTTGCCTATCGATTTGATGATCCTCTATGCAAAGATTGATGTCAAATTGCTCCCTTCAAGCTCATACCATTTTGAAAAATGCGGCGCTTGGACATTGTTACCCGGACGTGTTAACCTGCGCCGAGCCGTTGTTTGACAATCCGGTTTGGCTATGTGGATTCGATGTAGCGTGGTTCGAACGTGACGCGAACGAAAACGGGAGATGACATGAGCAATCGGAAAATTGGCACAGTTGCGGCGCTGCTGGCAGCGCTGGTCCTTGGATTCGCCGGCGGTGCCTCCGCCCAGCAGAAATTCGTAGTCAAGATCGGCTTTGTCGGTCCCGACAGCGTGCAGCATCCCTATGCAATCGGCGCGCATCTGTTCAAGCAGTCGGTGGAGAAACAATCCAAAGGACGGATCGAAGTACAGCTCTTCCCCAACGGCCAGCTCGGCGACGAAAAGCCGATGGTCGAAGGCCTGCGCTTCGGCACGCTCGAGGCGGCGGTGATCACCAACGCGGTGATCGCCCAAGTCGAACCTACATTCCAGATCAACGACCTGCCCTTCCTGTATTCGAATGAGGCGCAGGCGCACAAGGTGCTCGACGGCAAAGTCGGCCAGACCCTGGCAAAAAAGCTGGAGTCCAAAGGCATCGTGACGCTGGGCTTCATGGAAGGGGGCTTTCGCCACATGATCAACAATGTGCGTCCGGTGAACAAGCCCGCCGATGTTAAAGGCGTGAAGTACCGCGTGATGCAGAACCCGATCTACATCGACATGTTTTCCGCGCTCGGCGGCAACGCCATACCCATGGCCTGGGGCGAAACTTTCACCGCCGTGCAGCAAGGCACCATAGACGGCCTGGAGCTGCCGATTGGGCCCATCGATTCCTCTAAACTCGACGAGGTCACCAAGTACCTGTCTCTGACCAACCATACCTATTCGATGATCGCGCTGCTGATGTCGCAAAAGTTCCTGAACAAACTGCCGCCGGATCTTCAAGCCATCGTGCGCGAATCGGGCAAGGCGGCAGTCGGCCCGCAGCGCGTCGCGGCCGGTGCCAATGCGAAGACCCTGGTCGGCGTGCTGGAGAAGAAAGGCATGAAGGTCAATACCGTGGCCGATATCGCGCAATTTCGCGCGCTCATGAATCCGGTGTACGACAAGTTCAGAGCCTCGATCGGGCCTGACTTGATGAACGAAGCGCTGGCAGCGGTCAAGTAGTGCGTTTTCGGGTCGCCGGGGGCAGGATCGAACCTGCCCCCTTGTTTTGTTAGCTTCGCTCCAGGCACGTGAAGGCGCTGGTTAGCATCAACAATGTCGCCGCCGCCGCGATCAAGGGGCTGGTGGTGGCAATGGTCTTAGTAATGCTCGGTGCCTTATCGCTGCAGGTCGTGCTGCGCTACGCGTTCAACATCACCCTGAGTTGGAGCGAAGAGCTTTCGCTTGGCCTCTTCACCTGGACCGTGCTGCTGATGGCGGCCCTCGGCGTGCGCGAGGGGTCTCACGTGCGCATGTCGCTTTTGATCCAGCGGCTGCCCAAAGGCGCGCGCCTGCGCGCCGAGCAGGCGATTCATATTGCAACCACGGCGGTCGGCTGTTTTCTATCCTGGGCGGGCTGGCGCTATTTCGCCGATACGCACGGCACCACCTCCGCCGCGATCGGCTACCCGATAGAACTGCTGCATGCCTCCGCGATGGTCTGCGGCGTATTGATCACCCTGTTCGCGCTGGAGGCCGCGATCGAGGGGCGCGTGCCGGCTGACGAAACGCAGGGAGACGAAATTGTCTGACACCGCCTGGATCCTGTCCGCCGGATTTGCGGTGCTGCTGGTCATCGGCGTGCCGTTTGCCGTCGCGCTCTTCATCACGACGGCGACGGTGCTGCTGGTCGCCGATATCGAGCCGGTGCTGCTCGCGCAGACCATGATCGCCGGCACCCAGTCTTTCAGCCTGCTGGCGATCCCTTTCTTCATGCTCGCTGGCGAGATCATGTCCGCCGGCGGCCTGTCGCAGCGGCTGATCAAGATGGCCGACGTACTGGTGCGCCACCTGCCCGGCGGCATGGGCCATGTGACCGTCGTGTCGGCATGCATATTCGCTGCGATTTCCGGATCGGCGGCGGCGACAACGGCGGCAATCGGCTCCATCATGATTCCGGCGATGGTCGAGCGAGGCTACGACAAGGGCTTTGCCACCGCGCTGGCGGTCAGCGCCGGCGTACTCGGCCCCTTGATTCCGCCCTCTATCGCGGCTGTACTTTGGGGCGTGATCGCCGAGCAGTCGATCGCGCGCCTGTTCATGGCGGGAGTCGGACCGGGCCTGCTGCTCGCCGCCGGCCTGCTGGTCCTCACCTGGTTCCACGCCAAGCGGCACGACATCCGGCGCGAACCGCGCGCGACGGCGAGCGAAGTTCGCACGGCGTTCCGCGAGGGCATCTGGGCCCTAGCCGCCCCGCTCGTCGTACTCGGGGGCATCTACAGCGGCGCCTTCACCCCGACCGAAGCGGCGATCGTGTCCTGCGTCTACAGTGTCTTGGTCGGCGTCTTCATCGAAAAGAGAATGCGATTCACCGACCTCCCCGACAGCATCCTGCGCGCGATGCGCATCACCGCCATGGTGATGTTCATCGTCGCCGCCTCCGCGGGCTTCGGTTGGCTGGTGGCGCAGGAGCAGTTCGCGCTGAAACTCGCGGCATGGTTGTCCAAGGGCATCACCGAGCGCTGGGTGATGCTGCTCGCAGTCAACCTGTTCCTGTTCGTCATCTGCTCGGTGATGGACGAGATTGCGGTCATGGTAATCCTCGGACCGCTGCTGATCGCGCTGTCGACGAAATTCGGCGTCGACCCGATCCATTTCGGCTCTATCATCGTCACCAACGTGGCGATCGGCATGGCCGCGCCGCCGATCGGCTACTGCCTGTTCGTCGGCATGGCGATTTCCGGCCTGTCGCTGACCGCGGTGTCGCGCGCGATTTGGCCGATGGTAGTGCTGATGATGGCGGTACTCATGTTGATCACCTACGTTCCCGCGTTCGCGCTCTGGCTGCCTAGCTTGCTTTACCGCTAGCAGGGTTTTGAAAAAGGGGGAACACCCCCTTTAAGATCTCCCATTTCAGAGGCTGCCGAAATTCGCTTCCCTCTAAGAGGGATCACCCACACGCATAACGTTCCAGCCGGGAAGCGAATTTCAGCATCCTGCTAACTGTTAAACGCGACCCAGCCGCCGCGCAACCGCCAGGGCCGCAGCACGCGCGTCGGAGATCGCGTCATCGAGTTGGCCGCCGTAGCCCGCGCGCACCGCTCCGATTGCGTAGACATTCGGAATCGAGCTTTCGAGTTGCGCGTCCACCATGACGCGACCGTCGACGTCGCGAGCCAACTGATCCGGCAGGAAGGACGTGTTGGGCTCCAGGCCTACATAGGCGAAGAATCCGGTGCACGGAATCTCGGCTGATGTGCCGTCAATGCCGCGAATCGCGACGCGGGAGAGCGCTTCTTCCCCGCGCAGTTGTTCCACCTCGGTTTCCATCCTGGGCAAAATGTTGGGGCGTTCCCGCAACTTCTCGACAAACTCCCGGCGGGCGCCGAACGACGCGCCGCGTTGGACGAGGTGGACCCGACCGCAGTGTTCCGACAACACCAGCGCTTCCTGCAGGGCCGAGTCCCCGCCGCCCACGACCATCACGTCCTGCCCCTGGTACAGCGGCGCATCGCAGTCGGCGCAATGCGAGACGCCGCGGTCCTGGAACTCGGCTTCTCCAGGGACACCCAGTTTGCGCAGCCGCGCACCACTCGCGACGACGACGGCCCGCGCGCCGTGCGCGCCTTCCGCGGTAACGACGGCAAGGCCGCTCGCGATCTGGAGCGCCGTCACCGCTTCAAAGGCACTGGTGACACCGAGATCCGAGACGCGCGTCATCAATTCTGCGGCCAGATCGATGCCAGAAGCCGGAAGACCCGCCACCGCCGGCAGAAGGTGATTCACATTGACGACCAGGCCACCGAACAAAAGTTCTTCGATGAGACAAACGCGCAGGCCGAGCCGGGCTGATTCCAGCGCAGCGCTGAGCCCGGCTACGCCTGCGCCGATGACGACGACGTCGTGGGTACTGTTCATGTTCTACTCCCTTTATCAATGCGCGGGCCGGGCAGCACCGGCGGATCGCTACCCGTGTAGTGGCGGCTATTGCCCTCCCGGCGCGTCATGTCCAAGCGGTCCAGACACTCGAGGATTTCGATCGCCAAAGTCCGGCCGGTGCCGATGCGGTCGCGATACTGGGCTGCGGTGAACATTCCGCCGGGGATGGAATTGGCGGTGTCACGCGCCTGCGCGGCCAGTTGCGTCAGCGTCGGGCGCAGGACAAAGCGCTCCAGCGTCACCCTGATCAGTTCGCCGGTGACACTCTTGCGGTGCAAGAAGTCGCGCAGCACCTGCAGCGGCATGTTGACGCGGACCGCCAATTCGCGCACCGATGGAATATCTGCGGCCGCGTCTTCCAGCAAGGGGCGCAGCTGCTGCCACAGCCGTACATCGCGCGGATTGTCGGTGGAGTCATGCCCCGGAAGACGCACCAGCGACCCCTGCAGCACGATCCTGCCTTGCGCGGCGTAGCCCTTCAGAATCACGGCGAAGATCGCTGCATCGATGCCGACCGCCAGTTCCTGTTGCAAGACGGAGGCGATCGCCCCGGTCTCGCTGCTGTGGTCTCGGTGAAAACGGGCGAGCCATTCGAGCACGCGCGCTTGCAGGCTGTCCAGCCACGACGAGGACAGCGCTACGCGCTGCACCGTGCCGAGAACCCGCGCATCGGGTGGAAGCAGTTCTTGGATACGGTCGCGGCGGCGATTGAAGACGCGTGCAAACCAGTCGAGATCGACACCGCGCCTGTTGCCCCCAATCAGCTCGGCAAGGCTGGCTTCTGGATCGAAGCGATCGAGCGCGGCGAGCGTGTACGCACGTTCCGCCGCCGTGCGCCTGACCCGCGCGAACGGGTCCACGACGATGCCGCCGCCCAGGGTGCGCATGGCGGACTGATCGCGGATGATCAGTCGGTCACCGTGAGCGGCGCACACGGGCCGATCCAGCCGCAACTGCGCGAGCGCGCCCGCGCCCGGCGCGATCGATGCGCCGCGCCGCATGGCCAGGCGTGCAGGCACGTCCGCCGCGCCGATGTGCACGTGCACCGGCGTCCAGTGTTTGAGCGGTCCGCCCTCGGCCGCGAGCACCTGTATGCGCGCCTCCAGGCGATCGGTGGGCGCATGTGCCTCCGGCGCGACGAGCCAGTCGCCGCGACGCAGAGAGGTGTGCTCGATATTGACCAGGTTGATCGCGCAGCGCTCGCCGGAAATGGCGCGCGTGGACGCCTTGCCATGTCGCTGCAGTTTGCGCACGCGCACTTCGATCCCGGATGGGGAAACCGTCAACCTGTCGTTCGGCCTGATCTCGCCGGCGATGAGCGTGCCCGTGACCACGGTGCCGCTGCCGGGCACGCTGAATACGCGGTCGACGATATAGCGTGCCAAGAAAGCGTCCTGTCCCTGGTCCCGCTGCACTGTCGCAGCCGCTTCGACTAATCGATGTTGCAGACGCTCCATTCCGTCGCCGCGCGTGGCGGACAGCGTGATCATGGCCCAGCCTTCGAGTCCTGCTCCCCGCAGCAGCCGTTTGACTTCGTCCGCTACCTCTGCAATCCGCTCCGGCGCCACGCGGTCGGCCTTGGTGATCGCCACCGTGCCCTGGTCAACGCCGAGGAGAGCGACAATGGCGAGATGTTCCCGCGTCTGCGGCATGACACCATCGTCGGCAGCCACCACCAGAAGCACATGGTCGATGGCGCAGACGCCGCATAGCATGTTGCGGACGAATTTCTCATGTCCGGGCACATCGACAAAATCCATGCCGCCGCCGCCGGGGACATCCCAATGCGCAAAACCGAGATCAATCGATATGCCGCGCGCCTTTTCTTCCGGCAGGCGGTCCGTGTCTATCCCGGTGAGCGCGCGCACCAGCGTGGTCTTGCCATGATCGATGTGGCCCGCGGTGGCGACAATCATGCGTCAGTCTGGCCCGGGTGGCTCAGCCGCTCGAGCTGCGCGACAAACCCGGCCTCGTCCTCCAGACAGCGCAGGTCGAGGATATACGCGCCGTCATGCACGCGGCCGACGACCGGCGCCGGCAATGCACGGAACGCCGTTTCCATACGCAGCAGCCCGGCGCCGCGCGCTTTCGCCTGCAGCGGCCTGATGGCAATACCGGCGCTCGGAATGCCAAAAGTCGGCAAGGCGCCGCTGCCGATCTGGCTTTCGCAGTCGACCACCTCGGCCGCTGCAATCCCGGCCAACGCGGCGGCGATGGCGGGGCGAAGACGCAACGCGAGCGCGCGGATTTCTGCGACCGGACGCGTCAGCGCGCGCAGGCCGGGCAGGCGTTCGGCAAGGCGGTCCGGATCGGCGTACAACCGCAGCACTGCGGACAGCGCGGCGATGGTCATTTTGTCCACCCGCAGCGCACGCTTCATCGGATTGCGCTTGATTTTGGCGATCAAATCGGAGCGCCCGGCGATGATTCCCGCCTGCGGCCCGCCCAGCAGCTTGTCGCCGCTGAAGGTCACCAGGTCAGCGCCGTAAGCGAACGCTTCGGCCGGAGTCGGCTCATGCGGCAATCCATAGCGCCGCAGATCAACCAGCGAGCCACTGCCGAGATCTACCACGAACGGCACGCCGCGTTCCTTGCAGACCTGCGCGAGTGCCTTCTCGTTTGCCATCGCGGTGAACCCCACGATTGCGTAGTTGCTGGTATGCACCTTCATTACCAGTCCGGTGTCCGGTCCGATGGCGTCGACGAAATCGCGCAGATGGGTGCGGTTGGTGGTGCCGACCTCGCGCAGCCTGCAACCGGCGCTGGCCATGATGTCGGGCATGCGGAACGAGCCGCCGATCTCGACCAGTTCTCCCCGCGAGGTCGGCACCTCGCGGCCTGCCCCCAGGCTGTTCAATACCAGCATGACCGCGGCGGCGTTGTTGTTCACCACCGTCGCTGCTTCCGCGCCGGTCAGGCGGCAGATCTGCTTTTCGATATGATCGTCGCGATCGCCCCGCTTGCCGTCGGCCAGATCGTATTCCAGATTGCTGGCGCCCAAGGCGACCGCCGCCGCCGCGTCGACCGCTTCCTGCGGCAGCGGCGCCCGCCCCAGGTTCGTATGCAGGACAGTACCGGTGAGATTGAATACGCGCCGAAGAGACGGTGTCGCTTCCTGCTCCAGTTTCCCCACGACCCGATTGAAGACCGCGGCTTGCGTGAAATCGACCGAACTGCCGCCGACCGCTGCTGCGGAGCGCACATCGTCCAGCGCTGCGCGAATCGCCCCGGTAACGGCCGGACGTCCATAGTGCGCGATCAAGGCGGCGAGCTCGCGCGACTGCAGCAAGCTGTCAACCGATGGAATACCAGCCAGGCGAATAATATCTTCCATGCCTGTTACCGGAAGCGGCTTCAAATCATTCGCCCTCGCCCTGCGGCGGCGGCGCCACCTTGATCGCTTCGTCGATGGTGGTAATCCCGGCCGCCACCTTCATCGCGGCGCTGATCCGCAGCGGCTTCATGCCTTCCTTGTAGGCGAGCTTGCGCATCTTCGCCAGGTCGGCCTTGGTGTCGACCAGGCGCTTCATTGCCGCTGACATCAACAGGATCTCGTAGATGCCGATGCGGCCGATGTAGCCGGTGTTGCGGCATTCGAGGCAACCGACTGGTCGAAAAATATGCGCCGGGCGCTTGGCCTTCCACGGCGCCACGAATTCCTCCCAGGTAAAGTCTTTGGCGCGCGAATCGTCGTAATGCACTTGTTCCTTGCAATGCGGACACAGCGTGCGCACCAGACGCTGCGCCATGACGCCGAGAATGGTGGAATTGAGCAAATACGACGGCACCCCGAGGTCGAGCAGCCGCGTGATCGCGGCGACCGAATCGTTGGTGTGCAGGGTCGAGAGCACCAGATGCCCGGTCAGCGCCGCCTGCACCGCCATTTCCGCCGTTTCCAGGTCGCGCACCTCGCCGACCATGATGATGTCGGGATCCTGGCGCATCAGCGCGCGTACGCCGTCGGCGAAGCCGAGATCGATGCCGTGCGTAACCTGCATCTGATTGAACGCCGGCTCCACCATTTCGATCGGGTCTTCGATGGTGCAGACGTTGACTTCCTCCGTGGCCAGGGTCTTCAGCGTCGAGTACAGGGTGGTGGTCTTGCCCGAGCCGGTGGGCCCGGTGACGAGGATGATGCCGTGCGGCGCCACCGTCATCTGGTTCCAGCGCAGCTTGTCCTCTTCGGAAAACCCAAGTTCGGTAAAATCCTTGACCAGCACGTCCGGGTCGAAGATCCGCATCACCAGCTTTTCCCCGAATGCGGTGGGCAGGGTCGACAGGCGCAGCTCGATTTCCTGCCCGTCCACGGTGCGGGTCTTGATGCGCCCGTCCTGCGGCCGGCGCTTTTCCACCACATCCATGCGGCCGAGGATCTTGATGCGACTGGTCATCGCCGCCATCACCGTCGCTGGTATCTGGTACACCTGATGCAGCACGCCATCGATGCGAAATCGCACGTAGCCGACGTCGCGCCGCGGTTCCATATGGATGTCGCTCGCGCGCTGGTCGAACGCGTACTGCCACAACCAGTCGACGACGTGAACGATATGCTGGTCGTTGGCGTCGTACTGGCGGTTGGCGTTGCCCATCTCGACCAGTTGCTCGAAATTGCCGATGCCGCTAGCCTGGCCACCCGTTTCGGCCGCACCCTTGATCGACTTGGCCAAGTTGTAGAACTCGACCTGAAAGCGCGCGATATCGACCGGATTGGCGATCACACGCCGAATCTCCAGGCGTAGGATGGGCTTGAGCTCCTTCTCCCACTCCTTGATGTAAGGCTCGCAGGTGGCGATCACCGCCTCCTTGCTGCCGACTTCCACCGGCAGGATTTTGAAGCGCTGCGCATAGGCGTTGGACATGATGTCCGTGACCGCGGAGAAATTGATTTTCAGCGGGTCGATATGCATATAGCCGAGCCCGACTTTGGCCGCCAGCCACTCGGTGAGCAATTCCAGGTGCAGCAGCTTATTCGGCGGCAACAGGGACTTCCATTTTTGGTCCGCGATCACCGTGAGCGGATGAAGGTCGGCGCGCTGCATGCGCCGGTCGGCGATCAGCTTGTCCGCCGCGGCGCGGCCGACGATGCCCTCGGCGACCAGCTCGTCCAGCACCTCGGACAGGTTCAGTTTGCGATCGGAGTCGGGTTCGTCTGCAGCTTGCATGGGTCGCACTATAGCGGCATTGTGCAGCCGGTTCAAATTGCACCCTTGACCGGCGTGGGTATTGGCGCCGCTTGGTATGCTAGGATACGCGCCCTTGCGGTGGCGGCATTGTCGCCGCGGCAAGCATATTCACCTACTTCACTTGAACCGGCCGTAAGCGCGCAGAACGGGAGATCCCCTCTGCAGCCATCACTCACAGGAGCATGCAATGATCAAAATTGGCGACCACCTCCCCGAGGGGACACTCACCGAATTCATCGAAACCGAAACTGCCGGCTGTTCGCTCGGCCCCAACAGCTTCAAAGTGTCGGACCTGGTCAAAGGGAAGAAGATCGCGATTTTCGGTCTGCCCGGCGCCTACACCCCGACCTGCTCGGCCAAGCACGTGCCCAGCTATCTCGCCAATCGCGACAAACTCAAGGCCAAGGGCGTGGACGAAATCTGGTGCATCTCCGTGAACGACGCCTTCGTCATGGGCGCCTGGGGCCGCGACCAGAAGGCAACCGGCAAGATCCGCATGATGGCCGACGGCAGCGCCGACTTCACCAAGAAGCTGGGCCTGGAACTTGACCTGACCGCGCGCGGCATGGGCGTGCGCATGAACCGGATTTCGATGTTCGTGGACAACGGTGTGGTCAAGCAGCTGAACATTGAAGGTCCGGGCAAATTCGAAGTCTCCGATGCGGAGACGATGCTGAAGAAGTTGTAAGTCCGTCGCTCGAACTGCCCCGATTGGACTTGCGCGGACGGCGCCCCGTCCGCGCGGATCGTCGATTGCGCGCGGACAAAAATCCGTCCGCACGCGATCGGGGCTCTTGGATAATAGCAATCACAACAGGTAGTTGCTTTTATCAATAACCGTTGATTTGCTACGGATGCGCTTTTCATCCGTAGCAAATCAACGGTTGGCGCGCGGCGCGCGCAATGGCTGCACATCGCCCTTGGTCGACCTGGAGGGAGCTATCGAACTGTGGCGTTCAGGCTTGCGCGGACGGCGCCCCGTCCGCGCCGATCGTCGATTGCGCGCGGACGAGAACCCGTCCGCGCGCAATCGACGATCTTGGATAAAGGCAACCCTAGACCTGCCCTCCTTTCAACTCCCCGGCGTCCAGATTTTCGCGCCGTTCCCGGCGAGCGCCAGCATCAGTTCGTTCAGTCGCTTGACGAAGCCCGCCGGATCTTCCAGTTGCCCGCCCTCGGCGAGCAGCGCCTGGTCGAACAGTACCTGGCTCCAGTCGCCAAAATGCGGTTCTTCGTATTTCAACCGTTGCACCAGCGGATGCCCCGGATTGATTTCCATGATGGGCTTGGACTCCGGCACCTTCTGCCCTGCCGCCTTCAGAATGCGCGCGAGATTGCCGCCCATGTCGTACTGATCCGACACCAGGCAGGCCGGCGAAGACGTCAGCCTCAGCGTCACGCGCACTTCCTTCACCTGCTCGCCCAGCGCACCCTTGATCTTGTCGGTGAGGTCCTTGTACTCGCCGGCCTGCTTTTCCTGCTCCTTCTTCTCCGCCTCGTCCTCGAGTTTGCCCAGGTCGAGATCTCCCCTCGCCACCGACGCAAGCGGCTTGCCTTCGAACTCGTGCAGGTTCGATACCAGCCATTCGTCGACGCGTTCCGCCAGCAGCAGGACTTCGATGCCTTTCTTGCGGAATACTTCGAGATGGGGACTATTCTTCGCCGCGAGGAAGGAATCGGCGGTGACGTAATAGATCTTCTCCTGCCCAGGTTTCATGCGCGCCAGGTAATCGGCGAAGGAGACGCCCTGCTCTTCGCTGTCCGTGTGGGTGCTCGAAAAACGCAGCAAGCTCGCGATCTTCTCCTTGTTGCCATGATCCTCTCCGACCCCCTCTTTCAGCACCAGGCCGAATTCCTTCCAGAAGCTTGCGTACTGCTCCGTCTGGTTTTGCGCCAGGTCTTCCAGCAGCGACAGGATGCGCTTGGTGCAGCCGGAGCGGATCGCCTCGATGTCCTTGCTCTGCTGCAGGATTTCGCGCGACACGTTGAGCGGCAGGTCGCTGGAATCGACCACGCCGCGCACAAACCTGAGGTAGGCGGGCAGCAGCTGCTCGGCATCGTCCATGATGAACACCCGCCGCACATATAGTTTGATGCCGTGACGGTGCTGGCGGTCCCACAGATCGAACGGCGCATGCGCGGGCAGATACAGCAGCTGCGTGTATTCGTGCCGGCCCTCGACCTTGTTGTGGGTCCAGGCCAGCGGCTTCTCGAAATCGTGCGCCACGTGTTTGTAGAATTCCTGGTACTGCTCTTCGCTCACTTCCGATTTCGGACGCGCCCACAACGCGCTCGCCTGATTGACGGTCTCGTCTTCGCCGCTGGGCTTATGTTCCTTTTTTTCCTCGTCCCAAACGCTTTTTTCCATCCGGATCGGGATGGCGATATGGTCGGAATACTTGCGGATCAGCGCGCGCAGGCGGAATCCGTCGAGCAACTCGTCTTCGCCCTCGCGCAAGTGCAGGGTGACGTCGGTGCCGCGGCCGTCCTTTTCGACCGATTCGATGCTGTAATCGCCGCCGCCATCGGACTCCCAACGCACCGCCTCGCCCGCCGCGGTCCCTGCACGCCGGGTCACCAGCGTTACGCGGTCGGCAACGATAAACGAAGAATAGAAGCCGACGCCGAACTGACCGATGAGATGGGCGTCCTTGGCCTGATCGCCGGTGAGCGCCTGAAAGAACTCGCGCGTGCCCGACTTGGCAATGGTGCCGATGTTGGCGATGACCTCGTCGCGCGACATGCCGACGCCATTATCCGAAACGGTCAGAGTGCGTGCCGCTTTGTCGAAACTGACGCGGATGCGGAAATCGGCGTCGGCGCCGTAAAGGGACGAGTCCGACAGCGCCTCGAAGCGCAGCTTGTCGGCGGCATCGGAGGCGTTCGAAATCAATTCACGCAGGAAAATTTCCTTGTTGCTGTACAAGGAGTGGATCATCAGGTGCAGCAGTTGCTTGACTTCGGCCTGAAAGCCTAGCGTTTCCTTGGCGGCGGTGGTGGACATGGGTTCTCCAGATAGATAGTTATTGCTGTTGCAAGTATGGGCAGGAAGGCCGGATTTCAAGGGCTTGAGTCCCGCAGGGTAGAATGTAGCCTGCCCCGGATCCGCGTTCACCCCATCCCATTGCAGTTCCACCCTCAATATCTCGCCGCCGTGAAAGCCTGCCTGCCGGTCCTGCCCGGGGTGGCTGCCTTCGCGGCCATCAGCGGCGTGGCCATGGTAGCCGCGGGCATGCCCCATTACATGGCCATGGCGATGTCGGTCCTGGTCTACGCCGGCAGCTCGCAACTTGCGGCACTGCAGCTCGTAACCTCAGGCACACCAGTGGCCATCGCCGTCCTGGCCGGGGCGGTGATCAACCTGCGCTTTTCCATCTACAGCCTGTCGCTGGCGCCACACCTGGCGGCCGCCAGCCCGCGCTGGCGGCCGCTGCTTTCTTACATGATGTCGGACAACGGCTACGCCATGGCGATCCGCGGCTACGAGCGGCCGCAGGAGCCTCTGGGCAAGGTCTGGTATTACTTCGGCTGCTGCAGCGCCATCTGGATCACCTGGCAGATCGGCACCTTCGCAGGTATCGTCCTCGGCACGCGCATTCCGGCCGGCTGGCACCTGGAGTTTTCCATCGTGTTGACATTTCTTGGCATCGTCGCGCCGACCATCCGCGATCGCGGCGTCGCCGCCGCTGCGTGCGCCGCCGGCATCACCGCTGTGCTCGCCTGGCCCCTGCCGCTGCGGCTCGGCCTGCTGCTCGCGGTGGCAGTGGGAATTGCCGCCGGCATGCTGGCCGAGAACAGGAAGGTGAAACGGCTGCCATGACCGCATTCTGGCTATTGATCCTGGGTCTGGCGCTCTCCAGTTTCCTGCCGCGTGCCTCCTTCATCACGCTCCTCGCGCGCTGGCCGGTACCGGCACTGCTGCAGCGCTCGCTGCGCTACGTCCCAGCTGCGGTATTTTCGGCGATTCTGGTACCCGAACTGGTGCTGAGCGCGGGTTCGCTGCACATCGGCTTGGACAATCCGCGCCTGCTCGCGGGCGTCCTCGCCGGCGTCATCGCCTGGCGCACCCACAACACGCTGCTTACCATCGTCGCCGGGATGTTGGCGCTGCATTTTTTCGGCTATCTGCTAAGGTAGTCCGGAACCTATCCGGAATATCCCGGTCTTTCACACACCGGATTGAACGAAACGAGGCCCCGATGCTGCGCCGCATTTTTCCCGTAGTCCTTTCCCTGCTCCTGCCGATCTTGCTGCTGGCGCCGGCCCACGACGCCCTGGCGGCGACCGCGGCTTCGGCATCGATCAAAAAGATCGCCTCAGTCGAGGGGATTACCGGATACCGCCTTGCCAACGGCCTCAAGGTGCTGCTTTTTCCAGACGCCACGCAGGACACGATCACCGTCAACATGACCTACCTGGTGGGCTCGCGCCATGAGGGCTACGGCGAATCGGGCATGGCGCACCTGCTGGAGCACATGCTGTTCAAGGGCACGCCGCGCCATCCCGATATCAAGAACGAGTTCCAGCGCTACGGCGCGCGCTTCAACGGCTCGACCTCGTTCGACCGCACCAATTATTACGAGACCCTGGCCGCCAGCGACACCAATCTAGACTGGGCGCTGGCCCTGGAAGCCGACCGCATGCTCAATTCCTATATCTCGAAGAAGGATCTCGACAGCGAAATGACGGTGGTGCGCAACGAATTCGAATCGGGCGAGAACAGCCCCAACGGCGTGTTGCGCGAGCGCATGGCCGCCACGGCTTATCTTTGGCACAACTACGGTCGCGCCATCATTGGCGCGCGCTCCGACATCGAGAACGTGCCGATCGCGCGCCTGCAGGCCTTCTATCGTGCTTACTACCAGCCGGATAACGCGGTGCTGCTGGTCAGCGGCAGGTTCGACGAGGCGAACGCGCTGCGCCTGGTCGAGCGCCATTTTGCCAAGCTGCCGAAGCCGAAGCGCACGCTCACCGCGACCTATACCACCGAGCCGACCCAGGACGGAGAGCGCAGCGTAACCTTGCGCCGCGCGGGCGAAGTGCAGCTGGTCGGCGCCATGTACCACCTGCCGCCCGGCTCGCATGCCGATTACCCTGCGCTCGACATCCTCATCACCGCCCTCACCAAGGTGCCCGGCGGGCGCCTGCATCGCGCGCTGGTCGACACCGGCAAGGCAAGCCGGGTCTACGGCAGCGACCGGCAACAGCGCGAGGCCGGCTATGCCTATTTTGGCGCGAGCCTCGGAAGAGAGGCGCCGCTAGACGCTGCGCGCGAGGCCTTGATCGGGACGCTGGAGAATATAGCCGCGAATCCGATCACCGCTGACGAGGTGGAGCGAGCGCGCACGCAACTCGTCAACGACATCGACATGGCCCTGACCAATCCGCGCGAACTCGGTATTGCGCTCTCGGAATTCATCGCCATCGGCGATTGGCGCCTGTTCTTCCTTTATCGCGACCGCCTGAAGGAGGTGCAGCGCGAGGACGTGCAGCGCGTCGCGACTCAATACTTCAAGACCGCCAACCGCACGCTGGGCATTTTCGCGCCGACCGCGCAGCCGGATCGGGCCGAGATTCCGCCTGCGCCCGACGTCGACGCGCTGGTCAGGGACTACAGGGGATCGGCTGCGGTGGCAGCTGGCGAGGTGTTCGATCCCACCCCGGCCAATATCGATGCCCGCACTAGGGTCCGCGACTTGCCGGGCGGGATGAAACTCGCGTTGTTGCCGAAGCAGACCCGCGGCGGCACCGTGCGCGCGCGGCTTAACCTGCACTGGGGCGACGAGCAAAGCAAGACGGGCCGCAATGCCGCTTGCAGCCTGGCTTCGGCCATGCTGATGCGCGGCAGCAAGATGCACACGCGCGAGCAATTGCGCGACGAATTCGACCGGCTCAAGGCCGGAGTCAGCGTCAGCGGCGACGGCGCCTCGATCGAAACGCTGCGCGCCAACCTGCCGGCGGTACTGCGCCTGGTGGCCGAGGTCCTGCGCGAACCCGCGTTTCCGGCAAACGAATTCGAGCAACTCAAGCGCTCGCTTGCGACCAGCATCGAGAGCCAGAAGAGCGACCCCAACGCGCTCGCCGGCCTGCAGCTCACGCGCCATCTCAATCCCTACCCGAGCGCACACTGGCTCTATACGCCGACGCTCGAGGAGCGCATGCAGCGCCTGCAGGCGGTGAGCCTGGAAGACGTGCAGCGCTGCCACAGTGAATTTTACGGGGCGAGCAACAGCGAACTCGCGGTAGTGGGGGATTTCGATGCGGAGGAGATCAGCACACTGGCGCAAGATCTGTTCGGCGACTGGAACAGCCCGCGCTTGTTCACGCGCATAGCAGACAACTATCACGATGCGCCATCCATCAACCGCAATCTGGACACGCCGGACAAGGCCAACGCGGTATTCCAGGCGGGATTGAATTTGCGGCTGCGGGATGACGATCCGGACTATCCGGCGCTCGCGCTGGGAAACTACCTGCTGGGCGGCTCTTCGGATGCGCGCCTCGCGCGGCGCATCCGCGAACAGGCGGGGCTGTCCTACAGCGTGCGCTCCTGGCTCTCGGCCGGTGCCATCGACGCCGCGGGCGAATTCGGCATCAGCGCCATCTACGCGCCGCAGAACCGCGCGCGCATCGAAGCCGAGATTCTGGAGGTGCTGCAGCAGGCGCTGCAAAATGGCTTTACAGCAGCCGAAGTTGCGGCCGGCAAGAAGGGCTATCTTGCCATGCGCAAGCTTGGCCGCACCCAGGACGGCGCGCTCGCCGCACGACTCGCCAGCAATGCCTACCTCGGCCGAAGGTTCTCCTGGGATGCGGAGCTGGACGCCAAAATCGCGGCGCTGACGGCGCGCGAAATCCAGGGCGCACTGAAGCGCCACCTCAATCCGCAAAAGCTGTCCATCGTGAAAGCGGGAGACTTCACCCGCGTCGCCGCGGGCGGTATTGGCGCCGACAACAAGAATTAGAGCGCGCTCTTCCGGCAGGCCATAAATAGCGGCGTACGCGGCCGACGGTTATGAATTACTGAAAGCAATAACGGCTCGGTGTTGCCTTTATCCAAGATCGCCGATCGCGTGCGGACACGCTTTTCGTCCGCGCGCGATCGGTGATCCGCGCGGACGGGACGCCGTCCGCGCAAGCTTGATCACTGTAGTTCGAACTGTTGCGCTTCGTCGAACGATATTGAAATAGCGGCCATTGCGCGCGCCGCGCGCCAACCGTGAATTGGGTACGGATGAAAAGCACATCCGTACCCAATTCACGGTTATGAATAAAAGCAACAACGGCTCGCTGATGCGTTTATCCAAGTTCGAACGCTGCAGCGCGATGTGCCGGCCTAAGGCAAATCCTCGTACCGGATGTCCTCGACTTCGAGCTGTTCCACTCCTGAGGGCGACCTCAAGGTCACGGTATCGCCCACCCGCGCTTTGAGCAGCGCCTTGGCGATCGGCGATATCCAGCTCACCCTGCCGCGCGAAGGATCGACTTCGTCCATGCCGACGATGCTGAGGCTGCGAACACCGCCGCTGCCGTCGCGAACGCTGACGGTGGCGCCGAAAAACACCTGGTCCTGTTCCTGGCCGCGGGAATCGACGACCTCCGCCGTTTCCATGCGTTTGATCAGGAAGCGGATGCGCCGATCGATTTCGCGCAGGCGTTTCTTGCCGTAGATGTAATCGCCGTTTTCCGAGCGATCACCATTGGAGGCCGCCCAGTGGACGATGCCCACCACCTCGGGACGTTCGACGTCGAGCAATTGCTTCAACTCCGCCTTCATGCGCGCGTAGCCGGCTGGAGTGATGTAATTCTTCACCCCTTGCGGCTGCTGCGGCTCCGGCTCGAGTTCGTCCTCTGCTTCGCCGTCTTGCTCTCTGGTGAACGCTTTGCTCAATGCAGCCCCTCGCATGCAATTGCAAACCACTGATTCGACGTATGGATTATACTATCGCCAGCGAACGGCTCGTGCCGAGCGCGGCCCGGCTGGTCACCATAACGTTCGAATAATCGCACAGGGAAGAAATCATGGACTTTCTACAGACCAGGAAATACAAAGAATGGGCGCTGTTCGGTCTAGTCAGCATCGCCACCGTCTTCGCCCTCCTCCCTCCCAACGTAGCCGAAGACCTAAGCATCAACCGCGCGTATATCGCGGCCATTCTCGGCATTCTGCTGGTGATTGCGCTGTTCCTGTACCTGAAGTTTGCTTTCTTCATCATGGTGGCCCTGCTGGTAATCGGCGCCAACGTCACCGACAACTGGTCCGATACGCTCGGCATTTCCAAACTCCCTCTGGTCATCGCGCTGATCGCGATGGTCGGTATTTCGCTCATCAATTATGTCGTCAGCATTCTGCCTACCGGCCTGGAGCCGAAACCGCGCGAGAAGAGTCCGGAAGGCGTCAAGGCGATGTTCTACGCGATCGAGAAGGACAACCTGGTGTACGCGCAGAAGATCCTGTCGATGAGTTTTGATCCGAACCTGCTCAGCGACAATGGCTATACGCCGTTGCAGTACGCGGCCATGCGCGGCAATCCGCAAATGGTCGAACTGTTCATCCGCAACGGCGCCAGCGTCAACGTGCTCTCCAAGGATGGCGAAAGCGCGGTGGAACTGGCGCTCAAAATGGGCCACGGTGAAGCCGCGGATGTGTTGAAGAAGGCGCGCCAGGAGCAGATTGCGCAGGAAGAGGCGGCCAAAGCCGGGGCAAAATAGCGCGCGCGCTCATCCTGATAAAATGTCCTCCTCATCAGCGGAGGACCCATGGCTCAACCCAAGTATCTCGGCTTCGACACGCTCAGCCTGCACGCCGGACAGGCGCCCGATCCGCACACCGGAGCGCGCGCCACGCCGATCTACTTCACCACCTCGTTCGTGTTCCGCGACTCGGATCACGCCGCGGCGCTGTTCAACATGGAGCGCGCCGGCCATGTGTATTCGCGCATCTCCAATCCGACCAACGCGGTGCTGGAGGAACGCATGGCCGCGCTCGAAGGCGGCGTGGCGGCGATCGCCACCGCCAGCGGACAGGCGGCACTGCACCTCGGCCTCGCCACCATCGCCGGCGCCGGCTCCCATATCGTCTCCTCCGGCGCGCTCTACGGCGGATCGCACAATCTGCTGCATTACACGCTGCCGCGCTTCGGCGTTGAAACCACTTTCGTGAAACCGCGCGATCTGGACGCCTGGCGCGCCGCGATCCGCCCCAATACCAAGGCGCTGTTTGCCGAGACGCTCGGCAATCCCGGGCTCGATGTGCTCGACGTGCCCGCGGTCGCCGCGATCGCGCACGAACACGGCCTGCCGCTGATGGTGGACTCGACGTTTACTACACCCTATCTGCTCAAACCTTTCGACCACGGTGCGGATCTCTTGTATCACTCGGCGACCAAGTTTCTCGGCGGGCACGGCGTCGCGATCGGCGGCGTCCTCGTCGACGGCGGCAATTTCGACTGGGTCGCGTCCGGCAAATTTCCCGAACTCACCGGCGAGTACGAAGGCTTTCACGGCATGAATTTTTCGGAGGAGTCGACGGTCGCGCCGTTTTCGCTGCGCGCGCGGCGCGAGGGGCTGCGCGACTTCGGCGCCTGCATGAGCCCCGCCACTGCATTCCAGATCCTGCAGGGCGTGGAGACACTGCCGCTCAGGATGCAGCGCCATGTCGAGAACACGCGCAAGGTGGTCGAATTCCTGGTAAAGCATCCGGCAGTCGAATCAGTGTCCTATCCGGAACTGCCGGAACATCCCGATTACGCCTTGGCGAAGAAGCTTCTGCCCAAGGGCTGCGGCGCCGTGTTCAGCTTTTCCATCCGCGGCGATCGCGCCGCCGGCCGGCGCTTCGTCGAAACGCTGAAGATCTTTTCCCACCTGGCCAACGTCGGCGACGCCAAGTCGCTGGTGATCCATCCCGCCAGCACCACGCATTTTCGCATGGACGATGCGGCGCTCAAGTCCGCCGGCATCACCGAAGGCACGATGCGGCTCTCGATCGGTCTGGAGGATGCGGACGATCTGATCGAAGACCTCGGTGCTGGTCTGCGCGCGTCGCAAAAAACAAGATAGGAAGGCCGCCATGGAACTGACAGTCAATCGGAAAAAAACCTACGCCTACACCGGCGGCAAGCCCTTCGACGCTAAGCTGCCCACGGTGATCTTCGCCCACGGCGCGCAGTGCGACCACAGCGTGTGGATACTGCAAAGCCGCTACCTGGCGCATCACGGCTACGGCGTACTTGCGCTCGACCTGCCCGCCCACGGACGCAGCGAAGGGCCGCCGCTGGCCAGCGTCGGCGAACTTGCCGATTGGATCACCGCGGTACAGGATGCCGCGGGAGTGAGCGAGGCGGCGCTCGTCGGCCACAGCATGGGTTCGCTGATCGCGCTCGAATGCGCCGCGCGCAGACCCGACCGGGTCGCGAAAATCGCGCTGCTCGCCTCCGCCTACCCGATGAAAGTCTCGGCTGAACTGCTGCAGGCGACGAAAAACAACGAGCCGCTGGCACAGGACATGGTCAACATCTGGTCGCATCTCGCCTATGCGCAATACCCGAACAATCCCGGACCGGGATTCTGGGTGATCGGCGAGAACCTGCGCCTGATGCAGCGGCAGACGCCGGGCGTGATGCCGGTGGATTTCGCCGCCTGCAACGCTTACGCCGGGGGTGCGGAAGCCGCGGCCAAGGTGAGCTGCCCGGCCCTGTTCCTGCTCGCGCGGCGCGATTCGATGACCCCGGTGCGCGCGGCGCAGGAGTTCGCCAAATCGGTCCATGGCTCGAAGGTCGTCGTCATCGACGGCAGCGGCCATAACATGATGGGCGAACAGCCGGACGCGGTGCTGGATACGCTGCTTGCGTTCTTGAAGTGACAATTAGAGTTTGCCACCCAGCGTCTGAAGGCTCTCGCGCAGCCCATCTCGCCTGCCATCGCCTGAAGTCGAGCGCCAGTTTTGGCGCCCTATTCTGCCGCGCGATCCAATCCAAGTGCTTCCCAAAGAAACGTGTACGAAATTTCGCGCCGCCCCTGCTGCGCCGCTTGGACCTTTTCGCCGTCTTCATAGCTTCTCAGCAAGCCCCGCACCCGCTCGCGTCCGGTCGCCGTCGCTATCGCCTGGCGCGGTGTCTTGCCACCCAGCGCCGGAATCGGTTCATCGCTCCAGTTGGCGTAGGTGCGACGCAGCACCTGTTCAACTGCTTCGGCCAGCGCTTCGGGAGGCAGATTCGGAACAGTGGTTACGGGAGATCCGGGTTTGCCGGCCGGCGGGTTCTTCATGGCACTCCTGGGATCTGACAGCACCCGGCCCGCGAATTCCACCGATTTCTCCGCCAGCGCCTCGAACCAGGGCCGACCCTGATCGGCGTAATTTTGCGTCTTGTAGAAAACCTCGATCCGGTCCTCGCTCTTGCCCAAATTGATCGAAACGCTCTGGCGTGTCTGCCCATCGGCGCAATCGAAAAGCCTTGCCCACCCGGAGGCGCGGTCGCCGTCGATGTCGGATTGGGTCTCCAGCGCGGCGGCCAGATCATCCCAATTGTTGACGCGATAGTGATCGGTAATCAGCAGGATCGGATCGCCCGAATGGGAGTCGATAAGCGTCGGCAGGGGCAATGGCCTCGCATACTGAGCGATCCAGCGACGGCGGATGATCGCGCTCAGCATATGGGGCAGTCTTTCGCCCTGCACGGCAGCGTCGTCGACGACCGCGTGCAATTCCGCCAGAAGGGATGCGTTCATCAGGCGCGAGAACGCATAGGCAGACCCGGATATTTCGTGATGGCCGTCGACCTCCATGATCCGCACGCCGATCAAGTTGCCAACCTGGGCATGCTCGCTGCCCGACTTTTCATACACCATCACCGGCGCCGCCTCGGTGTCCAGCGCATCGCACAGGCGCATGCCAACACCCGGCAGAACTTCGGTTATATCGTAGAGGCGAAGCGGCTGACGGCGTAACTGTTCGATCCAGGTGCGCTGGCCAGGTGTGAATGCCGGACCGCCTGGCC
>Ga0334722_10000162_pt1 | contig 98912 bp, 146 predicted proteins | sample C3_bottom_MG_FD_207210 | JGI IMG/M metagenome (GOLD analysis project Ga0334722, IMG submission 207210) | Sediment microbial communities from Yellowstone Lake, YNP, Wyoming, USA - C3_bottom | ecosystem: Environmental > Aquatic > Freshwater > Lake > Sediment | place: USA: Wyoming | collected...
CGGTGACACTGCCAACACAGCGTGATCAGATTGTCGAGCCTGTCGCTGCCCTGATGTGACCGATAAACGATATGATGGACGTGCAACCCGTCTGTCCATTGGCACGAGCGGCACTTCCAGCCGTCTTGTTCCATTACTTCCCGGCTAGTGGTTTGACTCAGCACGCCGCATCCTTTCATCTGTGAAGTACTCTAACGGGTACGGCATTTGTTTCCCCGTCAGGTGGCGGTAAGCACGCCTAAGAATGACAACACCTTCTTGATTGGCACGGCCATTGGCAAAGCCGCCCTCACCGCCACCTACCATTTCGGTATATCGTGCGGCCAAAATCCAAGCCGCAGACTTGTCGCCCTGGTCTTCAGTCTCCAAAGTATCCTGCCTTTTCCACGGAGTCGAATACCAACTTCACCCACCCTTTGCCAAGCTGCTTTAGCTTCTCAGTCTCAACGCCTACACACAAGTCTCTCGTAGCTTTGCTTCTCCTGAAACATGCTGTCATGGCGTACCATTCTTCATAAGTGAATAATCTGTTCTTGCCATAATTACAGCGTTTGCAACATACTACACAATTTGATTCAGAATAAGCCAGTTTGCTGTTTTTGCGGTCTAAGTTTACCGCTTGGCTGTTGTGGCTATTAAACGGAACCCACTTTAGCCGGGAGCCACAGTAATGGCATGTTTCAATTTCTGTAAACTCAAGAAACTGCTTGTATGTTAACTCGACTTCGTGTTTTGTGAAAAGCAGCTTATTGTACAGATACTCAAAGGGTCGAAGTTTATACATTATACTTCAACCCCATCAATTGATTTGTCCAGATCGTCTGCGATAGCGGACACGTCTTTGGCATCCACTGCGCCCGGTATCGGATCGTTCTGAGCGTTGTTCAGATACTCGATGGCAATCACTTCTGCGCACCGGGCATCCGACGCCATGATCGCATTGCCCGTCTCCGGGTCACGAGCGACGGCACCGATGTTGACTCGTGCCTTCTCGATGGCTTGCTGCCACGTGGTTTCCTTGACCAGCCGCTTCATGTGGAGATTAACCCATACTAGCTCGTCTTCACCAGTCAGCCCCTTGAGCGTCTTGACGTGCTCCTGAATCTCTTTCAGGCTCATGCCGTCGCCCTCGTCCACGAAGCCGATGATGAAGTCACGCATCGGAATCAGCTTGCCGTCTTTGTCTTTGTAGTTTGCAGTTGGATCGAGCGACGTGATTTCCCGCAGCTTGGCGATTCCAAGCTTCTCATACTCGCTGCGGTCACAGCCGCACTCCGTCATGACTTCGACGATGCGGACTAAGTACTTGGCACGCTGCCGCTGCATGAGCGTGACGAAGTATTCTTCGGCGGTGTCGAAGCCGTAGCCGACGTAGTACTTCTTGTCTTTGATTTCGTAGAGCAGTTCCGCGATATCGAACTTGGAACGCTCAAGGGAGCCAATCAGGATTTCCAATTTCTCCCTGATCTTGGTGGATGCGCCAGCTTCGGCCTCACCGATGATTGCCGCTTCGTTCTGCGGTACAACGAATACTTCTGCCATATCGTTTATCTCCTGTACTGCAAGCATCCTACAGCGTTAGTCGCCGTCTGTCAAGTTACTTTAGTTTCGGCCTTGGCGTCGTCCTTGGCTTTCTGTACAAGGTAATCGGTGCGTGCCTCGTCCATCAAGATTGCTTCTTCGTGCTCCTGCTTGAGTCCCGGCGCATTCTTGGAGTTGCCGAACGCAGACTTACGGGTCTTGGCTCCAACCCAAACTCCAAATGTGTTAGGTGGTGCGTCTTTCATGCTGTTCTCCTTAATAACTAAAGTATCTCACACTCCTGAACATTTGTCAAGAGCTTATTGTAATACCTAATTTTAGATAATCGGCAGCCCTTTGAACAAAATCTGCAAACCTCGTTTTTCGTGAGCCTTTTTCAAAGAACTCACATACTTTTCTGAAGAGTACACCTTGTAGAATTTCATCTGTTCGTGGTCTTGGTTTAGTATCGGTCTGTTCAACCCATTCCTTCGTTCGTTGAGCTATTTCCCTTGGGTCGCTCGTGAATGCGGTGGTTTCTATAACGTGTTTTAATGTTTGTGTGTCGTTCAAGTTAAGTCCTGATTTTTTTAATTCCTCAAGAACAGGCTTTGGCAAATTACGTGCTTGACGAAATGCTACTCTGTACTGCTGAATAGTTCTTGCGCTAATTCGACATTTATCAATAAGCTGACTCTTGTAACTATTCGTCGTTAGACCTTCGGGTGGATTCGTCAGAAGCTCTTCTAAAATACCGCCAGCCTCTATGCAGTTTCTCTTTGTCAATCGCTCACCAAGAACATTTCGCTCGTGGATGCTGCTCAAGTCTTGTTCAAGCTTTATTCTTTCGTTTATTTCCATTTTTTTCCTTTATATAACCCGGCCCAACAAATTTAGCCATAACTTTTTTACGAAGGTTCCATAACAATGTACCCGCTAACGAAGGTGTATCAATCACGCACTGCTTTAGGTCTTCCTTTGTCCAACCGGGTTTTAACTGGTTAGCTCCACCGGGATTAACAAATTGTGATGAAGCAAACGGAGCTATCAATTCTCGATTCTCTTTAGCTTCCATAAGGCTAAAACATTTTGCTTTTGATGCCCATTCAATCGGGGAAAGCGGAACAACCAATCCCACTGGCGGTTTAATTATTAGGTCGTCAACTCGTTTCATCCCTGCACGTTCAAATACAGGGTTAAATCTTGCCATTGCTGCTACGGTATCGGCGTCGGGGTGTAGTTCTAGGTATTTGCGAACAAGAGCTTGACCAACTCCGCATCCTCTGTATGTGGGATGCACCACAACACGAGCAATACGATATTGGCGGCTACCGGGCAATAATTTGCCCACTAGCCAGCCTATAATATCGCCGCCCATTTCACCGTCGATTGTTGCAGAGAAATACTCTTGTCTTCCTCCAGTGTATTTGCCTTTGTAGTGAAGCTCCCCAAGAGGATGATTTCTGTATGCGTCTTTACCGGGGGAAATTTTTCCTCCCGGTGTTTGCTTAGTACTAACATCCGTTTCTTGCTTTACTCTTATCTTGAACGGGGTATTTACAGAAGTCGTTCTCGATTCTGTTATCCAGCGTGACGGAAATGCTCTTCCTCGCACCACCAAATCAGGCTGAAGGAATGGAATTATATCGTCCTGTGCCGTGACAGCTATTAGCTGAATGCTTAGCTTTCTCAAAATCTTCTGAAAGCTGAATGATAGTACCTTTGCTGTGATGCGGTCCAACGTCGCTAAGAACTCATCAACGATTAGTAACTTCGTTCCAGCACACAAGCACGAGTACATTCGCGCTCGTGCTTGTTGGCTATCTGACAACTGATTGTACTTCAACGAGAATAAAGACGCATCGTTCAGTCCAACAGTGTTAAGTAGTCGTAGAGAAGTTTCATCGTCTATTGCCCATTGGTGCAGCGGCTTGTCTGGTATATTAATCGTGGTTGGTTCACCTAGCATTCGCATGAGCGTGGATTTCCCACAGCCTGATTCTCCTGTAATCAATACGATTGGAGGAAGCTCATCAGGCAGTTCTACATCTACAACTTTGTTTATCCACCCGTCAGTGACACCGAATGCGTCAGCTATATCGGTTGACTCATTAGTGAGTGATATAGTGAAAGATTTTTCATACTTCATAGGTGGTTCCGCTCCAGTTCAATCCCCACTTAATGTACAACTCGACTCCAAGCTCTAGGCTGTTGATTGTGTCGGGATGTTTGCCCGTTACAGGAAGAATCGAAATATCTTCTGGCGGGACAAACTTTAACGTTGATGCAGGTCTGCGTTGTTCGCCTTGAATCGGACGAGCATCGTCTGGCAATGGCCGTCCCATTTTGACAAACCAGTCTTTGACAATTGCGTCCCAAGATTCCGGCCAATGAATGCGCAAGTTGTAGCCTTTAGCTTTCAGATGCTCAACAAATTCTGACTTGACTGTGCCTGAAAATTTCTTGGAAAGAGTTCCATGCACTTTTTCGGTGAGAGTTTTTAGCTCCTGTGCAGCAAGTTCTTCTTCAGTCGCTAAACGCCAAGGATTGCTCAGGGCTTTGTGCCACTGCTTATCTTCGATGTACCAAAACTCTAAACCCTGTTCGATGATGTTGCCTATCTTAACGATTTGTACAATCTTGTTGCTGAAGCGATTGATTACAAAATCACCGTTTTTCATAACTTCCTCCACTGCCTAAAGTTTTCACAATTGGCTTCGTTTGTCAAGTGCTTTATTTCCTTTGTTTTGTTGCCTTTAGATGCCTTGGCTGCGATTCGTTCAAGCTTCGCAGCTTCCTTAGCAACTCTCTTATCCTCTTTCGCAGCCTCTTTTTCAGTAGCTCTTTGCTCTTTGCGTGCATCGCGTATCGCCTCTCGTTTGGCTTTCATTCGATTTGTTACTTCGGTATGTGTCCGATGCAAATCGAGAGCATACTTGAAGCCAAGCCAGTCGGCGTTAGCCCAATCCATTTCGCAATGCCACGGATCGAATTTGCCATCTTCCTTGCCCAACCGAATGATCCATCGATCATCCAGCTTTTCGCCAGTCTCTTCTTCATACGCTTGTTGATACGCTGCGGTCTGGTAGAGATATTCCACGTACAGATAATTGGAACTCTTCCAGTCGATCAGACTTTTGCGATTTTTGAACGGAGTCGAGCAACATGTTGGATCATCACACGAGTCACAAACCGCAACACCGTCGAGCGTTCCCGCGAACTCGTAATTCCTGCTGTAAATCTTTCGCTCAGTGTAAACCCACCGAACGTTGTGCTGCTTCATCCAATCGAGAGCAGCTTCCACGCAACTCTTCGCTCGTTCGTCTTCCGGCCAATAGAGCGTTCCGGCTGGCTTGAGTCCAAGCTTGATCTTGATGTAGTCCTCAAGCCAATTGTGTGCTGCCGAACCTACGTTCGCAGCCTCTTCCAGCTTCTCTTTGTGTGCGGACTTCGCATTCGTAGCGAAGTGATCGAACTCTTCCAGCGACAGCGGGACTAATACTTCATTCCCGCTTTCGTCAGGCTGAGTCGGAATGATCCGCATCAACTTTTCGTACATCATCTTGCAGCCCCACGGCACGAGCGCCGCAGACTTGTCGATGATGTGGCACACGGTTGTCACACCGTCTTTCCGTTTCAGTTCACCGTCCACGACTTCAAAGTATGCATGGATCGGATTGCCATAATACCGCAGGGTCACTTCGTCGTTGTAAAACTTGTACTCTTTGAACGGGCCAGTAACGATCAATCAAACCAGTTTCTCGATCACAAGCGACAGCCGCGTTTCGTCTTCTTGACCAAGCAATCAATCAGTGGATTGTCGTCCACAAATTCCTTGATCAGAGTCTTCCGCATTTCTTCGGTTGTTGGCTCTGTCGTCTTTTCGCGTTTCTTCCGCTTCGGCTTTGCACCCATTTCAAGAACAGCATCGACAACTTTTTCAGGGTGTCTTTCCGGCTCAGGTTCCGGCGCAGTCTTAGTTACTGGTTTGCTATTGACCAACTCTACATGCTTAGTCCATTGCTGCTGTCTCTCTTCAAGAGAGTCGATCAGCCGCACGTTGGCAAACTCGACATTGACGGTCTGTGGCTTCGTGCCACCGATGGCACCGATGGGACGTATGATCGCTGCGCCCATCTTGGTGAAGCCTTCCAAATAACCTGCACGCCAGCCTTCGGAATAGTACCTAACAAGCGTGTTTACAGCAGCTTGCAGGTATTCAGGAATCTCGATACTGATCGTGGGTTTCTTCATGCTACACCATTCTACACCCGTTTACTGATCCTGTCAAGCCTTATTTTCTGCGAGGCTTTGGCTTGAACCGGAAGTTTCCCCGGCCTTTGTTGTTTTCCAATTCGTAACCCTTTTCCCACGCCGACTTGTATGGCTCGTCTTTGTAGGGGTTGTCGATGAAGTTAACACCGATGCGGCACGCAACGCGGCCAGCTTCGATGAATGTACTACGCGGTTGAAGCTTCTCTTGATCTGTCATTTCACTCTCCTGTGTCTGCTGCCAGTCTCTTCCGTTCTTTCTCTTCCTGCTCCCTTACTCTGCTGTTCACTTCCGCCAGCTTGGGACGCGGTATCGGGTGCGTCGAGAAGTCTACGCGCTCCCATCCTGAATAGTTGTGACCTTGCTTCACGAAGACATGCAGCGGACACGGCTTGCCTTCGTAGCGCGACAGCGGACCACAGCAGCGGTCAACGTAATTGACTTCTAACAGGCCGACGCATACAGCTTGCGGAGCAAATTCTTTGATCGCCGCGACGATTTTGTTCGCGGTGTTGCCACTGCAAATCAAATCGTCCACGATGATATATCGTTTACTGGCTTTGAAGCCCTCAACATGATGGCAGCTATGAGTCGAGTCTTTTCCGCCAAACTCGCATTCCTTCCGAACAGCGAGAAGCTCTTTGCCCATTGCCAGCGCCAGCGGAGCAGCAATTAGCGAACCGCTAAGACCACGGAACGCTATCGCATCGAAAACGTGAAGCGCCAGAGCCTTCCGGCAATTGTCCAACGTGGTCTGAAGATTGTTGCGACGGATCAAAGGCTCAAGGTAGCTCGTGTGCTCCCACTTGGAATCTTCCAGATAGTCGCTCATGGCTGTGTCCGATACACCTTTCTGTTTTGAATGTGAATTGTGAACTTCAAAAAGTTGAACCCGATACCAAAAGCTTTCTCTTTCCAACCCCACACATAGATATTGGGAATCAGGAACCAAACACGGTCACGGTGCCACCACCAAACCAAGTCGTAATATTTACGAATTTTCTTTTCGTGAAGTTTACCCATGTCAGTCTCCTAATGCAGCGAATGCTGCGTTCGTAGCCTGTTGATCATCGACCTTTAGATATTCGCCCGTGCTGCTGATCGACTTGTGTCCAAGCATCTGACGGACGTTCTCGATGCCAGCCGTGTGAATCGTAAGCTGTGCCAGCGTGTGCTTCAAGATGTGAGGATGGCACAAATGCTTTGGGATCGATGCAATCCGGCCAAGCTTCTGCACGATCTGCCACGCACGCTTGCGGGTGATGCTAAACAGCGGTCCCTCTGGATGGGCGTGACACCATGCTTCCAGAGCAGTCTTCTCATCGAACAGAGGATCGCTGGTATGCCTGAGTGCCTGAGTAGTCTTCATGCTGCCCTTGAGACGTTCGACAGTCACGAACCCATCGACAACGTTAGCAGCCGTTAGCCCGTCTTTGCCCACGATTTCGCTGACGCGCAGCCCATGAGTGAAGCTTACAAGCAGCATCAGCCAATCGCGCTCCGACACCTTGCGTGCTTCGGTCAGCAGCCGGGTCAACTCGTCTTTGGTCAAATGTTCCATACAAAGAGTGTCTCACGGTTCCAAAATCTTGTCAACTAAATCAGCACGGCCCCGAAAAATAAAACCGCGATTGCGAACGCCGCCACACAGATCAGGAAGATGATCATGGTTATGCCTTGAGCAATAACCGATGAGTACATGGCTTGATGGACAAGCATGTGTCGGGGTTGACTGGCAACGGCGGCAGCGGTACTTCCGGTTGCGGGTCAATCTCAAACGTTGGTGCCGGGTGAGGAATGTCTTTGTCGTCTTGCTTCGGCGTGTCCTGTGCCGCAAACGGCACGCATAACATCAGCAACAGCACAAATGTTTTCGTAGTTCCTCCCAATATTGTTTAACAGAACCACCCTGCCGCTCCGCGTGAGCGTCGAGTTTGTTAGCTCCTGCCTCCTGATTAGCCGCCCATTGGCGGGATCAGGAGTGACAGGCTAACCGTATCTGAAAGTAGCCACGGTTCATGGTTAGTTTTCCTCCGGGTCATACAGGACAACAGCGTACTGCTGCTCTTCCGGCAATGACTCATTGGGTCGCCATTTCAGGTAGACTCCCCGTTGCGCTAATACTTTCGCTTCGGGGATGCTTACCCGCTTCTCTTCGGCTTTCTGCTCAATGTCATTCATGTGTTAGTCTCATTTGTATAAAGTTTTATTTGTCTATTGTCTTCATGTAGATGGTTGCAGTCCCACCGCCCTGACTTTGATGGTCAGGGTACTACTGACAGAGCAGCCGCCACAAATCGCGCCTAGAGTGCCAGCACCGCCGCAACTGCTAGAGGTATTCGCCATTTGCTTCTCCTTTCTACTTCACGAAGTACGTGTAGTTTCCATTCGCTTCTTGATTCCATTTGTTGATCAGCATCAGACCTTCGACGACTGGCATCCAGCCCATGCTTTCGGACAGGCCAATCTCTTTCAGGTGATGCGTGGTGAAGTGCAGCGTCTCGATCAAACCGGACGCATTGACTCGACGATAGTACTTCATGCCAAGTGGATTCATCGTTGCCTCCATTCGTCAATTTTGAACTCAAGCCAGTTGATCAAGCATCGAAGCTTGCAGCAAACAGGCTGGTAATATTCGTCTCTCAGCCAGTCACAAAATTGTCCGACTCCAAGTTCTGTCGGACTGCCGCAAAATCGGCAAGGTTTAATCACTCTGCCTCCAATGACTGCTTGACTGCCGCGATTGACGGGAAGGTTTCGCCCTGCGCTCCGCTGTTTGTGATATATGCGAAGCCGCCAGTAACCGGACGAATTTCGCCTACTGTCTTGCCCGACAGTTTGACTTCGACCACGACTAACTTGTGGTTGTAGTTGATCACTTTGTCTCCGGTGTCTCTTCGGCCACACGCTGCTCAAGATAGTCTAGCACATGCAGCGCAGTTTCGATGGGCAGCATCAGGCTATTGTAAATCAGATAGCCTGTCCTGTAAGCGGCCTTGTAGCCCTTGAGCCACAGGTCGTAGGCGTCTTTCGCATTCTTCAGGTTGTCCATGTCTGGCATAGTCTCATATTCCTTTCCGTTTGTCAAGCTTTTTCTTCGTCGCTGACCTTTTTTATTAGCGCAGCGATAATCTGATGCGCCTGTTTTTCGGCTTCGTTCGACCAGCCACCATAGCATTCACTGCAATGGTACGTCGTGTACAGATAACGGCTGATGTGCTGAAGACATTCCTCTCCGGTCTTTGCGTCATACTTCCGTTTACGCAAAGTTCTCACCGGAGCGCAAGCGTGCAACCTTGATCACAGCCTTGCACAGTTCGACAGGATCAACATCAATCCAGTCTTCGGAAGGGGTCTCAAGTTCGTCTGCTACTAACTCGACGAACTCATCGGTCACTTCAACATCGAGATTCATCATTTCATTTCTCCCTTATCCAGCATTTCTGACCTGAGTAGCAGACTTCAACGCTGTAGACTTCGATTCCCTTGGCTTGCGCCAGTTGCACTAACCGCGCCGCCGCGTACTTGACTTCGCTCTCCTGCACGTCGTAGATGTGCTCGACGATTTCGTCGCCTTCTGGTCCGTTGCTCAAGAGTGACAGCCAGTACAGCCGCGCACGAACGATTCCTAGCCCAATTTCATTGGCCCACTTCGACGACTTCTCTGGCCGCACTTCCAGCCCGTCAGGGCCAATGTAGACTTCCATCGAAATCGGAGTACCGTCTTTGAGTTTGTTGTGCATGATCTAAGTTGTACCTCAGTTCTGCATGTTCGACTGAATGTCGTAGACAAAATCGGCCAGAAATCTCTTGACTCTGCCCGATCTGATCCATGCGTAAATGCGCGGCGATGGTGGACACTTCCTGAGTTGTCTCATTGTGTCTCCGCAATCATTGGATGCACGGTGACAGCCCCGACACCGTATGGCTTCAGGCCGGCTAATCGAGCAGCCCCTTCAGACAGATCGATCACCCGGTCAGGATGATGGTATGGCCCACGGTCAGTAATCGTGACGATCACCATCCGGCCATTAAACGATACGAGCGCCCGTGTGCCAAGCGGCAGGACACGCGAAGCCGCCGTGAGTTTCATCCTGTCGAATCGCTTCCCATTCGCCATTGTGCGACCTTGATGAAACGTGCCGTACCACGATGCGTTGCCAGCCTGATCTTGAATCCTATATTTTTCAGCCGCCGACGCGGTTAGCGCCGTGAGCATCACGAATCCGCACAGGCAATTGCGAAGTGTTTTCATGTTCAAAGCCCTCCGTATTTGGACGTGCTATTCTCAGCCTAGCAAACCCGGAAATGTTTGTCAAGTAAATTCTTGCCTCCGCCCCTTGGAAAAAGCACCGATTAATTCCGCATATTACTTTGGTCATTACAGGAGCCACGGCCAGCCCATGTGCGTTTACCAGTTAGTACCGTTAGCCCATTAGCGTATCACTAATAAGTTATTAGTGAAGTAGTAAACATCAGGCCACTGGAAACGGGCCAGTGGAAATCCACCAGCCCATGACCGAAACGCGATTGGGAAGCTATGGCTGGACAGTTACACATTAGCTGCTTGATGTGTCTGTGCCAAACGAAATACCAGATGCTCGACTTCACGGATCGCGGGGAATTGAACCCCGTCCGCTTAATCGCTTCCCAATATGGTGATGCATCGACACCCCTGAGACGGTGACCACGTAGGATGCCGCACGAAGTTACGATGCATCAAACGGACACAGGATAGCAGCATAGGCGTTTTGGTTCGCCTATGATCCTGCGCCCGTCTCAGGCATCGGCTTATGGCAGGGTGCCGCGTGGTGTCACCGACTCCCTGCCAGCCTCTCATATCGAATCCTGACGCGATTTATGGGTTATATCCACATGGATTCAGCACGGGATTTACAGATAGACGGGCCTCACGAGCAGGACGGGACTTGAATGCTACGGCCAGCCGCTCTTCCCATTCCGCCGCCTGTGCCTCAGTCATAGGCCCAAGCGGAGAGACTTCGACACGGACAGGCTGAAGCTCTCCCGGCCACATCGGGGCCGCGTGCAGTGCAGCGAAGACGTTGCCATGCTCTCTCTGAAGAGCAAAGGCGAACGTCAGGACGTTGACGTTAGTCTCCATTCAGCTTCTCCTGTTCTTTCGCGTCGGCGGGAACCTGACGCATGTTTTTGATGGTACGGTTTTCCTTGCACCACGGACATGAGCCGTGATTGCGGCACGAGTGAGAGATTGCTTTGGCACCGTGATACGGCTTGCGGTGATCCTTGCGATTCGGATACTGCGTAGGATCGAGAGACATGACATTCCTCCTGATACTCTGGTGTCACCGATGTTCTACCAGTGCCCCATATCGAATCGTGGAGCGATATTTAGCTCTTCAGTAGAGCCTTAGTGACTTTGTTGTCCGACACAGGAAACTTGCCCTGCACCTTGCCGCACTCCATGCACAGGTCAATTTCGATGTAGTCAGAATCGTTTCCAAGGCCGATGCCAGACGGCACGTAGCCATTGCTTGCGTGAATGTCGCCAACGCTATCGCTGAAGTTTGTCGAGCACATGTCGCTGGTCTTGCCAGTGACGCTCAAGATTCGTCTGCTACCACACTTGCATTCCATCCTATTCTCCATTGACCTGATCTTCAGTGCATGGCGGTCAATCCATGCAGACGAGCGCCGGAAGACCAGCGCCCGTTTCACTAGCACAGCTTGCGAACACCCCGGCCATTGCAGCCAGCGCAGTCGTGAGTGTATGCACCATCCGGCCAATAGCTAGCGTGCGGGTTGTGTAGCTTGCCTTGACCGTGGCACACTGGACAGGGTGAAAGTTTCTTCAGCAGATTATCGCCTCCGCTGCGCTCAAACATCACCTTGTCGTGATCATCCAATTCAGTCCGCATGTGAAGCGAGATTTCAACTTCGCCCAACGTTGCGAAGAACGTGATCATCTTGCGTGCATAGGCCCGTTGTGCCAGTTCAGTCGCTGCACTCGTGGTGCATGAACCACAGAAGTAATTGTCAGAGACTAACCAGCGCGGTGCAGGTTGCTTCAAGAGCCACTGGATTGCCTGAAAGTCCACAGTGTTGCCACCGTAAATGTCAGGCAGCCTTTCACCAGCGGTCAGTTTGAACGAGCGACCATCCTTGGAGTAAATGACAAGCGCACCGCTATACTCGTTGCCCCTGTCGTCCCGGTTATGACCGCCGTTGTAATACGCGATTTGACCGATAGGCAAAGATTCAGCCAGCCGTGACAAACGCTCGTGATCCAGATTCATCGAACCCGATGCGTCAATCAAAACCGTGCCGCCCTTTTGCTCACCGATGCGTTCAAAAATCTTCCCCGGTTTTGGATCGAAGATTCGGGGAATGCGCGAAACGTTAATGCGCGAACCACTGTTCGCCAGCCTGTAATCGATGCCCTCTGTGATCTTCTTGGACATGCGATAGTCAAGCTTGCGAATCTTCATGGTCGGCATTGCACCGCTACCGTGGTACTCCAATAACTCTTTGATTGTTTCTGGATCAAGCAGTGCAAGCGACTCAGCCGTGATGCGACCATCTTCCATTGCATCCTGAATCTGATCGCCAGAGTCACCGATGCCGCCTTTGGTGCCTTCAGGCTGCGCCTGTTCATCATTGCACGGAACGTCAGCGGCCTGATCCCCGTCGCTGTCGCCTTCCGCTTCGCCTTCACCGGACTCGTCTTCATTGGACTCATCTTCAGAGTCGCCTTTGCCAGCGTCGGAATCACCGGACTCTTCTTCAGCCTCTTCGTCTTCATCGGAGTCGCCTTCGCCAGATTCGGAATCACCAGACTCCTCAGATTCGTCTTCGTCGGACTCGTCAGACTTGGAATCACCGGACTCAGACGAATCATTCTCGTCTTCCTCTTCAGCTTTGCTGTCCGACTTGTCGGTCTTTTCTTTCTCGTCTTTCTTGTCCGACTTTGACTTCGCTTCCTTCTCGTCTTTCTTGTCGTCGGATTTTTTGCTATCCTGTTTCTTGTCCGACTTTTTCTCTTCAGGTTTTTTCTCTTCGTCTTCCTTTGCTGATATGCGACCGGAAGGCGATTGATCCTTGTCTGACTTCTTGCTGTCCTGCTTTGGTTGCGGTTTGCCTTGACCACCACCTTGCTGCTTAGGCTGGTCAAGCTTCGCATCATTGTTGGACAGCGTAAGGAACGGACGCATGATCGACTGCGCCTTCACAACGTTGTCATGTTCCAATGCCTTGACAGCTTTTGCAATCGCAGCGAGAATGCCAGCCTTGCCAAGCGCCGCTTCAAAGGCAGCGACTACCTTGCTGATAGTCTTCGCTACACGCGCTTCAGGAGTCTTCGACTCGCAACCACGGCGATTAGTGACACCGTAATGCAAGATGGCTAGTGCGCGAACCACAGGAACCATATTGACTCGCACTAACTCAGGCTCGACTTCCGCCATTTTCTTGATCTGCGGAAGAATCATGCTAACTGCTCTCCGCATATCACCTAATGCGAAGACCAGTTCGTCACGACGCGAACTGTCATTGTTGAATGGCATTGCCAGCGTGTGAATCCGCATGTCTTCCACGCCCTGAAACAGCGCAGTCATTTTTACTTCAGTGACGCAAGGAAGATTCGCGTGCGATGCTTCGTGCCGACGCACTGCACGGTCACGAGCGGCCTGACCGATGGGAATGTAGGCGGTATTCGTTTTCGGATCGAATGCGCCTGAAGCCTGTCCACCTTGTCCCATCACTCGCGCAGTGACTACCACGCGATTGACACGAGCCGGGAAATACTCAAGAGGGAAAAGCGGATTCGATACGTTGACGCCGCCGTGCGTGTTTTCCATGCCTTCTTGTTTCATGTGGTTGCTCCGACCTGATCATCAGTATGCAGTGGTCAGTCTGCATATACGCGGCAATGGTCTGCCGCGTTTCACTTAGAAGCCACGCTTGCGAGTCAGCGCAGCGGTTGACAGGCTGGACAGAAACTCAGGGCCAGCCGTGCCGAATACAGCCTTCGCAAGTAATTCGTCGCTGATCATGCCAGACTTGCGAAACCGCGAGAAAGAGCGAGTCATGCGTGTGGAAGGTAGCCGCGAGAATTGCCACGGCTTTGTATCCAGAGCACGGTAGTAATTCATGCAGACTGCAATCTCGTCTTCAGTACAGTCAGCCAGAGCCGCAGGGTGCGGAGTAGTTGCGGTTAAGAACGCTTCGCACCTATCCAGCAGCGGAGGCGCAAGCTGTTCAGGCGGATCATTCGTGGTGCCGATGCAGCAGAACCCCGGCGCAACGGAATCGATGTACGTTCCATCGGCCAAAAGAATCTGCGGTTGATCATCCCACACGCTATAGAACAGCGACTCGACTTCGCCGCCCGTGTGCGTGAACTCGTCGAACTGAAGAGGACAGCCATTGATCAGAGCTAGCGGTACTGGCCCCATCACGAATTTCTGAACGGTGACACCATCCTCTTTCGCCAGTTGATACGAGCCAAGTAAATCTTCCAACGTGGTACGTGGTGTCATGGTCACACGGTACACCTTGCGACCACCTACAAGCGCCTGAAGCGTCTTGTATGCAGTGGTGGACTTGCCAGTGCCAGCAGGACCAGTCAGCCCGATTCTGCGAACACCAGAATTAATCAGTGCCACGAGCACATCCTGCCAAGGTGCAGCAGGATTCACAAGTTTCTTCCCGCCCTTAACAGCGGTGATTGACGTTGCCTTGGCGACCTTGGGAGCAACCGGGGCGACAGGTGCCGTGACTTCCGCGACTTCGCCATCGATAGGATCGACAGCGACAGGAACCTGCACGATTGGATCGATGCCCGGTTTGCCAATGTCCATCGGAGCAACCATGGGAGCGACCATCGGTGCAACTTCCGGCGCTTCGCCAGCCGGAACCGTTTCGCCGCGCATATCGGACGGGCGCATTTCGCCAGCCGCAACTTCGTGACAGGTCGGATCGCAATGCATGATCTTGCCAGTGACGGGTGAGCCGGAATTGTCACGCTTGCGCCATTGGTAGTAATGCGCCATTTCAAAGGACACAGCAGGAGCGCCGCCCTTCCAACCAAGAATTGTGCCGCCGCACACGACGCACTTACCGGTGAACTTCACTTTGTAACGTCTCTCTTCAGCCACGATACACATCCTATGACCTGATCTTCAGTATGCAGTGGTCAATCTGCACATACGCATCGGCACGTCGCCATTACCGTGATGCCGATGCGTTTCACTCAGCCCTTACGAATTAGATAATCGAGACATGCAAAGAAAAATGCTATCTCGACTGCTAGCCAAATGTGCGCCAGCATCACAGCACCGGATCAGGATAAAGCTCGCCGCGCAAGAATGCGCGTTCCAGTTCATCCTGTGCTTCAGGGGAGGGAAGTTGTTTGTCTTTCGGTTTGCAGTCAGCATGTAGCACCAAGTGCGGTTGAAGGTGACGGACAATTTTGATTGCCTCACCGGGAAAAATATCTTCGTTGCAATTCAGGCAGTGACCAAAAAACTTTGCGTACATCATGTCAATTGCTCCGTTTCGGATTGAATGACGTTGTGAACCACAGTGGATTCTCTTCAGCGTAGAACCACGGACTGCATTGCCCTGACTTCGTGCGATACGAGAATGCACGTTCGGGCCGACTCAAACGCTCGACTTCCGTCTTAGTCGCAACCGTGATCTTGAGCATCGTGCGGATTGCTTTAGGTTTCAGCATTGCAATCACCTTGACCTGATCATCAGAGTGCAGTGGTCAGTCTGCACTAACGGGCCGAAGCCCATTTCACTCATCAACTTCAGAGTGCAATTAGCGGTTCAGAAACTCTCTGATCATGTGCGATGCGGGAATCAAGCGGTGAGCGTTGTTATCACCGATGCGCTTGCGTGCCAACTCACACGCCAGCGACTCAGTGCAGAGTACCACACGGTTTTCAGTGCGGCCTAACTGATCAAGAATCTGATCGCGTGTGTAGACTTCAGTGACGTACACGGTTTCGTGATTCCAGACGTTGACGTAATCAGCGTTGCTCATGTTATTTCCCCCATGCTTGATCGCGTCCCTGATTCGGGCGCTTGTGAAGTGATGCCGTGCAAACTAGCCCGATGAATTTGCCAGTCCAAGGATCAGCGACGTATGCATGTCCCATCGTGTTAGCGGGAGGACAGCCGTACAGATTGACGACGCGAACGCGGTCACCAGCGTTCAGCGACGTGCGACCATCGATCACGTCCAACATGCAAGGATTGTAAGTGTAGATGCTGTTCGCTCTGACTCGTTTCATTTTACGCTCTTGAGATAAACCTGTTCGATGCTGTCATGCTGCTCTTTAGCAGCTTCGATTAAAGCTTCGCAGGTTTTGCAGTAGTCGCCGTTGTTCTGGCATGTGCATTGTTGGTTGCTGCGTTGAATGCGAGAGTACTCAGCTTGCTGCATATCGTTTACTCCTGTTTTGAATGGTTTTGGAATCGCCACAGTGACCTGATCACTCCGTTGCAATCGGTGGTGACGGTGTATGTCGATTCCAGAACCACTCAAGGTTTCTGGCGAGCATCACAGCCCGCTAGGTTGAGGTTTGCGAAGAGCAGTTCACTTAACTTTTCCGTGAGCCGTGCAGCATGTAACGCTGCGACTGCGCCCTGCTCTTATATGTTGCGAGGAAGACTGCCAATCTTCCTGCATCCTTTGGCTACGCTTGCGTCTCACGTTTCGGCTTCCCGCGTACTGCTGTACTATCTCGCGGTCTTCAGGAGCTTCGTCGTGGCGGTCAGGTTCGCCGCCCTTCCCTGAGCTTGCTTGCCTACTTTGTGAAACCTTGCCATGTCCAGATATTCTCATGGCTGGTATCCAATTTCAATAGCTATTTCGTGTATTTTACAACCCCTTTAGAATCAGCGAGAAATAAAGATCACGAGTTTACTACTTCGATACTTGACATGGGAAAATTGGATTAATTAGTCGCAGTTAGCCGCAAGTCATTGAGCCAGCACGACTTACGCTAACGAGCTAATGTTAACTAAAGCGTAAACAAATTAGTCCGACGCTAATCTCCCAATTGTAAAGGACTTACGCGCATACGTTCGTCGTTTGTTCGCTTCTGTTAACACGGCCATTTGAATTACCACGGCTGTGCGAATCCGGCCACATGCGACCAGCCCGTGATCGCGTCAGGATGCCCTAAGACGCGCAGGACGTGCCACGATGCCACCGCGACACCACGGACACAGCCACGAGCACGCCAGCCACGAATCCGGCCATCCTGCGAACGGGCGCTATGTGATCCCGGCCAGCTACGCGGCCATGAACGAATCACAAGACCCGGCCATGATCAAGATGCATGAGAGAGAGAGAGACAGGAGCCTGTTAGCTGAGTAATAAACGATATTGCAATTAGTGCCGTTAGCGCCAACAGTCACCATCGTGGCTCTTTCGCTTTGCGTTCGTAACGTGACTAACGTGGACACAGCCTTCGGCTCACTTAGCACACCTATGAAAAACCATAGGCTGATCTATGTCCGATAACGCTGCACACCTGTTGTGGGAGATATGATAAATCATAGATTGTAAGTGGTTGAGGCCATTAGCCCGTTAGAGCGATTAGCTACGCAAGTGGAACAACTGGACTAATCGTGACTAATGTTGACTAATTGGTTAAGGGAACAAAACCGCGTATTGTCGAGCGTCGTATCTATCTTATCTATCTATAACTTACAGACCACAAATCTGCTAATTGTAAGTCCTTTAGAATCAGTTAGCCCATTAGCGCGTCAGTAATGCAGGAGCAAAATGTTCTAAGTCCTTTTGAATCAGCAATAAGGAGTCTCTAATCGGTCGAGAGGGGTGGGGTAGGAGAGTCCCCGGCGTATGGCACCAGACGCATTGCTGGCGCAGCCTCAAAGTGGACTAATCCCACTAACGGGTACATCTATGGTTTTCCATATGCTTGCATATACTTACCGCCTAATAGGGACTCCTTCCTCAGAATAGGGTGGTGCATCCCTGAAAGGGTGGTAGTACCCGTGGCTAACTGGTACATAGGGATATACGATATGCTAACGTGCCAACGCAAGTATATCCTGCTGTGCCGTTACAAGCCTTTGGTGTCTTTGTCACCCATTCAGGGCTGGATTGTCAACTTGGGAGGGTCACATTGTCAACCGTTAGCCAGTTAGTCTGTGTCACGAAAACAAGTGGTACATTTATACCTATTGATGTTGATTTTATGGTTTAATAGGTCATAGTATACCTATATGCAAGATATCGCGTTTAAGACTGAGGAACTGCAGATTGCTCTCGGTAAGCGTATACTCACCAGAACAACGCTTCGTGTTCAACTTTTGGCGCTGCCCGTGCGACTGAGATTCCTGAACAAACTAGGTAATATTTACACTTGACATTCATGCCGAGATTTGGTAGAATGTCTTCGGGTTGGTCACTGTCGGTACGTGTAGGCGGTCTGTAAATCCGTCCTCTCGTGAGTTCGACTACCCTTCCCTCATGCACCAGATGTTGTAACGGAGGAAAAATGAATAAACTGCTTCCCCTGTTGCTTTCATTCGGGATGCTGTTTGGCGGAAACGCCTTTGCAGCCCAGAAAGCGACGCAACAGATTACGATTACGGTTGTCGCACAGCTTGGTATTTCCACTGTGTCGTTACCGGGAATGGTAATCGGACAACCATACAATGCACAGATTCAAGTGACGGGCGGAATTGCTCCGTACACTTACTCTGTCGATCCCTCAACTGTCAATCCGCTTCCTGCGGGTGTGACACTCAACGCAGCGACGGGAGTTGTTTCCGGTACGCCGACCACGTTGCCAGCCTCTTGCACACCTAATCAGGCTTGCACAATCAAGGTAACATTCGCAGTTACGGATAGTACACTCTAATGCACACTCTAATGAAACGCTGGCTTGCTGTCATTGGGCTGAGTCTAGTTTTGATGGGATGCGGTGGGCCAGCGCCTACTCCGGTTAATCCGCCTATTGCTTCGACGGCGATAGTCGGCCAACCATACTTGCTTGTCATTCAAGGCACGCAGTGTACATTCGTGTCAGGAACGCTCCCGGTGGGTCTAACCATGAGCGGTTGCATAATCAGCGGCGTGCCTACTCAATTAGGATTGTTCACATTTACCGTGAGTGTGACGCAATGATAAAACGAAATTGGTTACTAACACTCGTTATGTTAATGAGCACTTTCAATTTAGGTACAACCCAGAAAACGACGAGACAGGTTGTAATCCCGGTGCTTGTTCAACACAGCGCGACGTTGTTATGGGCTGGTGATTCGGGTGTAACATTCAAAATTTATCGCAGCACAACTTCTGGAAGTGGATACATCATGGTCAACCTGTCACCAGTGACTACGAAAAGTTATCAAGATTTTACGATTCTGAGTGGGGTCACATACTATTATGTGGTCACTGCTTACGATCCGGCGACAAATTTGGAAAGCGAATACAGTAATGAAGTGATCGCTGTCGTACCACTACCATAGGAGGGATAATGAAGAAAGACAACAGAGATGATTGGGAACTACACAGGGACGGAGACTGTGAGTTCGATTGCCCGTTCTGCTATGATGAGGGGTTTGAGCATACTCAGATCGAAGCGGAGGAGACTAATGACTAACACATCTAGGATAGACGTAGGAACGGTCAACGTCTGCATCAAGCGGGTCTGCTACGACTGCCGCAAGGGAGACGATCCTATTCGGCAGTCGGACGGCGATTGGATGCACATGATGATGGGATTCGATGATTGGTCTGAGCACTGCCCTGCTGCGAGGCTGCACGAGTTGTTATGGGAATATCATGGCTTGTGAGAAGTGTTGGCGGCTTATCTTCGGATGATGTATCGTGGCGGGAGTCAAGCGGATCACCGTGTGAGTCCGGTTGAAAACAGCAGACTGTAAATCTGCCGCCCCGGCATCGGTGCGAATCCATCCCCATGCCATATTAGGAGGAACAATGAAGTGGTTGATTTTAGTTCTGGTTAGTTTTATGCTAGTTGGCTGTCACAAGAAGCCAGTCAAAGCATTTGTCGAACCTTTACACTTCAGCGAAACAATCAACTACGATTGTATCGACCACATTGAAGTGCAGCGCGGGTATTGTCGCAAGCCGTTGGGCAGCGATGTAGCAACTTGCAGTCTGGTGAAACCAGTAAAGAAGAATACTGAAGAATGCCAGAAAGCAAATAACGTTTTTCCAGACTAGTAGAGGAGAAAGAATGTTTAATGTGGCGTTTTTTGCGCTGTTACTCTTGTGCGTGTACGCACTAATTTTAGGATGGAGGAAGTAATGATTGATGATCTGTATCATTGTCCGCGATGCGAGGCTGGTGAGTCTACAATCGGCAGCACATTTCGTTGGCACGGCTATACGCCACAGGAAGGCTATAAGAATGCGGAGCAATGCTTCGACGGTTTTACTCGTGCTGTAGTAGAAATTCTTCTAGACGACTATTACGAGTTCGATTGCCCATTCTGTTACAAGGAAGATGATGAAGACGGATTGGAATGGGACGACGAGTACTAAAGACCTGATCATGCCGTGCAATCGCAAACGTATCATATTGTACGGATACAATCTTATCGCGCCTTGAAAACAACTTTAACTCATAAGTTGTAGGTTCGATCCCTGCGCCCACCAACACCGACTTCGTTCAGTGGCAGGATGCCTTAGGAGCATCACAGGGGGTCGATTCCATTAGTCGGTGCCATCCACTCACACTCGACTTGTCATTGAGATTGTGCAATATTCTTCAACTGGTCACTTATTCTATGTGCTCGTTCGCCTGTCATTTTATGCACTTTCCCGGCGCATGGTTCATGATTTCAGGATCGATGTCGGATGCGATATCCGTCATGCGAACGTCATGTAGAGGGCAGGACGGGTCTTGACAGTGGCAGTATGGGTCTAACGCTTCGGTATGTGGGAGCGTTACTCGCGCAGCGCATGGACCAGCGTTACCGGGCGTGCGTGAGCACCATCCTTGGGGTGGTTTGTCGCAAACCGTTGAACGGTCGGGATCGACGGTTACTGGATTGTAAGGAATGGAGCCGGGAGCGTGGGTCGAACACGCAGCCTTCTGATTACAGATCAGATACTCTGCCAATTGAGTTATCCCGGCGCTTATCTTGTTTAGAGTAATGTTAACGTCTCGTAGTTGATTATAAATCTGCCAACTCAAATCCATTTGTTCCTCCTAGCATAACTCCACATTGCTCCAAGTATCAGAGCCAGCAACCACAAATCTAAAAGCCACATTTGGACTTTACAAAATGTTCATAAACTACTTTTATCCAGTCGGAAAACTCTTCAACAGTCAAATTACTTTTAGCCTGATTGCACCGTTTGCAGCAGGGCACTACATTGGACAAAAGATATCCGGCACTAGGCACGACTTGATCCAACCCTGAGCTTGTAGTGTTTAACGAACCTCCACAATAATGACATGGCTGTTTTAATAGATGTTCGTGTTCATAGATGGTTATGTTGCAAAACTTACCTTTTGATTTGGCAAGAGACAAAAGCACACTGTATCTTCCTTTTGGAGTTCTTAGATAAGCGCGGTTTAGCTTGTCCAATAAATCCTTATGCTTGGCACGATATGCTTTTCTAGTTGCCCGCTCTTTATCTTTGTCTTTATATCTACTCACTCTTCACCTGATATTCTGGTTGTAATGATATTCCTTTTTTAGAATAGAAACAAGCCTCTTCCAACTTCGTCTTTACGATTGAAAGCTGTCTGCCCTCTGGCAAAGCCGCCTCGATCACACACAGAAGTGTATCGAATGCGTGTCCGATGTTCTGGACTCGTGCGAATCCTTTTACGTTTAATTGGCGATCATCAAATAAATCATTCATTTCTTCTCCCCGTAGAACTGAAAAAACTTAAAGACCGGATCGTCCGGGTCTGCTCTGTAAACCAAGACTGCTCTAAACTCGTCCGCTGTCAGACAGCCCTTCTCTTGGTTGCATGTGTTACACGCATCCTTGTTCCACTTCTTGTCTTTGCTGCCTTTGCATGTCGGAACAACGCGGTCAAGCGTGTGATTCTTACGACTCATGACCGCAGTAATAGTATCGCTTGACCGGGATTACGGCTTGATCATCCTCCAAGGAATGCCAGCTTCAGTAAACATCATCTGAGAAATCTTGATGGCTTCCAGCCAACGCTGGACTCGCGGATCACTCATGTCAGGCTCGTAGCCGACAATCTCACCGATGCGCGACTGGATGGCGTCCTTGGCACATTCGTTGCAGATCGGCGGGAAAGAGAAGCTTGGGTAAACATACAACGTGCCGCCCTTCGCGTAATCGCCAGCCTTGCGTATTGCGTTCGACTCAGCATGAACCACCAGTTTGTACTTCAGTTCGCGGTCAGCATAACGTTCCGGCGAATCCACGACTCCACGAGGAAATCCGTTGTAGCCAACAAATTCCTTTTGCAGATCGTAGTTGACCAGCACAGCGCCTACTTGCGTGCTTGGGTCTTTCGACCATGTGCTGACAAGCTTCGCCATTTCCAAGTAGCGACGATCCCACTTCTCCTGCTTGTCTTTGTAATCTCCGGTTGCCTGATTGATTCTTCCTAACTCGTTCATTGCTCCTCCAACCACTTCTCAAAATATTTGGCGTTCGTGAAAGCCATGTCGCTCTCACTCTTCGTCAGCTTGCGCTCAATTGGTGTGCTGATCGTTCGCATGAACACCACCAACTTCATCATTTCTTTTTTGGTGTCTGCGTCCATTACAGCTTTTCCCAATCGATAGGTTCATTAAATCCGGCTTCAGTACGAAGATCATTCAGCTTCTTCGCTATCTGAGGCTCTCCAATTGCCAGAGCCAGACCAATCACATCGATGAACGACTTGTTCCAAAGCTTTCTCGCTTCGACCATGCCATATGCATCGGTGTCAACTGGTGTTGGATGATTGTCGATTCCGTCCTTGTTAACTTCCACAACTTCCTCCTCGCAAGTCGCAAACGTCCGCTTGCTCGTAAATTATTTCGTCCTTGTGCTTCAGCGCCGTTTGATACGACACCGGGACTAATGGTTGACCGCTTCGCGCACCATCCGGGTAAAACGTAATGCCGCGCAATTGAGGCAAGTACTTCATCAGCATCTTGCCCATCGGCTTAACCTTGTCTTCGTTGTTCCACTCGCTGCCCCAAGGCGGCAAGTTGATTGTGCTGCTAATCGCATGATCCACGTAACGCTGCATGAATGCTTGAAAAGCAACGCGGCGCTCCGGGGTTTTCGACAACTCGTAAGCGTCTTCAATCTTGTCTGGATCGATACCTTTCTTGATCAACCTCTCAGCAGTTGGGTCAACGACGTACTGAAGGGCGCGTTTCTTGCCATCGGTGAAATAAAGTCTGCGATACGCAACACAGAGTATAGGCTCAATACAAGTAGTAGTTTCTCCCACAATTCCGATAGTTCCATTCGGAGCGAGGGCGCGATTCTTGACTGGTGTCGATAGGTTCCAAAGCTTCGCGTATTTTTTGGACGCATCGTCGCTCTCCTGTTCATAAAGCATCAACCAAGCTTTCAACTCTTCGCACTCACCATAGACGTGTCCGCGTGTGAGCAACCACTCTGCGACTCCCATCAGACCTAATCCAAGGCGGCGGTTCTTATCTCTAACTTCACGAATCTTCTCTGTCGGAACATCGCTATAGACTGTCCCGGCCAACAGAAACGCGATTGCTGCTTGGACTGCTTGTTGGAACTCAAGCAGTGAGGCAAATCTCACCATGTTGAGCGATCCAAGATTGCAGATATCGCTGTCTTCGTGGCTCGTGATTTCGGTACACGCATTTCGTAAGTTTTCCCCTTCGTTCTTGAAAGCGTCGATGCTGAAGCCGGGGTCACCCGTGCTCATCGCTTGCTTCAGTGTCTTGTAAAACCTTTTGCGTGTGTGGGTGCCGTCAGCTTCAAACTTTCTGAAAAACTCCGTGTCCAAAATCGTGCTGATGTTCGTCATGTCGAGCGGCGCAGGAAAATCATAATCCTTCGCCTTCAACGCCACAACTTCCGGCGACCAATTCTTGATCGTAGTGAACGTATCAATGTCAGGATGATTCCAGTGCAGCCCTGCCCAAATCGCGCCTCTACGATTACCACCAGAGCGAATGAATCGCCCGGACTCATTGACCATTTGCATCAATGCAAGCGGCCCACTGGCGACACCGCCTGTCTTCTTGATTGGCTCACCATATCCGCGAAGATCGGAATACACCACACCTTCGCCAGCACCAGTCATAAGTGACATGCTGGATTTGTACATCAAGCCAGACCAACCCTCACGACTGTCTTCGGCGCGGAACAACGCACAATTCTGTGTTTGGTGAAATGGTTTTCCGGTTGCTGCCAAATAACGACCACCGGGAAGAAATTTTCTGTCACGAATCAGACCTTCAACAAACGCGATCAACTCTTTGTCTTTGGTTACAGAACTGAGGACAGTGTGCGCGACTCTATGTGCCAACTCTGCCCATGTTTCTTTCGTACCGTCGCCCTTCACTTGCAGATATCGGTTCTTGGCAACTTCTCGTGCGAGACTACCCCACTTGTCCAGACTCATTGCTCTCCTTGGATGCTTCGTCTTCGTGCCGTTGCTGAATGTCTGCAATCATCATCAACGCCACGCCGCACGCGACAACTCGCTGATGAATGTCGTGCAGCGAAAGCATAACCAGAAGCATGATCAGTATATTGATTATGATGGCACCGATTACGATCCACATGTTTCCTCCAAAAATTAACGGGCGCGTTCTGTTGCAAGGTCGCGCCCTAACCCCTATCCGCGTTACGCCGAAGCGTAAGCGAAAGATGGTTCCACCGAAAGATGGGGAACAGTGATGGACTTGCGCCCACCCTGCCAACCTTCAATCATGGAACTTGCGATAAACGGTTTAGCATTTATCCGTTGCATGTCGTTTTAAGGTGCGCCATACTACCACCGCATTGTCCATGATCCCTGAAATGTATCCGTCGAAACCTTGACACGCCCATTATAAACAGTTGAACACGTTTTTACGGCCCACGTTTGAACGTCAATGTTTGTCTTCGTTCAACTGCTTATGGTGGACGTGACGAGAGTCGAACTCGTGTCCGCATACACCAACAATCACTTCATACCATGCTTAAACTTATAAAATTTAGGGCGGGGTGGTTATGAACCGTTCCCCGTTATCCCCAAATGGCAAGTTGCGACCTTGCCGTGCTTATTGCCCACACCAACGGAGCGCCGTCTACAGTCCTGAATCTTGTACAGGCGTAACGTCCCGGCTAGACTGCTACCGTATGTTGGAATATGCGATGCGCTTCACTGTGAGCAAACTTAATTAGCCAAGCAGCTTGTGAAGTTCATCCAGACCAGCGTGAACCAGCTTCGCCTCTTCGGTCTTCGCAGCCGTGGCTGCCTTCAGAGCAATCAACTTTCCTTCGGCTTCGGCAACCTTGGCGAACGCAGTCACACCGCCCGTAACCTGCCCGACAGCAGCCTTCGCTGCGGCACTCTTCGTGTACAGCTTGTACCCGAAAAACGCAGCGATGGCGAGAGCCACCAGAACGATGAATGTGATCATATTCCTCCTTGTTAACAACGGGAGCCTCACGGCCCTCCACCAGTTGCATTTACGATGCAACAAACGCCAGTACCCGGACCACCAAGTTTACGTCTTGGAACGGTTATGACTTTCTTGTGGTACACCCAACTTCCTGCCGTTCGTTTTCCAGTGCTCCCTTTGAGCGTTCGTCTTCAAGTCGCAGAAGTCGGCTATATCCCGCAAGCAAGCTGCGTCCAGAATGATGCTGTTGTCCAGTGGGCGATACGTGTATTTCCACCACGCTCCGTGCCAGCGTACAACACCCAAAGATACTGAGGATTGTCGGCTGATCACCGTAAAGACCCGCGTCTTCGCGTGATAAGCGTCACATTTCCCGTTGTCCCTGAAATTCAGGAACGCGCCTTGCGTCCATTCCTTATCCAACTCTGTAAGCATTGTACACTACTCCATTTGGTTTGTCAAGTTTTTTCGCAATAAAACTTGACATTATTTCTGCCAGCTTCGGATCAGATTACCAATTAGCACCCATTCGTCGTAGCTGAAGTGGTCAGACTTAGACCTATTGCATCGAGCACAGCACACTACACAATTATCCATTGTGTAACCTACCTTGTTATCTCGTCTGTCGAGCTTATAGCCGTTAGCGGTGCTATAGGGCTTCCAAACTACCTTATCGTCGCAATAATGACACCTATTTATGGTGGTGAACTTAACAAATTCGGCGTAAGTCAAGGACACTGTGGTGCGTGCTTTAGCTAACTTTACTAGCACGTTGTATAAAGCCTCAAATGGACGCAATTTATGGTGCGCTCTATAGCACGAATTACAGCCTGTGTTCTTACCTCGCAATATATTAGATGCAGTCTTCGTAAATTCAATTCCGCATTTACAGCGGCATTGCCAGACTGAATGATGTCGGTCAGCAGTATATGTCGAAACTAAATAAAGAATTTTTAAGTTACCAAATACTCTTCCTGTAAGATTTACAAATTTATTAGGCATTATTTTCTCCAACAACTATCGATGTGAAAATCAAACGTCATTTTTACCTTGCTCATTTTTTCGGCAGCAGCTACAGCAAATGCTCTGCCAGTCATATTAGCCACAAGTTTGCTATACCGAACCGGGCATTGAACTAATAACTCGTCATGTACCATTGCCAAGATTTTTGCTTTCAACCGTGGCAATGTATGCCATAAAAAGGGCATTCCTTTAGAACTATATCCGCATCCCATAGCCAGTTTAATTATACTGGCATTCGTTCCCTGAATAGGGTGATTCTTGCCCTGCCGCTCAATACGCCCGAACATCGACTTCATCATTGATGAGACTGTCCAAGCTTGAGGCATTTGGCGGTGGAGCATGTCATATAACGCTTCATCTGATGGCTTCTTGCCATTCGCTGCCGTGTACGCTTCGGTTTCAGTTTCGACTGTTTGCTCCCACAACGCCTCAGTCCACTTGGGCCGCATGATACCGAAAAACTTCGGGTCTTTCCGCATCCACTTTTCCCAACGCGATCCTTCCTCTTCCTTTGCTGACTCGATAATCTCTTGTATGGCGCGATCCCATGTTGGCTCAGGGAACAGTCGTCGGCGACCAAACATGTCCCACGCGGCGCGGTTGTCTCGTGCTGCTTGAGCCGATGCGTCCAAATAATTCCAAAGATCAGGGAAGCTGTCTTTGTGCTTATCCAAAATATCTTGAGCCTCTTCAACTGATTTACCAGTCTGTGCGGCAAGGTTCGATGCCTGACCGCCGTAAGGGATCAGGAAGTTAGGAACCTTCGCATCATCACGCTTATGACCGTGATTCTGGCATTTGCATTTCTTGTGCTGTGGTAATCCGTCAGCGCCAATCTTGTAGTACACACACTCAGGTGATGCCCACCCCGGCCATTCAGCAGGATACATCATTTCGGCGCAAACTTCGTGAACGTCGTCGCCGTGGTTAAATGCGTCGATCCAAACTTTCTCGCCAGACAACTCTGCCAGAATGCGAAGTTCTGCGCCTGACATGTCGGCAGTCACAATGCAGTAACCTTCAGGTTCGTCCGCGTCTGGTGGATCAGCCACGAAGCACGCACGAATCTCTTCCGCCTTTGGGATATTCTGACCGTTTGGTTGCGAACTTGTCGAGCGACCTGTTTCAGCATCTAGCTGATTGAACTTCGGGTGTAATCTATAATCGTAAGGATGCAGCCAGCCTTCCTGCCAGCCTTCGGCTTCCTTGGTTTTTTTGTGCTTGAATCCCGGCGAAGTTGTCCATGTGCTTGTCCACGTCTTGCCGTAGGTCTTAATCGACTTGGACAGCTTTCGGTATTTCAGGAATGCCGCGATCACCGGAACGTGCTTGTACTCCGACAGGTCGGAATCGTCTGTGCTCGTTAGCCCCTTTAGCCCCGGCATCGTTTCAAACACTTCAAGCATCTGAGCGCCTGATGAGTAATTGATCAGCGCATCACCTTCGCACTTGGCAACCAGATTGCGCTGCTTGGTGCGCCGCTTGCCAAGGTCGGATGCTTCCTTCTTCAACTTGTCACGCAGTGGTCGGCGCACTTGGTCTTTCAAGTCGATTGACTTCCACTTTTCCTGCGCTTCAGCAATCTGCACATCTGTAATCACGGCGCTCTTGGAACCAACAAGCGGAACAAGCACCGGGTCAAGTTCTTCAGTAAGCAGTTTTTTGAAATCTGCGATATTGCGATCACCAATTCCATTCCACTTGTCTGTGTCCACGCGCATACCGTGAATGTGCATGTCAATGAATGAGCCGATTGCGTTGTTCTCGATTCCGGCTATTTCAATCATGCTGGTGTCTTTGAGCAACGGATATTGAAGCTGGCGAAAAGCAAGTGGCAACACCACGTCAATCGCGGCATACTCAACTTGCTCCGATGTTATCGGGTCAGTCAGGTTGAATGACATTTGTAGGTCTTTGTTAATCTGCGCGTTGAAATAACGTGCGGCCATTTCCTCCATTGAGAAGTAGCCGTAATCTTTCAGCGAGTGTTCACCAGCCACGAGCAATCGCTCCACAACGTCGCACGAGAACAATTTCCACGTCCGCATTCCGAAGCACCAGTACGACTGCTCGTACTCAAACCCAAGATTGACTCCTACTTTAAGATAGTCACCAGTGCATAGGAAAGGAGTGAAAGCGTCAACCACAGCCCGTAGGCGAGGATCAAGGTTCTTACCATAGTTGCCCTGCGTGGCACCAAGTACTGTGGAATTGCCGTCAACAAAAGCAAGCAGATCGACAACAAACTGTTCATTTCTGTCTCCAATCTGCCAGAGACGATCCCGGCGAACGTAGAAGTCCTTAGCCGGGGTCGTTTCTTTGTCCCACCCAAGAACTCGCTTGGACTTGAGCAAATGATTTGTCATTCGCAGCAATCCTGCACCGTCTGTCACGAGTGTTGGGTTCAACGGCGGATTCAACTTCAGTGGAGCTAACTCACTCATTTCGATCCCCATGAATCTTTGTACTCCCAATAGAGCCTGTGGCCTTCTTTTCCGTTTCTGTAGATTCCAATCTTGTCGGCCATGCGACACAACGTGTCCCACGAGCAACTTGTCTCTGCCATCAACTGCGCGTCGAAATCATCTACGTACCGTTTACTCTCGACTGCGAACACCGCCTTGATTGATTGCTCACGCTTGCTATTGCGCTTATCGTTGTTCACATCACGACTCTCGCGGTCCGCCGCAATGTCGTCGGCTGATTGCAAATTCTCTCCAAGATATTCGACCTTCGCTTGTTCACCAAGCTGCGGTAACGCTGGCATGACAAACCCAATCGTTTTGAAATCGATGCCGGGGAACTGACCAAGATTGCGCTTGATCTGCGACATGGTGGTTATCTCATCGTTGCGAGTGAACATCCAACCCATACGAGCGACTTCACCAATCGCAGCGGAGCCACCGATCTTATGCAATGCGTTCGCTACGCCTTGCTGTTTGTTGTGGTGGGCGATCAGCAGAATAGCAATCTGGTAATCCGCCGCCAGTCTTGACAGCGGCATCATAATCTGCCGCACATCCTGTGTCTTGTCGCCTTTCTTGTTGCCAAGGTAATTCATCAGTGGATCGATCACGACCAACTTAATGTCGCTGTTTTCCAGAACTTGTTTCTCGATGTACTGAATGTCTTTGTCGAGATTGAGTGTGACAATCTCTCCCGGTCTGCCTTCGATACCTTGCACCATCAGCAATCGTTTTAGGTCACCATCTGCTGCCAAAAATCTTGGGCCGATGATCGTGTTGGGATCGTCTTCCTCAGACAGCAACAGCGTGGTCGCCGGATCGTTTTCATTTTTGGAGCCATCGATGAAGTCTGCACCATTGCTCAATCGAGCGGCGAAATCGAGAGCCATCAAAGTTTTACCGATGCCAGCATCACCGGAGAACACGGTAACGAATCCAAGCGGCACCCGATTCTTCCAGAGCCACTTCGTCGTGTCCATCTTCGCCAGATCAATCGTCACAACTTTGATGTGCTTCTCTGGCTCGACGACAGGCTCATCGTCAACAGGTTGCGGTGTAAGCGCCGATTCCTTCAGTGTTGCGAAACTGAATCGTTTTCCGAACTTTGCCTCAGCCGCATCGCGGAACTGTCTCCAATGATTTTCAGAGCACGAATTGTGAAAACAGAAATACCCCAATCCCGATGGACCAACGAAGACAGCAGCGTCTTTGTTGCCGTGCTCCGGGTTGAAGAAACATTCGTTGAGGACAAACTTGTATCGACCATCCGGGTCTTCTCCCTCGCTCTTAATTTCGATGCCGTAGAAATCCAGAAACGCACGCATGTGCTCTTTGGTGTATTCAACGTGCTTGCTAGCAACGAGGCCACTTCTCTTCGTGGTCACGGGAGTTATTGCCTTTGCAATCTCGACAGTCGAAGCAAGAGCAGTCAATTGCTCAAGTGTAACGCAATCCATTCCACCAACACCGTTGGCAACCAACTTCGATACGCGGTGAAATCTTTTCTGCGCCGCGTGCTCTTCCCCCTTGCGTGCCATACTGCCGTAAGCTTTCACGATGCGTGCCGCATTGAAAACCGACTTGTCCACTTTCACTTTGTCAGTATCAAACTTCGCGGCCAGCGCACCCAAGACAGCTTTCAACAATGCAGTAACATCGCTAGTGTTGTCCAGATCAACGCGATACAGCAGATGGTAACCATTGCCAGAGTCTCCGAACAAGGGACGCGGCCAGCCTTCGGCCTTGAGATACTTGAAAATTTCAGATACCTTTTCCTTCGCAAGCGCCTTCTCCTCGTCTGAAGAACTGATGCCAGCCGCACGCTGTGGGTCAATGTCCAGCAGCAGCCAACGGCGGCGAAGAATTTGAGAGTCTTGGGTTGTCTCGTTCGCATTCTCGCGTGACTTGTTGCACGAGCGGGAAATCAGCGACGGTTCGCAGGGATTCAACGTATAGTAAACAGCGGTATAGCATTGGCCTACTTCCCTAATATCTTTTGCCAACTCCCCATGATCATCGTAGTAACCAGAAATTGTACCAAGGTTGCGCCCGTTTTCAGCTTTCGCTTTCGGGATTCGGAGTTCGACTACTGCGCCTTCGGGAAACAGCGCAGTGATTGCTGCACGAATGTCTTCCAACTTAATTTCTTCCGCCATTCTTGCCTTTCACATAGGGATTATTTTCACCTATGCGGTTTTTGCAATAGGCCAAATAATTTGGGTAGTTCATGTTTTCTTTTTGTGTTCCCCATACCAAATTGGTTGGTATGTTGTTTTGTGAATTTTCGTCGTTGTGTAAACAATAAGGTTTACCTATTGGCGCTGGTCCGTTGAATGCTTCACAAACCAGCCGTGCAACTTTGTAAGTTTGATGATTGCGCTTGTGTCTATAAATGAAACGCTTTCCGTCCCATTGTCCAAAAGAAACAGTTCCGCCATATGAGCGATATCCACCATTCGGCATTGCAATCGTATAAGGTACAACTCTAATCCGTCCCAAAGATGAGGCTTCTAAATTTGGGACGGATAGAATTGATTTCCATGTTTCGTTATTCATCAAAAAGGAATATCATCGTCCGAAATCTCGACGCTTCCTTCCTGTGGCCCGACTTCAACGCCAGCCTTTGCAGCCGAACGTGTGGTGCTGGTTGGAGCCGGAGTGGTCTTCGGAGCGGAAGTTCCTACTGAAGCATTCTTCGGAGCAGTCTTCGGAGCAGTCTTCGGAGCAGCCTTCTGCGCGGGTTTCTGATCCTTCTCCTTGTTGCAATCGCGGACGAAATCCGCAGGAATGCCGACAGCCTGATTCTTGATCGGAGCCAGAATCGTTGCGATGTTGGCAAAAATCTTGCCTTCCGCGCCTTCGTTCTGAATCACATCCAGTTGGCATTGCTTGCCGATGAGCGTCTCAAGGTCGAGCGACTCGCCGGGGTCTTTTCCAAGCAAACGCCGAACTGCTTTGAACATGATGCTTTTTTCGTGAAGCGACAAACTCATCTGCTGCATCAAACGAAATGGCCTTCCATCAGAATCGGTATCCGACAGGATGAAGATGAAGCGGACACGATGCTTCGTGCCGTAGTTGGTGGGCTGATCGCCCAAGTCAATAACGTCCGCAAGGACAGCCTGATACAGACCGTCAGCGGGAATCTCGAAATCCTTCTGCTCTTTCTTGTTAACCACAATCGCCATACTGTTTACGACCTTTCTCGTGCTCTGTTAGCAACGTGGAACCATTCTAGCACAGGTGCCGCTCCGTGTCAAGGATAAAAGTGCAGTTGCGGTGAGGAACCCCGGAAGCAAATCGTCCGAAGAGCTTGGTGGAATACCCTCTGCCGGGTAGCATATGACTCCGGTCAGTTCTCTCCCATATTCAGTCCTGCTCCTCCACCGACCAACGATTGAAGTCTCGCCGTGCGTGGATTCTCCTCCGTAACTGCACTCACACATCCTACTCCCGATCCTGCATTCTGTCAAGAAGAAATGAGATTTGTTGAAAACAAAGCACATCTTTAGAAACCCACACCATATACTAACTATGACTAACGAAGTACCGCCCGGATCACCCGCTAACCCTGAGTACACGCTTAGGTATCCGTTAGCCGCACGGATCGGGTGTAGTGGACGGTATACTTAGAGGCTGTTAGCAACCCATTAGCCCGATTAGTCGCGTAAATTGTTGATTACAAATATATATGTCAACTGTCTGTTAACTGTTAATTCCGCGCAAAATTCAAAGTTATTGAAAACAAAGGAGTTATGCGACAAACGCTTATTTTGGCGTTAAAAGTCCTTTGTTTTCAAAGCTTTACCCGGAAAGTATTCGGCGGCTATCAAGTTGTTGAAACAAAAGAAATAAAAGTGTTGACATTTGATGCAATTTAGTTTACAATGTAAAGATGAGAGAACTTCGACCCGGAATCGATTATCTAACTGAAGGCAACGCTGGAATAAGATACAATCGGCGGCGTGCTCAAGAAGCAAAAGAATTGAGTAAACCTAAGAAAATAAAAACTTTGGCAGCAGTCTTGGAAGACTTCCACAATAGAGCCAAAGACCAGACCAAACGACTAGGCTTGCTTCGATATATGACAACTATTATACTAAAAGAGGTTAGTTTAGAAGAACTTACAAGGAAAAGAAAAAAATTCGACGAGTTCAAAAACGATATTTTCCCTTTGACTGAGGATTGGTGCTGGTTGTGTAATAAGCAGTTAGCCACGATTAGGCACCACGTCATACTGCTGAGAAACGGCGGTCCTGAACTGGCGAAGCCTAATGTTGTTTTGCTGTGTCAAAATTGCCATAATGTCATTCATCCGTGGTTGCACGAGTCGAACGTATCACAATCGGAACTTACAAGGATTATTGATGTTTTCCAAAAAGCAAAAGAAGGAAAACTGTCTAGGAGTCAGGCAGAAATTGAGATGTCTATAATTTTCGACGGTCTTTTTGCGATCTAAATAATTATTTTTCCTTTATTTTCAACAACATAACTTGTTTACTAAGGAATCACTGTGGTATAATAGTACTATACACAAACGATGGGAACTAACGCTTTAACCGGGCCTCCTCCTGCTGGCTCCCGCCAGTACCCGGTCTTAGGGGCTAGCGAACACCGTCGTCAGACGGGATCAAGTAGTTAGCCCCAATATCGTATATTAGAGGAGTCGTTGAAGGCCGAATGAAAGACTTGAGCATCATTATTCCGGCCTATGGGTTGGACGACGCAATTGGTTTATGGGCAACGATTGAGGCTTGTGTCTTCGATCTGGAAAGTTCCGGGCTGACTTATGATTTTCGGGTCTGTGTGAACGGAGTCTCTATTCCGCCCGAAGAGACGGAGACAATTCACAAGTATCTAAATAGCGCCGGGTTAGTTGGTGAGTGGGTTCACAAAGATAAACCACAGTGCCCTGCTCGTGCGAGACAATTGCTGGCAAAAAACTGCGACAGCAAATACATCTTCTTATTGGACAATCATTGCATTCCAATGCCGGGGTACTTCAAGCGCGGCGTTGAGATATCGGATAAATACAACATCGATCTTCTGCATTCGGTCACACACATGTTTACAGGGTTTCGCCGTGACTACGAGTACAAGCTTACACTGGAAAAAAATTTTTGGGCAAATGAGGGATACCAAACTCCTCTGAAGAATGTTCCATACCCGATTGCCGCCGCAGGACATGGCGGGGTCGTTCTTCGCAATTCCACGCTGAAAGAAACAGGCGGATATTGGGAAGGCTTCGACGGCTATGCTGGCGAAGAGATGTATGTGGACATGAAGTATTGGTTGCTCGGCAAGAAAGTTTGGATTGACCCAGATTTTGTTCACGCTCATTGGGCAGCACGCAGGAAGTATCAACGTCGTAGTTCAGAGGGTTATTTCCTGAACATGCTAATGGCCACTAACATTATCGGCGGCGAAGCATGGATGAACAGGGTCTACAACAACGTCAAGAACAGCGACATATTGCCACAACCTGTTAATGTAGAAAGCAGTTCAGACGACATAATCGATGTGGGAAATTACGTCGAAGACTTAGAAAGCAAACTACAGCCGGTAAAAATTTTGGACAGCAGCTATCTCGATAGAGCTAGATACAATTCACGAGAACACGCTGGCTGGATGGCGCGTAACAGAAAAATGACGCTGGATGAGTTGCTTGAGTACTTCAAGAGAAACGGTATTCGTACTTAGGATAGAGAGTAAAAATGTTTGATAGCACAAATTATCAAAAGCAATACTATCTATTAAACAAAGAAAAATCTGCCTCTAGGAAGAAAGTCAGTCGAGAAAGAAATAAGGAACACTACACCGAATACCAAAGGTCTTACAGAGCTACGCACAAAGGCCAGACCAAGAACTATAATTTACAACACGATTACGGAATTTCCGTTGAAGATTACGACGTCTTACTTAAAACGCAGTTTGGCAAGTGTGCTATTTGTGGAGCCGTGGAATCTACTCATAGATATAAAAGTTTGAATGTAGACCACGACCACAATAGTAATAAGGTTCGTGGGCTATTGTGTCATAAATGTAATATTAGACTTGGCTCGTTTGAAAACAATTTAGACTGGCTTAGAGCCGCCCTAGACTACTTGGGAGTTAGTCTCTAATGACTACCACAAATTATACTCTTGTAGTTACTTCGTGCGAAAGACCTGAACTTCTTAAGCAAACTTTATTATCGTTTGCAATGTATGCCGACATAGAGCCGATTGATACCGTTGTCATTGAAGATGGCAATTCGGACGCTCCAGCTTGGTTCGAGAATATTCAAGGGCTTGGCAAACTTAGATGGCTAAAGAACGGTGTTCGTCGAGGGCAGACCTATTCTATCGATAGAGTTTATTCGGAAGTTAAGACCGAATATCTTTTCCATTCAGAAGAAGATTGGTTGTACACCCGCACAGGATTTATCAAAGAGAGTCTTGATATCTTGGCAAAATACTCAGATATCTCTATGGTTGGCATTAGAGGAAAATCCGAACATCCCGAATTTTTTGACGCAGAGCGCGGGTTCAATATTCGGCAGAAAGATTGGAATGGATGGGGCGGTATTTCTTGGAATCCCGGCCTTCGCCGTTTGGAAGATTACAATCGAATCGGAAAGTTTGGCAATCATGTCGATTACGACCTGACATGCCATGAGCATAAGATTAGTACAATTTACCGCTCGTTAGGATTCTTCATGGCGAGTCTCCCGGTTGCCTGCAAGCACATCGGAGCAGATCACAAAGTTTGGAGTCGAGCAGTTGTATTACCCAAAATTCTGGTAACTATACCCGCTTGTCACCAATACTATGTCGGTAATTTGGCACATGAAAATTACGACAAGCATCAAAACACTTTTGTCGGCGATCAGATTTTGGCGTGTCGTGAAACGTGGCTTAAGGATTCAAAATTAGACTACAAGTTTTTCTATGGGCAGGGCGCTGATCGTGAACCGGGCGAAGATGAAGTTTTTCTCGATGTACCGGACGATTATCGCAGTCTGACCAAGAAGCTGAAAGCCACTTGTAAATGGGCGCTTGATCACGGATATGAATACATTTTCAAGTGTGACGACGATACTTACGTTTGGGCTGACCGTCTGCGTACAAGCGGGTTTGAACATCACGATTATGTTGGCTACGATTGGGCTTGCAATTCATCGAACAAACATCATTGTTTTGCTGGTGGATTCGCGTGTTGGTTTAGTGCGAAGGCCGCGAAAGTAATTGCCGATGCACTGGACACAACTGAACCTGCGGACGATGTTTGGGCTGGTCACATGCTGCGGGATGCAGGAATAAAGCTCGTGCATGATGCCCGGTATCATCCGAACAACGCGAACAAGTTCATCAACATTGAAGACGTTCCTTTGCAGCACGCATACATTGCACTTCATGCGTGTGACTCGGAGACGATACGTCAGCTTCACGAAAGAGCGTGGATGTTAAGTGATTCTCCGGTGAGCAACGCAACAGGGTTTACGGAAGCAGACAGACAGAGTAAAACTTTTGAGCAAGAGCTTGCAGACCTAATGGGAGGGTTACAGGTATGAGCGACACAACGGTTGTTACGCAGGAAGAAATAAAAGAGCTAAAAGCTAAAGTCAACAAGAGTATCGAGCAGTTGGTTCGCATGGTCTTGCAAGTAAAGAAGAGGGTTGACCAATTAGACGAGCGTATAGCCATATTCAACGCTAGGGCGGGTCATAAGCTATGAATTATTTCTGGCCGAACATGATAGGGGAGTCTCTTTGGCATAAGACATGAAAATTCTAATTGCGATAATGGCGTGTTGGCATCGTGAGAATTACGCGGACGCACAACGAGAGACATGGATACGGGACATTCCGGCAGGAGTAGATTACAGATTTTTTTTCGGACCTAACGACAAACGTTTACCGAAAGCCGATGAGGTTTTTGTAACTTGCAAAGACGACTACCGCAGCCTTCCTTTGAAGGTAAAAGAAGCAATGCAGTGGGCCTATGAACAAGGCTATGATTACGTATTCAAAACCGACGACGATGTTTATGTACGTCCTGACAGATTAATGCTTAGTGGTTTTGAGAAGTACCCATATTCCGGGTTTAGTTTTCAGGAGTATGGTGCAGTAGGTTTGGCGTATTGGTTAGATCGAGACTGCGTGAAGTTAGCTTCAGACAGCGATCCTTGGCTTGACGCCGAAGATTCTTGGATCAGCCAATTGATGAAAAGGAATGGAGTTCCATTCCGACACGATCCAAGATATAGACTGGTTATCGTGGATCGTTTAGGTAGCAAAAACATAATTCAAGGTATGCCGGGATTTGAAAACGACATGATTGCCGTTGCAGAATTTCCCGGTCAAACAATGCATGTGCCACATCAGCATTGGAAGGATTCACTTGAGGAATACAACGAGATAATGGAGAGAGTTTTAATCTAGGAGGATAAATGGTTTTCGAGGGGGAGAGCGTACTAATTTCAGGTGGAACAGGTTCAGTAGGTAAGACTCTGGTGCGCCGCTTACTAGACAGTACAGGAACACAAGGAACACCACGTAAGATTGTGGTTCTGTCGCGGGGAGAAGCTGAGCAATATGCGATGCGCGAGTATTACCAGCGCAAAGGTACTGCGGTCAGCAAGTTGGATTTTGTAATAGGCGATGTTCGTGATTATTCTACGTTAAGTGCTTCTCTGCGCGACGTGGATATTGTCATTCATGCGGCGGCAATGAAACAAGTTCCGGCATGTGAGTATTTCCCATATGAAGCGGTTCGTACTAACGTCGAAGGCACGGAAAACATCATCAGGGCGATTCAGAACCAAGATTATCCGGTCAAGACAGTTCTTGGCATTTCAACGGATAAGGCGTGCAAACCGACTTCGTGTTATGGGATGACAAAGGCAATTCAAGAACGCCAATTAGCACATGCAAATATGCGTCATCCCTCCACGAGGTTCATCGGTGTGCGATATGGCAACGTTCTAGCATCAACTGGATCAGTCATACCACTGTTCAAGGAGCAGATTGAGAAGGGTGGCCCTGTCACCGCAACATGTGAAGAAATGACTCGATTTTTTATGAGTCTCGACGACGCAGTGGATATTATTTTTGCAGCAATTAAGGGAGCATTGCCGGGAGAGACATACATCCCTCGTATGCCAGCCTTACGGATTTCTGATCTAGCAAAAGCCATGATTGGCAAGAAGAAAACAGAATTGAAGTACACAGGCATTCGACCCGGCGAGAAAATGCACGAGATTTTGATCAGTGCAGACGAGATTTACCGAACTTCAGATCGCGGCAAGTATTACTCTATTGCCTCAAACCTGCCTGAAATTCAGATGCTACCCGACGAACTTTGTCTCGACAAAGAATACAGTTCTTCAGATGTGGTATTGCCGTCGAACGAAGTGATTGGGTTTTTGAAGAAAAACAGCCTTTTATAGAGTCACGATTCATAACAGAATTTTAATAATGTGACGATGGCGTGAAGAGCGCCAATTTCTGATGGACGGGATGCTGCGGTATCCCGCCCACCAACGAAAGATATACACTTGCAAGACGGGGAGTTGATCAATGGCAAGCAAGGTGAAGGTAAGCAGAAACGCTCTTAACTACTTTCGCAAGCTGGCAAGAAGCACCGACAAAGAAATTGAAGCCTATCTCATAGGGGAAGTAGTTTCACCCCAACTTACCGTAATTCATCGTTTTGTATATACGAAGAAATATGAGAAGCAAACTACTGACGAGGTAAAGTGGTTTGATAAAGAGACAGATGCATTGAAACTAGAAGCGGGAGAGCAGAAGTTAGCAGTTGTAGGAAGTATCCATAGCCATCCGAATTATTGGCCGATTGTTTCGGCAACGGATCATATTGCACATGTCACTGATCAAATGAGGATCATGGGAGTTTGTGCGACCATGAAACGCAAGACGATGGTCTGTTTTTGGGTCACCGAAAGCTGTTTACCCTGCGAAATAATCTACAATGAAAAAGGGAACGACTAATTTACTAAAGGGTGAGATTCGCAAGGCGCTGAAGAATGAGCGTCTGACTCCGAATCAGCGTCGTGAGTACATCTGGATGCTGGCCGAACTTGACGGGTATGTTTTCAAGTTCAAGGAAACAAAATCGCCCGAGGAATTGCCGACTGAGGATGAAATATTCGCACGAGACTCGCAAAAACGAATCAGGGAATTGCTTGGTGGAGAGGAGACACATGCAAGTACCAATGGTGAGCAGAGCGGAAGCAAAGAGGTTCTCAAAGGCGTGGAGTCATAAAGGCGTTGCGCTTGTTATTGATGATCCATTATGCCAGTTCGCAGCAGACTTTGCGAATGTGGTGTTGAAGTCATTCGTACAGAGCTTCGTGCAGGAGAAAGCCGAAGCCGCAAAGCCAAAAGTCAAGATCGTGGAGGGATAACATGAACGGGATGCAATATCTACAACACAGTTTTACACTGCCAGCGGGATCGACCAACATTTCCTCGCAGAAATGGGATTTGGCGTTCATGTCTCGTGAAGAGTTTGTGGCGAAGTACCAAATCTCCAACAAAGAATATGACAAGCTTGTGAAAGGGTAACATGGAAGAAGTTTACCCTAAGCTTTGGATTGGCGACGACCAAGATTATCTGAAGATGAAAGACCGGGAAGGTTGGGCATTCGTAAGAGCGTGCAAAGAAGGGCCGGGCGGTCACCGTTCTATGGTGGGCTACACGACTCGTGGCGCTCCGAAAGGTCCGAACTATTACGCGGCGTGGAAAGACAATCATATCGCGCTGAACCTGATCGACTCCGATGATCCGTCACATATCCATGATGAGTCAATTCTTCCTGCTCTTGAATTTATCAAGAAATTCTTGAGCGAAGGCAACAATGTTTTGGTTGCGTGCAACAAAGGCCACAGTCGAGGCCCAAGCATCACAATGATGTTCTTGGGAATGATTCACGATCTGCCCTCAAACTTCAGAGAGGCATTCCGGGTCTTCAAGATTTTGTATCCGAAGTACGATCCGGCACAGGGAATTGAGTTCTACGTGAAGCATAAATACGCTTCTCTGACAAAGGAATAACATGGCAGATGATACCAGAGTTTCGGAAGAGCAGAAAGCGCAGTTGTCCAAACGGCGCGGACAGGCGGCGGCACAGATCGTCGATCCTGAAGAGCGCAGAAAGTTCATTTCGGCGCAGGGAGACGCGGAAGCGGCCAACAAGGGCGAACTTCCCGTTGCGAAGGCAAAGAAAATGAGTGAAGAGTCTGGACTGATGGGCTACAAGAAAGGCACACCTTATGTGCCGAAGACTGGTGCAGCAATTGTTCACAAAGGTGAGCGCGTTGTACCCGCCGAAAAGAATAACCCGATGGGCCTTGCGGAAGCAGCTTTGGGTCACCAAGATCGTGAACCAGCAGATAAGCCAGCAAAGCGCATCAAAGAAATTCGTACTCGTAAGACTAAAAACGGCGCTTTCATACATGAACACCATCACACACGACCGGACGTGCATCCTATGGAAGAGCACGCATCGGCGGATCAGGAAGCCATGCTTTCTCATATGGGATCACAGGCACCTAATATGGGTGAGTCTGAACCTGCACAAGCGGAAGGCGCAAGCGAGTAAACATGAAATACGCGAAACTCTTGGAGAACGAGTCCGACGCATTAACCCTCAATCCGAATTGGCAGCATGTTGGTAAGACCAAACCGGATTTGATGGCAAACGCGAAGGCAAGCTTCAAGAGATTGACAGCACCAGATCAGACATTGGTCGATGCGTCATGGACAAAGTATTGTCTTGCTGAAAAGATTGCGTACAATCTGGAAGATGCAGTTTGGTTTCGTTATCTAGCGCAGACAAATTTGTTCTTTCTCTGCAACTTGCTTGAGAAGTACCAGCACATTACGTTTGACGCGCACGAAGAAATTTGCAACAAGTTTTTCGTCCGCAAAGACCCGACGTTCGCAACGTTCCGCGACTTCGCATCTGCATACGTCGAATTGAAAGAACGGTTGCTGCTCGTACCTCGTGGCGGCTTCAAGTCGTCGATTGACATTGCAGACTGTATCCAGTACATCATCAATTATCCAGAAGTAACCATCTTGATTATGACTGGTGTGTACAAACTGGCGCAAGACTTCGTGGGTGAATTGCGTGGACACTTTGAGAAGGCAGTAGCCAGCGTAGATTCAAAAGACAAGAAAACCTATGGTCACCGGATCATGGATGATGGCACCGTCAGTTTGTTTCAGGTATTGTTTCCTGAGCACTGCGTGATCCCCACTGAGGGGAGCAGCCTTGAGTTTCAAACGCCAGCCTGTAAGGTTCCTGACAAGGAGCCAACAGTCATGGCGGCATCTATTGAGCAGTCATTGTCAGGTTGGCACTTTTGTATTGTGAAAGCCGACGACGTTGTGACTAACGAAAACTCGCAGACAATCACTCGTTTGCAGACAGTAGAACGTCAGTTGAGTATCAACAAAGCTATGTTGCACCCGTTCGGTTTTTTTGACAAGATTGGAACGTGGTACGACGAAGCAGACATTTACGGCATCGATATTAAGCGTGCCGAAGACCTTATCAAAGAGAACTTGCAACCTGACACTATCATCTACTTGAAGGCGTGTTGGGAACCGACAGAACAAGCAAAGAAGCTTGGTAAGATCGAAGAAGAAATGGTCGAAGCCGATTGGAAGCTTTGGTTTCCAAAGGATCGCAGTGGTATCCAACGTTTGTCTTACAAATTTCTGATGGCAGAAAAGCGTAAGAACGTTGAAATGTTCGCAATTAAGTATCTCAACGATCCACGCAAGGTTCATCAGGTCAAGTTCCCGCATGAACTTCTGATGCGTAGAACGATCCCTGCTTCGCAGCTTCCCCATACCGGGATGATTGTGCAGACATGGGATACAGCGTATTCATTGCAGAGTTGGGCCGACTACACGGTTGGCGTTACTGCGTTGATCTATGCTGGCAGGTTCTACATTATCGATTGCGTGCGCGGCAGGTTCAATGATATTGAACTTCCACGCATTATCGCAACGACTGGCTACAAGTGGAAGCCGAAAAGAATTGCAGTTGAGGAATCAGTAGGAGTCAAGTGGATGAATCGAGAGATTCGCCGCGAAATGGACAAGCTGAACATCAGCATTCCTATTGAGTATGTTCCTCTTGGGGTAGGTAACAAGACTCGCGCCAAGGAAATGAAGGCAAAACCAGTTCTTAGGTTACTTGGCGACGAACGGTTGTTTTTCAGCAAGTCGTCCGCGTCATTAGAGGAAATGTTCACTGAACTGGAAGGTTTCCCGAACAAGACGCACGACGATGTTGTGTCGGCGCTGTCAATTCTGGTAGAACAGTTTGGCGCATACGCTGACATGGAAGCGCGGGTAAATTTTGCAGCTTCCGATTTCACAGCCGATCAAAAGTCTAAGGCGCAGCACGAGCGTATGTACTGCGATGGTGCTTACTCAAAGTACAACCAGAATTTCGCTCTGACTGAGGACAACATGATGGACATATCCTCACGACAGGAAATTCCTCAAGCACCTGACCCGATGGACGTGAATCCATTGGCCGATCTAGGAATATAAGGATACCCAATGGCAGACGAACAAAGATTGGAAAAAGACGGTAATCCAAACGCCCAACTTGGTGCTGAAGATTACACATCGACGGGCGAAATCAAGACACTATCTGGTGATTTGGCACTCGTGGTTGGGTCAGCGCAAAGTGCAGAACAATTCATTGCGAATAAGCAGTGGCATTTGCTCTGGCGTGATGCGGATTTGCTGTATCAAGCGCCACGTCCAATGTCTGTGTATGAGAACACATACATTCTGGAACCTAACGTTCAGCGATTCACCGTCGCTAAAGTGTGCAACGCAGTTGTACCGCAGTTGTACAAAGGTCTTTTCTACGATGATCCTCCGATGGTTCTGCGCCCACGCGCAGGTACACGTCAGGAAATCGTTGACGCAAACTCAACTCTGTTCTCCTATATGTTGGACGCTTGCAATTTCAAGCGCGAAACCAAGTGGGGTCTGGAACAGATGGCTCATCTTGGAACATCGATTTGGAAGTGGGGTCTAAAGTACGAGAAGGTATTGGTTCAGAAGCGCACGGCGACACGCATCAACATCACACAAGGTTCCGCAGAGTCGGAAACTTCGGAAGTAGTTGTGTCTGACGATCTGCCTAACATCACCACTACCGAAAAGATCGTTCCTCGTCCGTTCTTTGAGTACCGGGAAATCTCCCGCGTGTTGCTTGATAGTCATACCGAAGTCGGTGATATCCGTGAAGCTAAGTGGGTATGCGATGTTCGATACATGGACTTCTATGACATGCAGGACTTGCAAGAGTCCATGACTGACAAAGACGGAAAACTGACCGAAGACGGTTGGGATTTTCCAAAGGACATGAAGGATTTGTGGTGTGAGCCTAGCGGCGGTGCATCCGAAGCGCCAGCAGTACGCGCCTCTGAGCAGCAGTCTATGGTTCGTGGCGTAGTTCATCACGCCGAAGACGTAAATGTGAAGAATAGTCCCGATCCGCTTCGCAAGAAGCTGGAAGTTTTGGAATATTGGGACAAGAAACGAAAAATTCTCGTGTTGGGTCGCAAGAAAGTGATCTACACAGGGAAAAATCCGTTCAACCAGATTCCATTTCTCAGCGCAAACTGGTGGAATCGACGTAAAGCATTTTATGGCATGGGTCTTGGCCTGATCGTGGGTCAAAATCAGCGCGTTGATCAAGGAACAATCAATGCAATTCTGAAAATCCTCAGTTTCGGCATCAATCCGATCTATCTGCGTAAGCGCGACAGCAATTCGCCCACACAGATGATCAGAACTGGTCTAGGAAAGATTCTGACCGTCGATGGCGAAGTCGAAAAGGCTTACAAGCTGATGGATACTCCGAAAGTACCGAACGAAGTTTGGTCGGCACTTCAGGAATCAGAACGCGCAACAGAATCTTCTTCTGGTGCAGATCAGATGCTTGTGCAGGGCAGCACCGCTGGCCCACGTACATCGATGGGGCGTACAGCGGGTGGTGCAAACATCCTCGCGGGTGCTAGTGCAACTCGTTTGGACGGGCCGCTTGACAATTTCATTGGTCAAGTGTTCACTCCGTTCCTGTACATTCTCGACTTTCTGATTTTCAACTACGTGCCAGATAAGGAAATCGTTTCCATTCTTGGTGATGAACTTGGCAAGGAATATGCCAAATCGCTCGACATGCAAGAGTTCCACGATGCCAAGTACGAGTACGAAGTTCTCGCTGGCGCAAGTCTGGCTGCAAAGCGCACAATGGCACAGTCCATGACGCTGATCACTCAGATTTTCTCGCAGCCGAACATCCAAGAGAATTTGGCAGACATTAACGAAGAGTACATCGACTTCAAGCCAATCTTGAGTATGTGGATGGAAGCTTCGGAGTGGAAGAACAAGCAGGATATCATCAAGAAAATGACTCCTGCAATGAAACAGAAACGCGCAGCAGCACAGCAAGCGGCGCAGCAGCAAACCAAGGCAGCTATTCAGCAGCAGACTGATCAGCAAAAATTCCAGCAGAAACAGCAGTTGGAAGATCAGGCAACTGAGGGCCGAATCAAGCGTGACTTGGTGAGAGAAGCTTTCCGCAAAACGTCAGGCAGTCAAGCTTCAGAGGGAGTTTCCAATCCTAAAGGTCTAGGCGGCGAAGAGACACCGTTTGGTGCATAATGGAGGATTATGAATATCGAACCGGATGTTGAACTAACAGGGATCGAGAGAGCGCACTTGTCAGTGTGGCTGTCTGATCCAAGCTTCAAAATCGTGCAGAAACTTTTGGAAGATGAGGTTAAGAAATTCAACATTAGCCTCATCAATGCTACTACCCCGGAAGAAGTTGTGGTTCGTCACAGCTATGCTAAGGTAGCGGCGCAGATTTATTTGGGGCTGATCAACCGGATACAAACTGAAGTGGAGTTTTACACAAAGTCTCCGAAACCTTCAGACAAGCCAGTTGACCCGACAGAAGAATCGTTGGATTTGGGCGACCTTGCAGAAGCAATGGCCGATGTACCAAATCTGATGGAAATTGAGCCGTAAGCGGAACGTCCGCTATAGAAATCGTAGAGCGTAACAAACGCGCTATAAATGTGGAGTAATTATGTCAGACGAAACACCCGTTGTGGAAACACCCGTCGTGGAGCCAGCCGCTCCTGTAACGCCAACTGAGGTTGTGTACGAATACCAACCCGTAGATGATCTTGGTCGCCCGTTGGGTGCCAAGCAGGTTTTCAAAGGAAAAGATTTTCAGGAAATCGCAAACAAGATTGCCGAATCGAATATGAATCTGGTGAAGCTCAATCGTGACCTGAACCGGAAGAATCGTCTTGGCGAGTTTGTTCCCGATAACATTCCTGAGACAGCAAAACGCATCAATCGTGACGCTGTGGACTTTCGTCCGCGTCCGTTGACCGACGAGGAGCGCATTTCGTTGGCGCATGACATGGCTGATCCGGCCAAGTTTGATGAGGCTTCGGATCGCTTGTTTACAGCCAAGATTGGCGCAAGTCCTAAGCGCATCAGCGAAGTGCTGACAAGCGCACAAGACGATATCGCGGCAATGCGAACCAAAGAGGAAGGCGACCTTTTCGTTAAGGCCAATCCTTCTTACTACGTTTGCATGGAAAATTTCAGAACCATCGCTAACTGGATGATGAAGAACGATCTAGCACCAGTTCGTGAAAACTTTCAACTTGCATTTGACACGCTGAAACCAGTCGGATTACTGGTAGAAGCTCCAATCCCGCGTGAGGATCATCCACCTGTCGTTGCGGCACCAGTCGTAGCGCCTGTAGTGGAACAACCTCCGGTAAATTCGCAACCGGAGCCGGAACCCGTTAGTCGGATTACTAACGACGAGCCGCAGACGCAGCCAAAGCGTACACCTAGAGTAGCATCTGGATTAACCCGTGACCAAGGCTCAGACTTTGGCACACCTTCCAAGAGCAATACTCTAACGGTGGCAGAGATCGAAGCAATGTCTTCGGAAGTTTACAAGAAGCGTTTATTGACCGAACCCGGCTTTTCAAAAGCTGTGGATGAGGCATACGCTCCAAAGAAATAACCGATCATTCAACTTCGTCTCAGGATAGGGTAACTATATGAGTTTCTCTCCTAGCTCCAACGCGCAGTCGAATCTTCCACAGAGCACCGTGAAGTATTACGACAAAAAGTTCCGCGAGAACTTGAAAGCGCAGACCCCATTCGTCGCTTGTTCGGAACGTCTCGACCTGCCGATGAAGTCTGGTAACCAGTACCAGATGTTTATGTACGTTCCCCTGGCGGCAAACGTGACCGCACAGACTGAAGGTACAGTCGGCAACGGCATCGCGGTGTCCGTTCTGACAAACACAGCGACCATCGGTGAGTACGCCGATTACGCTAACTTCTCTTCGCTGTCTCTCGCTACCGCGATTGACAACACCGTCGAGAACGTTGCGCGTGAAATGTCGTACCGTCTTGGTGAGTCTCTGAGCGCACTGGTTCGTGCGACTGCTGATGGCGCAAGCGCCATTGACAGTTCCGTGCTGACCTCGCTGGCTGCAACTTCCACGACTTCGTTTACGGCCCTGAGCCTGTCTCAGATTCGTAACAGCGTGCAGAGTATGGCTGGCCGCTCGATTCGTCCTTTCGACGAAGCAAGCAAGGCATTCTGTGGCGTTATCCACCCGTTCGCCCTTGGCGACGTGCTGGCTGACAACAGCAACGATGCCCCGCTCGACATGCTGAAGCACACCCCCGTGGGTCTGGCACGCATGGAAGAGCTGATTTCGGTCGATCTGACTGAAGTGATTGAACTGCCGTCCAGCGGTGTTCAATTCTTCCAGACGAACCAAGTCACCACGACAGGGACATACAAGTCCGTGTCGAACCTGACTGCACTGCGTACCTACATCTTCGGGCGCGATGGGATTTACTCCATCAACCTTGGAGCACAGGGTGACACAGGCTTCGGTGATGGTGAATGGCGCAACATCAAGTGCAACATCGTTCAGAACGCTGAACCGACTGTTGCCGATCCTGAAGGGCTGATCCCCGGATGGACAAGCTATCGTGTTCACTTCACGACTTCGCTTGGACCGGATACCACTATCCGTATGCGTCAGATTGATGCTGCTTCGGCAATCAGCTAATCACTGATAAGAAGAAATTGATGAGGGTGTCAAAATCATTGGCACCCTCACAATCGTTTTGAAAGGACAAATTCTATGGCAGATGTACAAGAATCTTATCCTCTACCGACAACTGGTCTTCTGAAGCCGACTGAAATCGTGCTGACTGGTTCTGGTCTTTCCACATTGGTTACCGCGAGACGCTACATGGTCACGCTGTCGCTTAATGGAACCAGTTCCGTCGCCGTGACTGCGGCTGCGAAGGACATTGCTGGTGCCGATCCGTCTTACACAGGAGCGTTTCATTGGGTTGCGCGGAATGCTGCGCCTCAAGCTGCAAACGCTGGTGATGTGGTCGAGTCTTATCCGGTTTCCACTGACGGTGTTGTGGCGAACATTGCTTCGTTCAACTCCGACAAGTCGGTTGCGGCTCTGACTTCGGCTTCTAATCCGCCTACTGTGTATGCACACACGGTTGGTGAAGCACTGGTCGAGTGCTTCGTTCCGTCCTTCGACGTTGACGGTGCAAACGACTACCTGAAGGGTGGCGTTTACACAGAGTTGATTGTCATTGTGACTCCGTAATTCAAAATCGGGGCAGTGAAATTGAGAAAGTAACTGCCCCACTAACTAAGCGGAGAGGAAAGGAAAGCTAATGTCTGAAGTAAACGCTTCATTAACAAAACGTGTTGGTACAAGCGACATTAACTACGAGAACTATCAGGTTGCGGCAACTTCTAGTTCCTTCCCTAAGACCATTGTCTCCCGTGACACAGGTACGATTTTGGGTACAGTTCCACCGGGTCAGGCTGGTCTGAAGTTGGTTGATGGAACGCAGCAACAGTCTGTTGCTCGTGTATGCGCCGTTCCTCGTCAGACTGTTGGTGGAGTCGCAATGGACGGTGATGGTAACTTCATCCGTAAGGAAGATGATGCCACTTATCGTGGTAATGCGGCTGGCTACAGCAATCTTGGCGAGTAAGAGAGTTTCATTAGCGAGTCACTTGTGACCCGCTATTAAAGCTTTCTTTTGGATAACTATCAAAAGGGATGTAAGGTCGGATTACCTGAACCCTGAGTAGACGGTGAGTCCAATAGGCAAGCATTCATCCGGCCAGATGGTGTCTTGCTGCCCAATACGAAACGTAGATTGCCATCCCAACAATCACTGTACAGGCGTTTTCGTGTTGCGGTCTTTTCTTAGGAGGAAAGAATGGGGAGCACAGTAGGCAAAGAAAAAGCACCGTGGGAGTCGTATTCAGCTACGTTTGAAGAGAAGCTCGATCCGCAGTTGGAAGAAGCTATTAAACGATATGCTGAAACTGCACACGGAAAAACAAGCAACCAAAACGCCGAAGAGTTGTGTCGGCAAAAAGAAATCAGTGCCGAAGTTGCAAAAGAGTATCAGTGGGTAACTCCCGACGAGTATGCAGACGAAGGGCCGCGAATAGGCAAGGTTCTGCATTCATCGGAATTGATTACGCTGCTGAGAAACAAATGCAAGCTTCGCTGTTGGTATCGTGACCATCCTCAAGCTAGAAAGGTCACGCTCGTTGTTCAACGTTGGGCGCAGATTCCCGAAGTCGGCTGTTGGGTTCAGCTTGGCTTCATGCCAGAGTACACGATCATGGGTTTCGACGATCATGGCGTGCCATTGGCAGAAAGATATCGGGGCTGGCGCACATGTATTTTGCAGTTGATTTTGAAGGGGCTTATCGCTGAAGAACTTGCCAACAAGGTCTTCGGATATGCTCATGGGACTGTTTCAGAGCGGTATCTTGAAACGCTGTATGGTTTCAGGAATCGCCGTTTTGCAGTGATCTAACCGGAACGCCGGAATATAAATGTGATGTAGCCGGAACAACCGGGATAGAAATTGTGGAGTAATACAATGACAGAAGAAAATCAGCAAGAACAGTTGTCACCCGAAGAGTTTGAGAAGAAACGTCAGAGACTTGAACTTCGTCGGTTGGAAGCGGATACGCAGGACATTGAAGAGCGTTTGGCAGAGCGCGAAATGAAGCGCGAAACCAAGCGTCAACGCAGCATCAACAACGGCCAGACATTGCGCCAGATCGAAGCCAGCACAAAGGCTGTGCAAGAACATTGCAACCATAAAAAGGGCGGCAGTGGAGCACAGGGATTTATTGCCGGTGAGGGCGATGATTCTCAGTACTCCGTGCTGAAGCATCGTATGCCCATGGGCGACGTGTGGGTTCGCTGTCTGCGCTGCGGTAAAACATGGAAGCCACCCGTGGAGTCGAAGTACACGGTTAAGGGCAAGTTTGACCAAGACGCATTCAACGCTGCCGTGCGCGAGTACGAGTCAGCAGTTGCGTTTCAGACTCGTAACCAGACGAGCGGATCGATTCAGTTCCGGGCTTCTGACGGCGGTAAGCACTTCCGTGAAGTCACCAAAGATGTGAATTTGCGTTAACCTGCGGTAAGCATGTCGGCCTACAGTGCCGACTACGTGCCTATAAAAGGCATTCGGTGAAACTCCGAGCAATCGCCCGTTATAGCCGGGCGCTAAATTTAATGATAAAAACACACTGCAAGAACGGTCACGCATTGACCAAGGATAATTTAGTATTACGAAAGAACGGTTACGCGCAATGCCGTGTGTGCTTTAATAAGTCGGCTAAAGAATGCACCAAACGCTGGCGCACTAGGCATCCAGACAAGGCTAAATACAGTAAACTAAAATATCGTTACGGTGTTACTCCTGAACAGTATGAAACAATGTATGAACAGCAAGAAGGAAAATGCATTTTGCCTTCATGTGGTCGCCCTATAAACGCAACCAATCACGATCACGTTTCTGGATTGCTTCGTGGTTTGATGTGCAAAGAACACAATATAGCACTTGGATTATTTTCTGATAGTCCTAAGCTGCTAAGAGAAGCGGCTGAGTATTTAGAAAGGTTCATTTATGGCAGGTAACTCGACTATTTCCTTACAGAGCGTGGTTGATGATGCCCTGTCAATGGGAGACATTGCGCCAGCTTTGTCTACAGGTGGCTTCAGCGATCAGCCAGCACTCTCGATTGCTAACGACGTTTTAAACGCAATGCTTTTGGGTGGCCCCGGTGGGGAGCCGTTTAACTGGAAGTGGAACCGTTTCTTCGTCCAACCTTTCGCAACGATTTCGTTGCAGCAAGACTATTTCGTACCCGGTAACATTAGGCTTGGGTGGTTAGAGTCTGCCTTCGCAGTAGATATCAACAACACTTCCATTCCAAAACCTAAGCGTTCCATCGAATGTCATCGTGACCTTCTGCCTACGGACGCGCAAACAGGCTATCCCGGCAAAATGTGCTGGATTCCAAATGATCAGTGTCTCACAGGAACATGGGGTCAACATCCGTTAGGCCCGACTTCTGTGGGTTCACCCGGTGAGCAAACTGGCGGGGCAAGCATCACAGGTGCTCAGAACCCCGGCCCGAATGTGATATACACCGATCCTGTTGGAACAACCAATCAGCCAGTCAACGCGACCACAATCATCACCGATCCCAACGGCAACCTTTGGGTTGTCACTACATACGGTCAGTGCGGCGCTACACAACCCGTGTGGCCTACAAATCCGGTGTACCCGACTCTCGCAAGTCCAAATACAGTTGCGACTACGCAGACCGATGGGTCAGTCGTGTGGACAGCCATCAACCCGAAAGGGCAGGGCTTCCGGTTGAATCCGATTCCGCCCGTTACAGGCATTAGCTGGTTAGTCCAGCCAATCGCTCAGTTGCGTCCGACGCGCTTCACTGCGCTGGCAAACACGCTTGAGCCGATTCCCGACGACTACGAGAAATATTTCAAGCAGGGATTCTTTGCACAGTGCTATCGCAGAAATCCCGATCAAAAAGTTCGCGCTCGATTCACAGAAGAGTGGGCGCTGTTCATGCGTGATTTGGACATGGCAGTTCGTTCCGGTCAGCGTGAAATGGATGACTTCGGATTCTATCCGGGTCAGTCAATCATGGATGCAGGTACTGCTTTTAATCCCATAAATCCAGCCATGCCATATGGGGTTTGGAATGGCTAACATAAAGACGCATTGCAAGAATGGTCATGAATTCACAGAAGAAAATAGTCGTTGGACTATTAAAGACAATGGAAAACGCCGTCGTATTTGTCGTATTTGCAACAACGAGTATCATCGCCAAATACGACATACAAATCCTTCTGCTAGAGACAAGATTCGTAAATACGAACGCGAGTACAAATTAAAATATAAGTACGGTGTTACCGCCGATATGTGGAGAAACATGTTTGAGAAACAAGGCGGCTGTTGTGCCGGATGTAACACTTCATTTGAATTTGTAACGCCCTGTGTGGATCATTGCCACATTACTAATGATTTTCGCGGACTACTTTGTCATGCCTGTAATCGCGGAATTGGTCTTTTGAAAGATAGTCCTGAACTTTTAGAAAAACTGGCAACTTATTTGAAAAATAACCACTGAACAGAGGAACCCTAATTCAAGGGTACAGTGGCTTTACCGTTGTCGTGCTCTGGTTTAGAAAGACGGTAAACAGGAATTACATCGTGAAACATTTTTTGCTGTCTATCATTCTTGCATTGTCACTGTTGACACAGACCTGTGTCGCGCAGCCAAACATCAGAGAAACTCAACACGCAGCAATGCACTGGCTGCTGTTTCAAACTGAAAAAGATGCATGGTATTGCACCGGATATGCAATTTCGGAGCACGCAGTTTTAACAGCGGGACATTGTGATGAACCCGGCATGTCGGTATCATTTGATAAGGAACTGGAACTAAAGCCAGCACCAACTGAAATCACTGCAAAGTATTTTGATGGCAATGATCATATGATTTTTGTGGTGCCTTCTATTACATTTGCTGATACAGTATACTATAACCCAAAAAAATATAAGCTGCCCAAGCAAGGTGAGCATGTTTACTATTGGGGTAATCCTGAACGTCACCGAGATTTGTATCGTGAGGGTTATATGTCAGGTATTGATCCCGATCCCGATACCGATCTACGCACAAAAGATGCAGGAATTTACTTCATCATAAACGCTGCTCCCGGCGATAGTGGTTCAGTTGTTTTTGCCGAAAATGGTCGCATTGTTTCAATGGTTAGCGCATCGGGCGACAGTACAATTATGCTTGGTTATCCGCTGGCATTCACACCAGAGCAGGTAGCTGAAGCCGAAAAGTAAAGGAATCTATGGCAAGTACAATCACGCTGCTGCAAACAATGGAGTGGGCTAAGAAGCTGAACTTCAATCGTAGTTCTGCTATCGGGAACTATCTTGAACCAGCCATGACGAGCGCAAACATTGTGAAGCAAGCAATCCTTGGCGCACCGTTTGAGTGGCGCTGGAATCGCAAAGAATACGCTTGGACATGTGTCAACCCGGCAACAGTTTGGGCCGCAGTCACCGTGTACGCTTTGAATTTTCGTTTCAAAGACCCGAATGGAAACATTCAGATGGTCACTGCTATCGGATCGGCTCCGCACAAAAGCGGTGTTGTCCAGCCTACTTGGAGCACCAACACAGCAGGTAACGGAACAACCGCAGATGGCGATCTAGTATGGACGGTGTTTGATCTTCAGACATACCAAGTGAGCGTTCCTGATTTTGGCTGGATCGAGCACGCATCCGTGCAAGATATCGGCCAGTCTCCTGCTAAATGGTATTCAGTTCAGCCACAGTTGTCTTTAGCTTTGGATTCTTCCCAAGCTCGTCCAACAAAGATTTCGGCACATACAGATGATCTTAACGGCAACATTGGTTTCGTGCTTATGCCTGTACCTGACAAAGCATACCCGATGAACATCCACATTCAGAAGAAAGCTTCGCTGTTCACGAGCGTAAACGACACATGGTCACCGATCCCCGATGAGTATTCTTACATCTACAGTTGGGGTTTCTTGGCGTTGATGTACATGTTTGCTGATGATCCAAGATTCAACATGGCTAATCAAAAATTCGTCGCACATCTGTTGGCTAACAACGAAGGTCTGACTGAGACTGAAAAGAATATGTTCTTGGGTAATTGGGGTGGTATTACAGGCTCCGAAATCGCCAGAGGGCAGCAAGGCGCTCAAGCAAGACAAGTTTAAACTTGAAGAAGGAAATTCTGCATAGGCGAGAATGCCGGAAAGACACGGTATAATCTATGGCAGCACCAACTTTTGTTGATCCATCCGGCGCACCAATTGCCAATGGCGTTATGGTTGTCAGCTTGAATGCTGACGCAAAATCGTCACTTGGGCAGGTTCACAGCCAGCGCACAAGATTTGCACTCGACTCTACAGGTACACCTGATGTGTCCGCAGTGCAACTTTTGTCGTCTCTAGCAAACAACTATGACAGCAACAACACTCCGTCGTATTCCGTAACGGTGTACAACGCTTTAGGTGAACGAGTTTGGGGGCCAAGCATTCCGGGCGATCCGGCGCTTCCGTCTCCTCTTCAGTAAAGGAAAACATGCCAGCAACAAAAACAAAATTGATTGGTGGATTGTTCCAAGACGCAGACGGTGTTGTCCTGAACAAAGGCTATTTGCTCTTTGAGTTGTCACACGACTCACAGGTTACAGGATTGATCACTCAGGTTTGCGCTGGTGTGAATATCAAGATCACCCTAAATTCCAGTGGTAGCGTTGACCAGACTGTAGCCCAATACATTTGGGGTAACGACGATCTGCTTCCAATCAACAGTTTTTATACAGTCGCGGGTTACACTGCGGCTGGTCAGCTTGCTTGGGGGCCGAATCACCAGCAAGTAACAAGCGGCGCAACGTTCGACGTTGGCACTTGGGTTCCTGACCTGTTGACTAATTGGAATCCTCCTCTTCAGTCGCCAGAACTCGACACAAACGGAGTACTGAACGGCAATCAAGCCAAGCTGAATTTGAAAAACGGTAAGAACATCGCCATCACGGATGCGGGTAACGGTGACGTTACAATCGCTGGCCCAACATTCGCTGGCGGAAAAAACATCACGGTCACAGGAAACACTTCAGGCGGCGCTGGAACAGTAACTATTGCTGAGATTTCTACTCCTTACGACATTGGTATTCCGATTGTCGGACAGCCAGATGCCAGCGAGTCAATCGGCTACATCATTCCACGAGCAGTTACCTTCCTTGGAAATTTCTCAGGATCGTATGCTACGAGCGCAGTAGCTTCTGCCGGAACGATTGTTTTTGTGATCAAGAAAAACAATGCTCAGGTCGGCACTGTCACTTTCACTGCAAGTGTGACAGGTGTTTTTGCTTCAACAAGCGGCTTACCAGTATCGTTTGCCGCAGCAGATTTGCTTGAATTAGTTGCCCCGGCAGTTGTCGATGCAACGTGGGCGAACGGAAGATTTACGATTGTTGGGAGCCGATAATGAGTACACCTGTCGTTTACACAATTTCGTCGCCAAACGGCAGCGCAGATAGATCAGTTACAGGCTATGCCTCCGCATTGAAGCAGCTTTTGTTATTCAACGCTGCATCAGGAACTTTCTTAAATGTGGACGGAACAGCCTTCACGCTTTCATCGTTTACTCCTGATCCTAATGCTGGCGGAAGTCAGTTTCAATGTGCTGGCCCAATGTCTTCGGGCTGCGATGCTGCGGGAAATTGGTACAGTAACCTTGATAGTAGTCCTCATTATGTCGAAAAGTATGATAAGGCTTCTAAGCTGAAGCTTACGTCTAACACAGACTTTCCGACAGTAGGTTCGTTAGGGCCACCATCGGTCAACGTTCAAAAAGACAATTCTAGCATCGAGCACGTCGTGGCATTCGAGGACAATGCGGGTCAAATCGCAGTGTGGGATACAGGTATGCTGTTGCAAGGTTATGCGTTTGTTCGCAATCCTTCTGGTGCTGTATCGAACTCGTCATTCACTTCATGCTACGACAAAAACGGTTTGCTTTGGGGATTGACCAACACTTCACTTAGCAACAACGGAAATTCCAATCTAGTGTCTATCGATCCGGCTGGCGGTTCAACTGGAAACAACTTCAACACTGTGGCATGGTTTACTGTTGCAGGAGTGACATACGGGCAATCGATGGCAATGTGGTATGTTGCTTCTGATCACTCATTGGTCTTAGCAACTCGTACCGGGTTTTTGATCAAATGGGATATCGCCACTCATTCTATTGTCGCAAACGTTGATCACTCAGCACAACTTGGAAGTCAAGATTATGGAACTGCTGCTGGATGGGCAAAGACCGGAACCCTGCTAAACGATAAGATTCACTTTGGCGGACTGAATGGCGTTCTGTATGTGTTCAATGCAGTGACTTTGGCAATTGACACTACTTACAATTTCCGAACAATTCTAAGCAACGGTACGTTTGGCTGGCCTGTTCTTCCGCTCCAATATTTTCCTGAGCAACAGCTTGTAGTAATCAACTACACTGGAAATACTTGGAAGATTGTGCAGCTTGCCCCTAAAACGCATCGAAGAATGATTTTCATCAACACATAAGGATAGAACATGGCTAATAGATTACCTGATGGCGAAGCTTCTTGTAATTCGGTTTATGATAACTACATTCAAAACTCCAAAAGACGGGGTTTGTCGTTTGAGCTAACCAAAGAAGAAGCAAAAAGTCTGTTTACATCGAATTGTTATTATTGTGGTGTTGAGCCATCAAAATTTCGCCAGCCTAAAAACAGGATTCGTTCAGGATTCATGTACAACGGTATCGACCGGGTAAACAATGAAATTGGGTACACGGCAGATAATTGTGTAACATGTTGTTTTGTCTGTAACCGCATGAAATACATTTTGTCGCAAAAAGAGTTTTTGGAACATATAAGCCGAATTGCAGCTTATAGGATTGGCGGATTAAATGCCTAATCAAATCGGGTTATCTGGTGGTCAGCCACAAAAACAAACCAGATTCGCACCACTATATACTGGCAGATGGAGTTCAGGTTTATGGACTAATCGTTCTCCTCTTCGTGATGGCAACACATCGCGCATCGTGGAAAAGTTCTATGGTGCTGCGGGTGATGCTCTGATCGACGGCCTGAACGTTGAAATCACAAACAGACTGACATTGGCTCGTAGACCGGGCAATCCAGTGTTCGATTCAAACACCTACACTGGTGTTGACAACATCCAAGCATTCAGCATGTTCTCTCCGACTACGGAGCAGATCGATGTGATGATTGACGAAGCTAATCAGCTTTCGTCTCTGTTCGGCGGCGTTAAGTCACTCGTATGGAATAAGAGTGTTGGCGCTGGACAGACATACATGCAGCCAGTTGGCAACAGTCTGTATTTTGCCAACGGCATTGACAACAAGAAATGGCTCCAAAGTCTAGTGACTTGGGCCGCAAGCACACAATGGAACGGGCCAACATCGCCCTACATGACTACGTTTCTGATTGATTCCAACGGGAACATTCAGCAATTGACTGCTTGCATCATCGGCATCACTTCGACAACTGTAGCCAGCGGTGTCCTGACTGTGACTGCCACAGAGACATTGCAGCCCGGTGGTCTACTGAGCGATCTTGTGACACCCGGCTTGCAGGTAAAGTTTCCTGCGGCTCTAGCGGCAACAACTCTTCAAGGATTGATAGTCACCGTTGACACAGTTAGCGGTTTGACATTCACTGCAAAAGTCACCCTTGCCAACTACGCTTCGACTCCTGAGACTGCCAAAACGATGAACGTGTTTGGCGGCTTTCCGGTTTCTGGTGTAGGCGTTCCAACATGGTCAACAACTCCACTGACGCCCGGTATGGCAACGCCATCCGATGCCCTCACGCTTGATGGAACAGTTCAGTGGACTAATCGCGGTACTCCGGTTGAGAATTGGGGCATCAAACCGCCCACAACGACAATGCCGAAGCCGGGACTCAACTCTTCGCGTGTCGCGTGGAACACGAATACATTCTACTCCAATCCGGGTGTGATCATCGACGCTAACGGGAACATTCAGTTAGTCACCATCGATGGCATTTCTGGTGCCTCAGTACCTACATGGGGAACGAACGTCAACGATCTAACGGTTGATGGTGGAGTAACGTGGAAACTTATCCAGAAGGCTCCTTTAGGATGGGCCGCTGGAACAGCATATACGCCGGGAGTATTTGTCACTGGCGCAACAGCCGGAACAGGCACATGTTTGTTTCGCCTTCGAGCCTTCTCACAGCCATTGCTCAAGAACGGCAACATCGACGTTTGGACGTGGAATCACGATCATAGTCGCGGTGTTGGATCGTTCGCTCTTTTGGCTCCCGTGGTAGCTGGCGTTTCAAACGCTGGTACTCACACCACAACCAACACTTATGTTGGACATGCAACAGTCAATTGCATTTCAAAGACAACCCCAGTATCTTCTTCTCCCGGTAACGGCGATGATGGATTTTGGGATCAGCAAAGCAACGCTGGTGAGTGGGTTAGCAATAGCCGTATCTATGCGCCGCACGCTGACACGAGCAGTGTCATTAGCGGCACGCTAACCGTTGGAGTACCCGGACAGTATACTTTCGCGCTGAATCACCATGATGGTTGTTTCATCGGCTTTGGTGGCGGCGCAACGAAAGTGTCTGGCGTGCTCATCGACGACGCAGCGGTTTCCCCTGCCAGAACCACAACAGCAATGTTCGGTTATCCGATCTTTGGTGGTACTGACACTGGTCTATCAGGAAACGCAATCTGGAATGACACGGTTACAGTCAATTTTCCTGTAGCTGGTGACTATCCGTTTGAAATCGACTATGCGTACTGGTATCACTCTTCGTCGCACACTGAGCAGCCTGTAATGAAAGGTGCTCCCAACTCCGAAGTGTACATGGAAATGGTTTGCAACGGCAAGACCATCATTCCTACCACACCAGTGAGCGGTGCGACACAACCTATTTGGCCGGATTGGACAACTGCTTTTGCAGCATACGATTCGACTGCGAACGACACAAAATACCCCACAGTAACCGATGCATCTGGAACAATGGTTTGGGAAAATCTTGGGCCAGTAACCGATTATGTGTGGGTGGCAACAACCACATTCACGCTGCCAAATCAGATCATCATTGATCCTAACGGCAACCAGCAAGCGCCGTATCGAACAGGCGTAACTGGTTCCGATGCCTCAACTGAACCTTCAGTGTGGGCAACAGGAATCGGGCAACTGACCAACGACAATCCCAACCTTATATGGATATGTCATGGTGGAGCATCCTCGTCCGCGTTAGGTGGAACGTTAAGCACGTTCTCCGATCAAGGATGGGAGTATTGCATCGCTTTGGTTAACACGCTGGACAACACTGTGTCGAACTGTGGTAAGTTGTCAGTCGGAACAGGAAAAATCATCGGCGCGAAGAGTTTGAACTTTGCGGCTGGTGACGGTCTTCCTCCTGCATCGCAGATCGATCCACAGGTCGATTATGTGGCGATATTCAGAACGACTGACGGTTTGGGCGTGCCGTTCTTGATTCCGGGGTTGGAGAATAACACCTTCTACACAATCTCACTGGCAGAATATCTGGCAAACGGATACTCTGATACGACACCGGATACGTCGCTCGACAACCTTATTCAAGGCCCGATTTCGGGAGAAAACACTCCTCCCGCTGGCGGCGCTCAGAATTTGACGTACCATTTGAACCGCATCTTCTTCAGCGTTGGCAACGTGGTCTACTGGACTTCTGGCCCGGACGATCCCATTGGCAACGGTCTGAACGGTGTGTCACCTTTGAACTTCGACCAATTACCGTCGCTGGTAAAGCGCATTGTGCCAACTGGATTGGGAGCACTGGTATTCACAGTTTCCGATATCTTCATCATCAACGGAACTGGAACGTCAAACAATCCTATCCAGAGTGCTCAACCGTTTATCTCTGGTATTGGTCTGCTGAGTTACAACGCTTTGGCGCTCAAGGGAACAACGATTGGCATGTTCACTACGGACAAGCAATTCTTGATCCTTGACCCGACGAGCGGCGTTTCAATCGCTGGATTCCCAATCGGTGATCGTCTTCGCAAGAACAACGGTCAGCCGGGAACAGCATGGAACCCTAAGAATGTGTATGTGACGTGGCACGCTAACGGCGAAGACCACGCATGGTATCTTTCGGATGGAGCGAACGGTTGGTACAAACTAATCGACACTCCTGCTCCTGAAGACCCCGGACACTACACATGGTCGCCATTCGCTAACATCGTTGGCGGTTGCAAGGCTGTCTTGAGTATCGAAGTTAGTCCCGGTGTTCACGAATTGTTGCTTGGCCCAACAGGGTCAGGAGAGATTCTGCACAGAGACTTGACTACATTCACGGACGGTGCAAGCAGCACGTATGGCGCTTGGGCGGTTATTGGTTCGGCTGTGTTAGCACAACCGGGTCAAGTTGCCGAAGTCATGTTTATCACAACTGAGTCAGTTCGGACTGGTACTTCGCTTACGTTGGGAATTTTGGTTGACGAAGCGTTACCGTACTACACTGGCCCATTTGAAATATTGAAAGTTTGGGAAGACGATCCTACGGGTATTCCACCAAGCCGTTCAATATTTGGTCAGAGATTCTACATGTCAGAATCGAAAGACAAGCCAGCAATTTGCCGCCACATGCAGTTCCAGATTAATTGGGTGAAGGAAGAAGTAGCAAGCGAACTTCTGACGCTCACAGTATTCGGTGCGTACAACCAAGAAAGTTAACAATGGCAACATTAAAAGAATCCTTGGCAACCGATTTAACGGGTTACGAGCCAGTTGACGTATCCAAGAACTTTGGACTCCCTCCAATGAGGGAAGGTCAACCTACTAAGAATCCGTTTCTTCGCTGTCCAATGCCACCTGTTACGGTTACGCCGGATTCTCTTCGACAGTACTATATCGGGGGTCAGGTTCCTCAATTTCGTATCTTGACTCCCAACAACAACCAAAGTGGCGGCGGCAATGGTGGCGGAACAACAATCGTTGGCGGCGGCGGTACGGTAGTTACTCCCGCAGCCGGATCAAGTTCCACACCAGCAGCTATTGCAGCAACATCAGTATCGTTTACGACTCCGAACCTGAATAACGGCCAGACATACGAAGCAATTCTGCCCATGTCTAAATCGTTCCAGCTTCTTCAGCTTGCCGCAAACGATACATGCCGTGTTGAGATATACGGAAACGGCACAGCACAGAACAACGATCTGGCACGCGCACTCGATGCACCACCGCTGCCGGGATCACAGCAGGACTTGATCACGGACGTTGTGCTCGACACAGCGCCGTTCAAATGGACATTCCAGAATCGAGTGGGAGCCAATTCGGACAGCCCGCAGCAATCATTGATCTACATCACGATCACTAATCTTGATGTTAGTAGCATGACGATTACGATTACGCTGTTCTATGTGCCGCTTGAAAGCTAATTATGAATCGTGAAATCACAAGTTCGTTGTGGCCCTTGACGGGTGATGTGGATGCTGAAGCGGGTAACACGTTAGTCCGCGTTATCGGCATTCAAGGTCGAACCGTTGACAATCCGACGCTGTTTGGCGGCGAACACATCGCCTACGATCCAGTGACAAACCATTGGATACCCTTTCTTGAGGCAACGATCCAAGTGAACGGTATGACGGTCAGCGATGATCCATACATCAGTGTCAATGTGCCAAAGCCAGTTTTGGTGAACGGTTCCTAATGACTAAAAATCAGAGGAATAGCTACATGCGGGAATACAGCAAACGTTGGAAACCCGGCTGTGATTTCAACAAAAACAGAAATCTAAAGCACAAATACGGGATCACACTGGATCAATATCAACAGATGTTGGTTTTGCAAAATAATTTGTGCTTGTTGTGCAAACAGACTTTTGATTTTAACGACAACGTTGGTTATGGCAGTCCAGTAATAGACCACGATCACGGCTGCTGTTCTGGAACTAAGTCTTGCGGAAAATGCATTCGTGGAGTGATTCATCGCCGTTGCAATATCGGCTTAGGAGCGTTTTCGGACGACGCTGTGCAATTGAGACTAGCCGCTGAATATTTGGAGAAATTCAATGTTAAATCTTAACGATACAACTCCTGCGGCACAGGCAGGATATCAGAATGGCGTATGGCAGGAAGATTCCTCTGGCAACGCTTCAATTGCTATGAAGTTCCAAGGCTTCGGCGGCAAGACAACAATCGCCCCGGTAGCTGGCGCATTGACTGTTGATTGCTCATTAGCAAACAGCTTCTATATCAATGTGAATGCAGCGATCACATCTATGAACATCACCAACCCGGTTGACGGGCAGGAGATTACAATTCTGTGGGTTCAGGATGGCACTGGACATGCAATTGTGCTGGCAGGAAACATGCAAGGTGCGACTGCACCGACGACAACCGCCAACAAAGTAAGCTGCCAAAAGTTCACGTACAACACTGGCAACGGCAACTGGTACGCAGTTTCCGCTGGCGTTGTAAACATGTAAGGAGAGACATGGTAACAACACGATGGATTCAGCCGGAAGACCACGACTTGATTACTGAGTCGCTAAAGACCGACGAGTATCACTTCGGAAATGAAGCCGATTTTTTCTATGATCCAGATACCTGTTGCAACGTCTACGAAGACGAAAACGGGCCGATCATGTATTTGAGGGGATACGTCGATTCCCAAGTCGGTGAGAGAAGCGTTTGTATCGATATTCAGTTCTTGTCGAACATCGACGCGAGACGCAATATGGAAGCACTGCTGTTCGCCAACAAGTATTTCGTGGCAAACTGCAAAGAGCAAGGATTTGAAGAACTGGTCTTCAGTACCAAGTCTACAAGACTGAAGAAATTTTGCACGAAGTATCTTGGCTTTGCCGAAGTAGATGGCAAAATGCATAAGGTTTTATAACTGCCAGCTTAATTACCTGTGCAGCGGGGAGTGCCCTTTCACTCCCCAATTTTCTAAAGGGAGAAATCATGAAAATGTCTAAATGTCACCCAAATAGATTACATTGGGGAAAAGGATTATGCAAAAGGTGTTGGAGTAAAAAGTGGTACGCTCAGAACAAAGCAAAATGGGAGCGATACTATCAGAAAAACAAGATAAGAATTTGCAAACGAGTAAAACTTCGTGCCAAAAGTATACCGGATAGGCATATTGTGGAAAGATACGGCATTACTTTGGAACGCTGGATTGAAATATTTGAAAATCAAGGCCAAGTTTGTGCTATATGCAAAACTGGCAAACCTAACGGACGTGGATGGCATACTGACCACGATCACGACACTGACAAGGTGAGAGGCATATTATGCCACCACTGCAATGTCGGTATAGGAAACTTAAAAGATAGCATTGAGCTATTAAACAGTGCTATAAGCTATTTAAGAGAATAAGAGGGCACGTGGGATTTTGCGGCGGTAATGTTTCAAGTCAAGAAAAAACGGCGCAAGCTAATCAGGCTGCATTGTCGAACACATTGACGCAACAGGCACAGACAATCATGGGTGCCAGTTCCAAAGTGTTCAACGACCTGATCGCTGCATTTGCGCCTATCGTGGCGGCAGGGCCATATCAGGAAGGCTTCTCGCTCTCCCAATTGGCCGAAATGAAATCTCAGGCGGTCACGCAGACAGGCGTTGCTGCTCGAAATGCCATGACTGCGGTCAAGCAAGCTGCATCTGCCCAAGGCGGCGGAAACATCCCGCTTCCCGGTGGTGCGACAATCGGCGCTGAAATTGGTGTTGCCAATGCTGCCGCTCAGACGGGCGCAGCGCAGCTAACAGGCATCGACCTTGCAAGCAAAGAGCAAGGTCTGAAGAACTTCTATGCTGCCGCTGGTGTACTTGGCGGTGCTCCCGGCGCAGCTTTCGGTGTGGCTAACCAAGCGGGTCAGGTGGCAACAGGCGCAGCAGCGGCCTCTGCGCAGACAGCCGAAGATATCACAAAGGTTCAAAACCAGCCCGGATGGGGTCTTAGCTTGCTGAGTGCAGCTTCCTCCCTTGGCGGCGCGGCAATCGGCAAGTGGTGCTGGATTGCTGAAGCACTATACGGTGTTGACGCTCCGAAGACGATATTGGTTCGTAAGTGGATCAATAACGTTTACGCGAAGACGTTCGTTGGTAAGATCGTGTTGTTCTTCTACGGTCTGCTTGGCAAACAGGTTGCCAAGTTAGTCAAAGTTAGTCCTATGTTGCAGCGGGTTTTCCACCCGATTTTCGACAAGGCGCTGGCAAAGGCAGAAGCATTCTACAAGGAATAATTATGGCAGAAGAAACTGAACAGAAAATCGACAGTCCCACAGTTGAGCCGACTGAAGAAACGACAGACAACAATCAGCAAGCTGAAGCTGATGTTCAGCCGAAGGAAGAGTCTACTTCAGGCGCAGAGGACAAGACTGCCGCTTCTGAACCCGCTACTGCACAGCGCATGATTGGTGCGCGTGAAGATAACGCACAGTACGCCAATGCTCCGACGTATTCATCGGACGAGGCTGTCAGCACTGTTTCTCAACAGTTGTCGCCTGAGCAGCAAAAGATGATGGCGCAGCGTGCAGCAGAGCATGAAGCTATCGATCATACCGCGAGTAAGTGGAGACATGCAGCCGAAGCTATGGCTGGCGGTGAAGCCACTACCTACAAGTATGACGCTGCAACCGGAGAACTGAAGTCCGAAAAGAAGCCGTTGACCAAAGGCCAGATTATGATAGGCATTCTTGCCAACGTGTTAGGCGGCATGGGTGCTGGCGCAGGTGCGCGTAATCCGGCTGAAGCCATCGGTCAAGGATTCCAGTACGGTGCCAATCAGGTGAAACAGCGTGACGAACAGGCACGTCAGCAAGCGACTGACGACTGGAAGCGTCGTGTTCAGACTATTCAGACTAACTTTCAGATTCACCAGAACGAAATGGCTCAGAACAAATTGGGATGGGACGCCAGCATGGAAGATGTTAAGCTTGGCGCTCCGCTCTACAAGATGCTGACCGATGGTGAAGCTGCTGGTGAGTTCAAGGACGAAAACGGCAAGCCGATCAAGGTCATTCAGAAAATCATTTCAGGCAGCGATTTCCAGAAGGAAATTGCCAGCGATCCTAATTGGTCGTCTACACATAGCGCCATCAAAATCGGGCAGGAATGGGACATAGACCCGAAGACCGGGAAGCCACATCAGAATCCTTATGGTGACGCTGCAATCAATATGAAGTACGCGATCATCGACAAACAAGCACTGGAAACCAAGGTGGCTATTCCACCTGAGTTCAGAAAATACATCAAGGGCAACGTTCCTGAAGACTGGAAAGTTCGTCTTGGATTTCTCAACGATCTGAAGTCCAAAATATCCGCAGCAAATGACAGCAAGCACTACGCTGGTCAACTTACTGGTAAGGATAAAGACACAACTTCAGATCGTGCAAACAAAGGAACAACTGAGTCCGGCAAGCCATTTGCTGAAGTGCAAAACGACCCTAACGCTTCGATTTGGGATCGATACCCAAACCTGAATCAACTGGCAGATGTTATGTCCAAGGTTGAGTCGGGTGGTAAGCCTGACGCGATTAGTGTTCGCAACAATAACCCCGGCAACATCACTAATCCTGATGGATCGATCAAGAAGTTCAATTCGCCGGAAGAAGGCAGAGCAGCACAACTTGCATTGCTTGGCCGTTTGAAAGAGAAGTATCCTGACCTGACCGCTCAAGACCTGATCGATGGCGGCAAGGGATATGCAGGATATGCTTCAACCAAGGCACCCGGCAATTCGCCGGAATCGGTTAAGAATTACGTTGACAGCATCAACCACAACGTTCCGACTGCCGGATTCTCTGGTGCCGCTCCGAAAGACATGCCAAAGGGATTGGAATGGTCTGAACCGGATACCAGCGAGTTAGAGTTGTCGGCGCACAATGCCCTGAAGAGACTTGGCGGATTCAACGCATTCAGAATCTATCCGGGCGAATCGAAATCGTTTGCGAAGTCACAAGCGGATTCCGGTAAGATCAACGCCGAAGATTACTCGTCGATACTCAACCTTATGGAGAGCAAAGACGGTAAGTTAAAGGGCGCTGACGCGATCAACGAAGACAAGCAGATTATGGCTGTTGCTGCGGACGTTAGAAAGAAACGGGCAGAAGCAGGAGTCGCCGTTGACAAGAAACAGGCAGACTTGGATGCCCATAACAAAGCATTCATCAAAGCCAACGAGCCAATCATCACCGCAGTCGGTGAAGGTAAGCTGTTCAACATTGCTCACATTGTCGGTCTGCGTAATGAAGATCGTAGCGTTTTGGAAAACGAGATTAGCAGCCGTTACCCGAACTGGAATCCTGAAGAGATTGGCGCAAAGGTTGATCTGTTCAAGGATGCGGCGGGTGCAAAGAAAATGACTGCTGGATCGTTCGCAAACTCTGTGAACGTCGCCAACACTTCGATTGGTCATATTGCTGGCGCTATTAGCTCTATCGAGCAATTGAAGGCAAAGTATCCTAGTGAATTTTCAGACACGAGCATGGGATCAAATTCACTGCAATGGTTCAATAAGAAGTTTGGCAATGAGCCAGCATGGAATAGATATCGTGTCGCGTTGGAAACTGGCATCACCGATTGGCAGAACTTGCTGAATAATCAGCACGCTCTGACAGACGTTGTGCGTAAACAGACCGACGAATACATGAGTCCGACTTCCCCGCTTGTTAACAGCGTGAATGGACTTCAGGAAATGGCTCACACTGCGGCTGTTCGTATTAAGCCTCTGAACGAAACGTGGAAAACCACGATGGGCGCAGATCACCCGAATCTGATCCAGAATGAAACTCTTGGAGCTATTCGCAAGATCAACAACCCGGAAGTTTCGCGCATCCTTGGCGAAATGAGTACGGGCGGAACGATAACAGGCAGTAGCGATGGTCGAGGCCAAGGCGGTACGAAAGTTGCCGATTGGGTCAAACCGTTGGAAGCAGGTTACGTTCGCGTTAAAGGCCCGGATGGTCTACCACACGACATTAAGGCCGACATGTTGGATGCGGCAAAGAAACAGTATCCGACATTGCAGGTAGTTTTTGAGAAGTAAAGGAGCATCATGCCGGAACCAGAACAAGCAGTAAAACCCGCCACTTCTCAGTCAGCAGGGCCAGCGCAATCTGGCCCCGTTGATTTCTCTGCATTTGGCGAGAAGCCGAAAGATGGTTCGACACCATCTACGCCACAAGCGTCACCACAGGGTGCCGTTGATATGTCGGCGTTTGGTGAGAAGCCGAAGGGACAGGAACAAGCTGCACCGGAAGCACAAGGTACACCGGAAGAGAAGCCTAGTGGTATGGAAGCCGTTTCTGGCTTTGAAGCTGGCGCTACTCCTGAGACTGGTTATCATCCGGGGCCACTTAATAAGGGTGTCACTGGCGGTATGGGTGCCGAAGCTCTGGACATGCTCAAAGGTCTGCCTAAGATGACATTGGGCGTTCCCGGCCTTGCATACGAGCATCTGAAATACGTTCCTTCACAGTATCGTGCATACGAAGCCGCCCGTCAAAAGGGATTGTCTCCTGTGGAATCGATGAAAGTTGTTCAGCAGGAGATTCAGAAAAAGGGCAACGCTTACACTCAGTTAGTGCAGCGTGTCAAAGATTTGAGAAGCGCAGATTCGGAAACGTCAGCCAGAGCTATTGGCAAGACGATCATGGATTTGGTTCCTATCGCATTAGGTCTTGCTGAAGGCGTTGCGCCAGCGGCAGAGGAAGCTGCTATTCCGGCTGCGGCTGAAGCCACGGCTCCAATTGCGGCTGAAGCTGCTCCTATCGAAGCTGCGGCTGCGAGAACTGCACAGCAAGTTACACATCGTTACAATCCAGCAACCAAATCAGTCGAGCCTATTCAACAGGCAGTGGCTAAGGGCGCTGGTCAGGTTGCGGAGAAAGTTGGTCTGCCGGAAGGTACGGCAGCAACCGTAGCTCCGTCTGGTGAAGCAATTCAGCCAGCAATCGAGCACGGTCTGAATGAAGTATCGGAAATGGCAGCAAAGGATGCTGGTGTTCCGTTCGCTAAAGGCGCTGATGTTCGTGATTCAATCGGAGCCACTGCTAGAGCTACCAAGGCAAGCGCCAGTGCAGATTACAAAGCACTGGACAACGCTTCGGAAGGTCGCTGGCAGCGTTTCGATGATTCTATCGAGAACATCAACAAAGAAATCGCTGAAAAGGTTGGCATCGACGACGAGAAAGTTACTCGTTTGGAAGCACGCCGTGATGATATCTTGGCTTCGCAAGAAAACATGCTCAAAGACATGGTTTCCGAAGGCAAGGTCGATCCGTCTATCGCTGATCGTGCCAGAGCAGCATACAAGAAGTCAATGGCATTGCACGACGTTAACGCCGCTGTTCGTGGCGCGACCAAGCGCACTGTCGTTGCTGGTAAGTCCGCGAACGTGACCGATCCTGATGGATTGCTCAATCGTTTGAACAAACTCAATGATGTTCCTCCGTCCGGTGGCCCAAGTCGCTTGCAGCAAGCATTAGGCGAGAAGGGTGCAAAGACAGCTATCGAGCACGCAGAGAATGCTCAGATTGCAAAGGCAGCGATCAAGGAATTTACTCCGACTTCCTCTACTGGTAAAGTTGCTCTTGAAGACATACTTAGAAAGCATACAACTGCCAAGCCGGGAATAGTCACTGGTGCTAAAGGCAAGGTAGACTGGAAAGCAGCAATGAATGATTTTGAACAGCTTGAACCAGCAGAACGTAATGCTATGTTTGGTAACGATGTGCCTGCTCTTCGTTCAATGTTGGCTCGTAATGCCAGAATACAAACTGCAAAAGAGTGGATACTGAAATACGGAGGGTACGCCGCAGCCGGTGCAGCGGGTGCTGATATTCTTCGTATGACTTTTTAATTTCAACCTAACTGTCGTTTCGTCCAATCCGACAGTTATTGGCGGCTTACGCTTTGCAAGGTGTAAGCCGCAGTAGTATGATTGGATGAGATTGGGCGGATATGAAAAAGTTAGAACCGGATTATGAGAAAAGTAGGCATCACAAGTATTATGAAGAGCACAAAGATCAGATAAAGGCACGAGTAAAAGAGTATGACAAGACACACAAGCGAGACTCGAAAAGTAAGAAACTTAAACACAATTTTGGCATTACTTTAGAGCAATACAACGACATGCTTGTGTCACAAAACGGTGTATGTGCGATCTGTAAGCAAGTGGAAACTCACAAGCACAAGAGCGGCGTGCTGTGCAAATTATCTGTCGATCACTGCCATACAACAGGTAGAAATAGAAAATTGTTGTGTCACAAATGTAATTTAGGACTTGGGATTTTTAACGATAATCCAGTCGTATTACACGATGCGGCTCGATATCTGGAAGAATGCAATTATGGCAACTAATGCACCGACACCTAATTTTAGCGTAACAGGGTTTGAACAATCTCCGCCGGAGCAGGATCAGGCAACAGTGGCCAATACCTCTGCCAGCGTTGAGCCAACTGGTGCAACGCCAGATATATCAAAAAACATCGCTGAATCGATTAAATCGATGAAGACTGTTGGCGAATATGAGCCTTCTCCAGCGGTTCACGCCAATCTGCACTATGATCCAAAATCTCACAAGTACGTAGACCTTGGTGTTCCGAATGTTTCTTCAATTGGAATACCGCACGACGCGGACGCCAATGCTGTTTCGGATGCAGTCTACAGTGCGTACAACAAAATCTTTCCGTTTCGGTCTGCCGAAGACAAAGATTTGCTGACTGACGTTGGCAAGGTCGTCGGCGCAACCGAAGCTATGTCTCGCAAAGGTGCTGAAGTTGGTGGCAAGGTAGCACTGGGAATGCTGACCGGACAGGGGACAGTCACAGGATTTGAACCTGTCGAAGATTTGCCAACCGTTACACCTGAAGAGTTCAAGAAAAGCAATCCAGTTGCGGCTGGTATCGCACAAGGTCTTGGAGAAACAGTCGGCGGCTTTGTGGCCGATCCTAAGAACTGGCCTTTGATGTTCTCCGCTTCAGCAGCACCGTTGCTTCGTAGCTCGATCCAATTTGGATTCGCAATGCTTATGGGCAAAGGAATGGTTGACGAAGCTAATCAATTGGCTGAGAATTGGGACAATCTTACACCTGACGAACGCGCCAAGGAAGTTACCAAACTTGGACTTGGCACGATCATGGCGGTAGAAGCCACTCGTCACGCAACAAACAACGGTGTCGATGCTATCACTGGAACCAAGATTGGTGAAGCTTCGCACGTTGCTGTTGAAATCAACGGCAAGAATTACGATCTGCCGAAGGAGCACGCTGGTTGGATGGCGGAAGCTATCCACAAATACACTGCGGAAAACGAACCTTTATTCCACGGCCCTTATCCTGAAGCAGAAGTTAAACAGCCAATCGCTGAAGGTCTGACTCCTGAAGGCGCGAACTTCTCTAACGAAGAGATTGCGCGTCAGGCTCGTGGCGAGAAGTACTACACCGTTTCAAAGGGCGGCAACATCACAGCCCAAATGTCGCAGCCGGATGCGGCCAGTGACTTGAAGGGCGGCGCGGTAGTAAAAGTTCTGCCGGATGGAACATACGATGTTCAGCGTGGCGATTCATCCATCGCTGAGAAGTACAAGGATCGTGTTCTGGAAGCAAACAAACCGCCGAAGGATTTGTCGGTAGCCGACGACTGGCAAAAGATTGTCGAGTCAACGGAACCCGGCACAGAGCATGTTCAAACAGCATTTCCAAATTCCGATGTGAGTAGACTGACCGACAGCAGTTGGAAAGTTAAGACTCCTGCTGGACACGACATCATAGTGGTTAAAACGCCAGAAGTTTCGACTGAAGGTTCTGGTATCACACTAAAGAATAATCAGTATGCGGCAGGCTCATGGCAGCAAATTGACACAGGCGGTATCATGTACTTGGCAAAGATTGCTGGTCAAGACACCGTTCATCACGAAGCATTTCACGCAGCAATGGATTTGGCATTAAGTAAAGCCGAGCGCAAATCAATCATTGATCGTTACGGTAATGAAGAAATGGCTGCGGAAGCGTATGGTAAATGGAAACCACAAGCAGAGACAAATACTTTGTTTGGAAAAATTCAAGCATACTTTGGTCGTTTGTACAATTCTATATTAAACCCGGCAGAGAATGTTTTCTCAGACATTCGCTCAGGCAAAGCGTGGGAAAAATCAGCAAAGCAGGCCGGACTAGATAATACAGTAAATCTTTCGATTGGTAAGAAACCTGTAAGCGATGATAATTTAACAAAAAAAATCATGGCAGAACATGCCCTCGGTGGGTCAACGTTCAATGCAAAGACCGGGGAAAATCAAAAAGATTCTAACACTTACGCAGTCAGTACTGAGCCAGACAGAACAAGAGTTATCAACGGACCTATTACTGATAAACATATCGCTGACTTTAGAAAAGATAATGCCGATAAACTTATAAAAGATTCGGATAACTATTCATTAGGCACATGGAAAGCTGGTGACGGTAGTCATCAGTTGGATGTGGTTAGACACGTAAAGACAGAGGCAGAAGCACAGAAATTGGGAAGAGAGAATCGTCAGATAGCAGCATACCACTTGGGTGATAAGGGCGAAGTACCAATACAATATCCTCTTACTAACGCGTTAAGAGAAAAGTACGGTACTGACAATAATCCGGCACAGACAGGATTTGTGTCTGTAAATGGAGACTTTATTTCTCTTGGTCCTACCGAACATCCTCCCGCTTTGATGGCGGCTTTTCGTGATGCTGGAATTAAACTTCCCAAAGACATTACTATAAATAACGTACTTCCTTGGTTTTTGGATCAAGAGGGTGCTGTCCGCGTGCGTATTCGTCGTTCTCCCGCAGGATGGGAGATGGCAATTAGTTCTCCAACAAATATTCGTCCAGAAACAGTTGATACACTTAAACGTGGTCTTGAAAGTATGGGACCACATGCGAATGCATATGTAGAAAAAACTACGCCTGACGAATCCTCCAATCAATATAAACGAATTGAGGAAGCTAATCCCGATAAACTTGAGACTGCTTTGCGTGATATTAAAGCATACACAGCGAAAGCACCAGAGGTAGTTCCAGAAATTAAAAATCCACTAGCGGCGGCAGCAGAATCTTTAGGTGGTAAAGAGGCAAACGATCCTATTGATTTACTACGTCCTGAAGAGAAGGCACGTTTGACCCCAAAGGCGCAAGCTAAGCTTCGTGATGAATATGCACGTCTTCAAGGTAGTATACCTGAACAGGCCGCTGCGGTTCGTGTTGGTATGACAGCATCAGATTGGTGGGATCGTGGGCATAAAGTATACCATGCTATGTCTGATGCTGACCCGGCAAGTTTTCCTCCTGAGTTACAGACACAATTTGCGAATGTAGTGGGTTCAACGTCGCCACACCAATCAGTTGAAATGGCAACACTGGAAGCTTTACATGTTTGGAATCAATGGATGGAAAAAATTTATGAACCGAGCAAGCCAAATACGGAAGCCAATATTCGTAAATATGTTAAGTTTTTTTCATTGGAAGCCGCCAAAATGCCAAACCTAGTTAGAGCACTTAGAGGCGAAGATTTATTCGCTGGACGTACTAAGTCCTTCAAAGCCCCAACTATGGGTCAAGCATTACAGGCACCGACAACGATTACAAGAGAGTCCGGTGTAATGGATTCCCATATGGGAGATATTCACGGTATCAATCAAGAGGCAATGGCAAAGCCCCAAACTTACTATGCTATGGTGGCTAATAGTCGAGCGGTTGCTAATGAAGTAAGTCGCCAGATTGGTGAGCGGATTGACACAAGGGATGTGCAAGCGGCTCAATGGGCGACAAAACTTGCAATCAAAAACCTGTTGCAAGAGACGCCAACAGCCCCGGCTGGCAAAATTTTGGAACGCTTAACCCCGGAAGTCATTGATTCTTATAAAAAAGATATTGTTGACATTTTGGGAAGTAATGATATAATCAGGTTTCAGGGTAAAGACTACCGAATCCCTGAAATGCTAAAGGAGCTTTATGGAGAAGAATTTGTCACAAAACTCAACGAAGGACTCGCAAAAATCCCCAAAACGACTCGGAAAGGAAGCCCTGCGTCAGGTTATATTCCAGAGCTTACTCCGCTTGTCGAAAGGCTCCGTACAAAATACGGAAAGCCGGTAGAACCGGAGATAGAGCCTGAACAGGCAATCGAAGAGGGAGATACTAGTTTTGATTTCGGGGCAAATGTCATTAAAGCCGCCAAAAAGCCGTTAGGCGGTCAATAAACAATATGGAGGTAGTATGACTTTTACACAGAGAACAAGGCTGATTAATATAGCAAATCGTCTCAGGGATTTAGAAGCCGATATTCGAAACTTGGTAACCCCTGTGGTTTGTGAGCGTTGGATTAGCGGAGCAGATTATGAGGAATTGGCGATAGCCACTGATTCAGAATTGAAGATAATGCTTGACAAACTTCGGTAACTGTGAGATAATGCTTGTACAGTGATACTTGAACCATTCAACTTGCTGATTCAGCAGGCCGCGCTTGCTGTAGAAGGGGTGTTCAATGCTGCGTCAAGATGATTTCCAAAAAGGGCAATTGGTTCTTTATGCGTGGCAATACTCTCACGAATATGGCGGTCCCAAGCCAGCCATAATGGTAATGAATGCTATTATGAATCGGGTAAAAGTAGGGCAGGGATCGCTGTTAGAAGTTTTATCGCGTATCCCAAAGTACGCCGCAGAATACAAACAACCAGATGGATTTCCTAGCATATGGGATCAGACACTCGTGCGTCTCCTGCACGAAGTTGAATCCGTCTTCGACAATTCTGGCAAAGATATTACGGACGGCGCACTGTTTTGGTGCGATCTTCGCCGGGTAGAGACTGAGTGGTTCAGGAACACGATTCTCGGCAATCCCACACAGCACCCCCGCGTAGCGGACTTCAATTCGCTGACGTTCTTTCGGTAAACGATATGAAAACAACGAAGCTTTGATTATACTGAGTGACGCAATCGACCTGCAAAAAGAGACGCTCCAAATTTTGAGAGAAGCGTTAGCAGTTTTGAAGGCGGCGGTTGAAGAGTTGAAGGCATCGCGTGTGCCGCCGATTCACATCACTCCGTACACGTCTCCGGTAATCGCTCCATACACATGGCAGAATATCCAACCGAATCGGATAGGTGATCCGTCGCCCAACATAACGCCGACGATTACATGCGAAGGAAAGTACGCGAACGCAATCTCTAACGCTCACACATGCGAAGCGAAAGGCGTGAGCGTGTTCTACAGCAACACAAAGGATGTATGTGGCAAAAGCTTATAGGTTGGTGTCAAGGTCGTCACACAGCTTTCGCAATTTATTTCACAATTGCAGGGACGGTCTTGGCAGTGTTTCACAAACTCGACGTTAACTTTATCATGCTTATCGGTGCCGTGCAGGGCTTAGTTTTGGGACACTCAATTAAGGAAGATGTAATGGATTACATGAAAGCTAAACAGCCTTCCTCTGAAATTGCCGTAATTGACAATAATGCCCATAATGGGGCTGACAAGTAATGTCTCACAATGACGATACAAGGCGTTGGCGATTAGCCCATCCTGAGCAGGACAAAGCAGCCAAAGAAAGTTGGAAACAAAGTAATCCAAATCATCACGCCACTTGGAGAAAGAACAATCGAAGCAGGATTCGCGGATATGCATTGAAGCGAATTTATGGTATCACACTCAAACAGTTTGATGCAATTTTTGAAGCACAAGGAAGTTGTTGCAAAATTTGTAAATCGACTGACCCGAAGGGACGACACAATTCGTGGCATGTCAATCACGATCATAATTTAGAGGGCAAAAACATTCGCGGTATACTTTGTCAGCGGTGCAATCTTACACTTGGGCAATTGGAGAACAACAATTTGTTGCAATCTATGTCTGCTTATCTTGAGAATGCCAGCCACAATATACAGACAAATCGTGACCTGTGCCTCAAGGAAGAAGAAAATGGTAATACAAAGTAACGAAGTACATCTGGCTTGGCATCAAGCAATCGCACCTTGGCTAACTGTACTAACGCCATTAACCATCATCGGGATCGCATGGAAATTGCGTGGTTGGATCGATGATTTCAAAGCTGGAATCGCCAGCTTCAAAGCCGGGATCGAAAACAAAATTGATGTTCTCGCTAATAATCATTTGGCTCATGCCAAGATGGATATCATCGAAGCAGTTAACGAGGGAGTGAAGGTTGAGTCGGCACAGCATCATGGCATTATCGACGCGGTAAGAGAAGCGAACGCGGACACAGCAACGGCAGTGCGCCAGAGCGGTGATCGTATCGTGGACACATTGATCGCTCTGAAGAAATAACTTGACAGAACTGCACAGCGGCGGTACACTGTGCAGGAAAGGTGACAAATCTAATGACGGAGGCAAATGCTGTACGACCCGAAGCGAACTAAGCAGTGCTCGAAATGTAAGAAACGGTTTAAGCATGTAAGGTTTAACAAGAACGGCAAACATGCCTCATCTTATTGTAAAGGTTGCGCCAAAATTTACAGCCAAAATTATTGGAAGAATGTACGAGCACCGAAGATATCATATAATTACGGCATAACTGAAGAGCAGTACAAACTGTTGTTGAGGCTACAGCGCAAAGTTTGCGCTATTTGTAAATGTCCTGATAAGCGGCGTTTGGGTATTGACCACGACCACATAACAGGACAAGTACGAGGGTTGTTATGCACACGGTGTAACTTGATGTTGGGCTTGTCCAAAGACAGCATTGACCTTCTGCAAACATCCGTTGAGTATTTGAAAAGAGGGGTTAATGGTAAATCTAAAGCAGCCTAAGGTTCTTTTTTTAGACATTGAAACTCTGCCAAACATCGGATACACTTGGGGAAAATGGGATCAAAATGTGATTGAGTTCACACAGCAATTATGCGTTGCAACATACGCAGCACGCTGGAATGATGGGCCGGTCTTTGCCAAGGCTCTACCTGATTATAAAGGGTATGTGCCGGGTTCTTACGACGACAGAGCCATTGTCGAGGATTTGTGGAAGCTGTTCGACGAAGCTGATATCATTGTCGCGCATAACGGCGACAACTTCGATGTTCGCATGGTGCGTGGGCGCTTCCTTGTTCACGACATGAAGCCGACAGCGCCGTTCAAAACAATTGACACGAAGAAAGCCGCGAAGAAAGTCGGGCGATTCAACTCAAATTCTTTGAACGATCTTGGAAAGCTTCTGCTTGGCGAGAAGAAAATCAAGACCGACTTCGACCTGTGGAAAGGCTGCATCGAGGGCGATCCGAAGTGTTGGGCCAACATGGTGAAGTACAATAAGCAGGACGTTTGCCTTCTGGCAAAGTTGTACCACCGCTTAAAGCCTTTTATGCCCGAACACCCAAACTTCGGATTATTCAATCAGGACGCAATTTGTCCGAAATGCGGATCAAACGATGTGCAATGGCGCGGTTATGCTCAGGCTGTCACCAGAGTATATCGACGCTTCCAGTGTAACAAATGCTCGTCTTGGGGGCGTGCTATTCACAGCGAAAAAACTAGCGGAGCAAAATACACTAATGCGGGGTAAGAAAGGTAAAATAACTGAATGCATTCATGTGAATCGCTCACATTATAGCAACGGTCTGTGTAAGAGTTGCTACGTCATTCAATGGAACAATAAAACAGAAAGCCGACGAATAGAGTTCTTACAAAAGAACCGTGACCGCTCGACCAGTCGTGATTTGATGAACAATTTTGGGCTGACTGTCAGTGATTATGAATCGTTGCTAGCACAGCAGAATGGCGCATGTTTAATTTGCAAAGGCAATGCCTGTAAATACCGATTAGCTGTTGATCACAATCATAAGACAGGTAAAATTCGCGGCTTATTGTGTATGCGCTGTAACACAAAGTTGGGCTGGTACGAAAAATTTGCAAAGCAAATAGCCCAATATTTGAGTCAATCAAAGGAGGATTGATTTGAAAGTATACTTAGCATCGGCATGGAGCCGTCGAGAGGAAATGCAGGGCATCGCTGATAATCTCAGATTGATGGGACACGAGATTACCTCTCGCTGGCTTGTCAATGAGAAAGATTCCAGCACGTTCCCGGATGACGGGAAAGCTTCGCAGATCGACAATGATGCACGCGAAGCTAAACACACGGTCAACGCTCTTCACGACGTTGAAGACGTATTGGCTGCAGACGCAATTGTTCGTTTCTCAGACGCACCTGAAATGGTGTGGCCGTTAGTGCCAGCACGCTTGCTTTCGGGCGCACGCAATTTTGAGTTTGGTGTCATGTACACCGCTGACGTTATTGCGAATAGTTTGGAAGACAGAACAGTTCAGGCTTACTACAACGGTAACATAGTTGTCGGAAAGCGCAGGTTGATGTTCGTGGTAGATGGCAAGCAAAATATCTTTGACCGATTGCCGGAAGTCATGCACGTAAAAGACGTGAATCAGTTGTACGAAGTATTCAAACGGGCAGCGGAATTAGAACGGGGAGAATAGGCATGGCAAGCGTTGTGATCGATAGTGTTAAAGATTCGGGCGAACGGCAGGAATTCACAACCGGAGCGGTAAGAGACACACAAGGCAAAAAGGGATTTTTTTATTTGCTGCCGATGGTATCGCTGTTCTTGGTGTCTCGTGTCTACGAAGACGGAGCGACTAAATATGCTGCGCGAAATTGGGAAAAGGGTATTCCGATTAGCCGTTTTATTGATTCGGCTATGAGGCATCTAGCGAAATACATGGATGGACATCGTGACGAGCCGCATCTTTCACAGGCGGCATGGAATATTCTTGGAGCGTTGTGGACAGCGGCAAAGATTCATCTTAGTTTGTTACCAAAAGAGTTAAACGATCTTCCCAATAATGCTGCGCCATTGTCGCCGCACGAAGAAGAAAGCTTGAAGACTTGGACGGCGTAAATGCCATATAGTGACAAAAACAAAGAAAAAGCGTATAGACTCACGACAAACGGAAAGACAATGCATAACTTCAATTGGGTAACGGTTTCGGAGAGAATCGTGGCCGGGTTTATTAGCGGCATTCTGTCAGGCATCGTTGTCGCCGTGATCTTGATGCATTTATTGAAACACTAATCAGGGTATAGCTCAGATGTAGAGCACACCGTTTGGGGCGGTGGGGTCGGAGACTCAAGCCCTCCTACCTTGACCATTTATAAAGCCAGCGCGTCTACGCGGATTCGTAGACCCCGTGCTGCCGGGGCCGTGAGGCGGGTGGCGCAAATTTGAATTGCAAGCAGGTTCGCCCTTGCTCGTGAGAGCGTAAATCCAGTCGCCTGTGTACGGTTGGGAAGCGCGTATAGGCAACCGACGAATTTATAGCGGGATGGAGAAGTCTGGTATCTCGTCTGGCTCATAACCAGAAGATCGAGGGTTCAAATCCCTCTTCCGCAACCACTGAGACGGAGACACGGGTTCGACTCCCGTACTGGCACCGACTAACGATTAAGTCCGTAAGCGGATACGCTGTAAGGACAGTGCCGCAAGGCTGAAAATAATCCGTTAGTCCCGGTTAGTTCAATGGAAGAACACCGTCATTATTTGTAGGATGGCAGATTGGCTATGCGCGGCACTGTTAATGCCGACGAGACAGGTTCGATTCCTGTTCCTACAGCCATTTGAAAGTGTCTTAGACTAACAACCTAAGACGTGGTACGTTCTCAGACGTAAACTGAATTGGCTGGCTCCTGCACTACCGTTAGGCTACACTAGAGTATGTGCGAACTGCCATCGAGAAGTTGAATACGAAAAGGACAACTCCCATGAAATACGAACATGAGAATCTAATCGAAGAAAATCTTGAACCCACTCAAGAAGAAAGTGAAGAAGTAATACATTGTGGTCAGCCACTCGATCCCACAAGCGGTTTTGTCAGGGAGCATGACTACATCATCAGCCGTACAACTGGTGCAGCCGTGGAAGTAAAATTTGGTCCACAGCCGGGAAATCTTGTACCTGCTAACCCTTTCGCTAGTTTAGCGCAAGCCGGATACTTACATAGTCATCCCGAAATTCTTGGTAAAGATAAGCTTGCTGAATTCGACAAGGCTTCCAAAGGGCGCAAGATTCCTTACAAAGTAAAGAAAGGGTAATCATGCCGATTGGCAAAGTTAACGACGATTTGAACATCACGGGCGATACTTTCAAAAACGGTACTCCTATTAACGAACCACATGAGTTTGGAACACCAGTGACGCTGCCGCACGATTTCGGCAATGATATCCCCATCTCTGATCCTACAAAGAATTCTAATCCGGTGACATGGCCTACACCTGACCCAAAGCACTTCGGAAATGTTTTTAATTTAGGGCCATTAGTAACTTCTGGTTTTGAACTGGAAGACGGATTAGGCGTGTCATTGTTAGAGAACGGCGACATTCTCCTATTGGAAGTACAGTAAAGGAAAATTATGGCAAACACAAAAATTTCAGCTTTAACAAATGGCAATCCCGCACAATCCGGTGACTTGATTCCTATCGCTCGGGCAGGTTCTAATTTTTCAATAACTGCGGGGAGTGTCACTGCGTTGGCTACAAAAAGCATAACTGTGCATCTAACTAGTTCTGATATTTTAGCTCTTAATTCCATTCCTTTTGAAATTGTGCCTGCTCCCGGTCCCGGAAAAGTTATCGTACCTTCGATGATAAAGTGGTCTTATGTCTTTGATACTCAAGCTTATGTCGGCGGAAGCGACTTATTCTTAATTTTGAATGCTAATTCAAATACATTTATCTTCTCGACTGTAAGTGCTTCCAGTGTGACTAATACTGCGATAGCTTCGGGATTTATTGAAATGAATGAAAGTGTAAAAGGAATCACATCTGTAATGGCTGCGGAAGACACGTTTGGTTATGTGCTTTCTAATCCCAACGCGTTAATGACGAATATTCCTTTGATGATTTTTGCTTCTGGAGCAGGATTTACGATAGGCGATGGCACTCTTGATATAAGCGTCGTCTATACCATCGAAGACATGCCATAAACAAAGTTCCTACCGGATTTTGAAGAAAGAGGGAAAATAAATTGTGGGAATTCCAACAGTCAACGGGCACGATTCTTCACAACGGAACCGTGAAATTCTCCGGCTACGCTGGTAGCGGCGCAGGAGTAATTCTTTTGGAAAACAGCGACATCTTATTGTTGGAGATTCAGTAATGGCGAATACTAAAATTTCAGGACTCACAGACGGCAATCCCGCACAATCCAACGATCTCATTCCTATCGCGCGCGGCGGTGCTAACTTTTCGGTTTCAGCAGGCAGTATTTCGTCCTTGACGGAGCAAGTCGCCGTTGTACCCGTCAGTGCTGCACAATTGAAGGACACGCTGGCGAATCCTATTGTGCTGATTCCCGCACCGGGGGCGAACGAGGTTATCGTACCTACACAAATTCAAATCGGATATATATTCAACGGAACCCCATTTAGCAGCCCAACGGATGGGGCAGCCTGTAATGGGGCATACAATGTCAGTGGGACGCTTATTACTACATCGTCAACTAGAGACGACGATGCGGTATGGGCGGCGACATTAGCCACTTTCTCTGGTCTTACTTCATTACTAAAAAATGCGGCGGCAAATGCAAACACGATTGAGTATAACATCCTCACAACGAGTGATGCACCATTGGAACAAATAAAGGGTCTTGGGCTGTTGATTATCAATGAAGGTTCAGAAGACTTCAACGCCGGAAATGGCTCACTGATATTCACGATTCGCTACCGCATCATTACGTTGGTGTAAGGATTAATATGATTTATTTATTCATTTTAGTTTGCATGTTTTTAATTCTGTCAGACATTGCCGACACAGAGACGAGCGTCAAGATTCAGCGCGACATGGGTTACGTTGAATCTACACCGATGTATGGCAAAGGCACTCGCCCATCACGGCTAAAATTCTACACTATCTCGATGTCGCTAAATGCAGTGGCAATTGTGTTTGGTTATTTATGCTTTCATTATTTGACGCCTTACGTTCCGGTGTGGGCAATCATCCCGATGGTATGGGGCATAAAGCACTGCATCCCGGCATGGAGTTCGTACAAGACGCTGAAGGCAGCAGGAAAGTGGTAATGAGCAACACACGGAGATTGGAGAAGGAATCATGGACATAAAATCCGAACTGTCATGGTTGCAGAAACACGAGCGCATAATCATTGTGTTTATGGTTCTACTTGTTGGCTGTTTCTTAGGCAACAAATGGATCAATTACAGCGCTGCTAATGCCGATGCGAAGTACGCCGCGCTGGTCGAGAAGCTTGACGAACAGCAGAAGCAGAATACTGCGAACGCCCAGCAGACCGCGTTAGCAGTTAGCCAATACCAGTCAGCAATAAACAATATGCAGTCGCAGATTACCGCATTGACCGGGGCCATTGCCAGCCGGGATGCCGCCCTTGCCAAGAAACAGCAGCAGATCGCCAGCATGACGCTCCCACAGGTCGCGCAGGAGTGGGAAAAAGCGCTAGGATTGCCTATAAACGCTCTGCCCGTTCAAGGGGTATCTGTGGTGGTTTCGGAGCCAGCGGCACGCCAGACGGTCAGCCAATTGACAAAAACAGCCACTTTGGAAGCTAACCTGACTGACCAGAAAGCCATAACAGGTAATGTTCAGTCTGGTTTAGACTCTGCAAATAAGGTGATTTCTTCGCAAACTACTGAAATTGCAGGACTTAAATCAACAGCCGTGCTTCAGGATCAAACCTGCAAAGCAGAAGTGGCAAAAGTCAAGGCAGACGCTCGTAAATCGAAGCGAACGTGGTTCATTCTTGGATTCGTTTCCGGGGTAGCGACACGTCTTCTGGTGAAGTTCTAATGAAGCGGGGCAGCACACGCACGACAGTTTTGTTTACGCTGGCACTGAAGTATGGATGGGTTTGCTGGTATTGCAATTTGCCGTTGCGCCCGTCTCCAAATCGGCCCTTGGCCGAAAGCTGCCATCATGCACAATGGATTGTGAAAGACCCGGTTGTTCACATCGATCACATTATTCCAGTTTGTGCTGGCGGCACAGATGATATCGAGAATCTTGCATTGGCTTGCGAATTTTGTAATCGCGCCAAGCTGAATCTCGATGCAGCAACATTTTTAGAATGGCTTGATCGAATCCGAAGTGTTGATGCATGGACACCGATTCGTGATGGTCGTAAAAAGTTCTAACGTGGGCGGTTCGTTTAACGGGAAGATTATTCGCTTGCACCGAATGGATCAGGGTTCGATTCCCTGACTGTCCACCAAACTTTGTAATGCAGAAAGGAGTCACATGACTATAGTAAAGTAGTGAGGTAGTCATATGGCTGGAAACGCGCATGGCAGTCGCCACCGCAAACACTTCGGCGGGATCACTCCCGCTGACTGCATGTACTGTGAAAATGGTACTCACCAAAACAAAAACGGTCACCGTCACAATCCCGCAAGCAAACGCGCTGGACGACGTAACGAGGCCGCAAAGGTTCAAAAGCATCAGGGCAAGATCGTTTACCACAAGCAGGAAGGTTACGATTTCCATTCCCCTGTGTTCCGTAAATAACTCGCGGCCCCACCATGTGTGGGAGTCGTTTTAGATGCCGTTAGCCCGGTTAGCGGCATTGGTCTTGACGGGCTGGTTGCCCGGATATCGCCTTCAAGGGCGGAATAGCGGAAGGATTTGATGCCTTTCGGGGTTTCGCCAAGTTCTGAGCGGACATGGTATAGAGGCTGTGCCGTAGGTTACCACCCTGCTGACGCGAGTCCGACTCTCGCTGTCCGCTCCAATTCTTTTCTGAGGATCAATGGCAACTAAAATCAATATCAATGGTGTGCATGAACTAGATTTTACATTGCCGGGTACAACTACGGCAACAATCGCCGCAGGAGTAACATCAATCATAAATGCAGGATTCAATGGAGTCCGCAAAGTCGCCAGTTCTCCTGACACGATTCTAACTTCCGACAACCAAAAACTTGTTGCTTACAACAGTGGTTCCGCAGTCGCAGTAACTTTGCCGCAAGCTGGCACTGCTGGCTTCGACAGTCATTTCGTATTTTGGGTTTCCAACATCGGCGCTGGCAGCGTCACAATCACATCGACAGCTTGCACAATCGATGGCAATGCAACGCTTGTGCTTGATCAGGGATCGGGCGCTACGATCTTCAATGACGGGACTAACTATTTCACCGTCGCTGGCGGTGGAGCGGCGACAGGCTTAGTTACCACCGTCCATCAGGTCGCCCACGGCTTCGCCACAGGTGACGCAATATACTTTACTGGCTCTGCTTGGGCAAAGGCTAAGGCAGACGTTGGCAGCACACTTGGCATCGGGATCGCAACGCTTGTCGGCGCAGACGATTTCAAAGTCACGACAGCCGGGTTCATCAAGAATCTTTCCGGTATGACCGCAGGACAGTATTACTTCGTGTCCGATGCGACTGCTGGATTGCTGACAAGCACAGAGCCAACGACAGCGTTACACTATTCTAATCCGTTGTTCTTTGCACTGAGCACGACAACCGGATTCGTTCTGCCCTTCCGTCCTAGCAAGATCGAGTTAGCCCCGTCCGTCGTAACAAAAACGGGTAACTGGACAGCGATTGCGAAGCAGACAGTTCTATGCGATACATCGGCTGGCGGCTTTACAGTTACACTTCCGGCATCAGCAAGCAATGCAACGTTTCCGATCACAGTTAAAAAGATTTCTTCCGACTTCAACGTGTTGACCGTAGCCACAACTGGCGGCGACACGATTGATGGTGATGCAACAAAAGAGATTCTGACACCCCAAACATCGCTGACCGCGCAAGCAGACGGCGGTACCACATGGGAAGTTGTCTAAAGGAATACCATGAGTTATTTCCCTCCACAACCAAGCATCAAAGACACAAACAATAGCTCGTCCGCTACATTAGGCATCGGCGGTGTGTTCACTGGAACAGCAACCGATGTGTCGGCATATGCTACTGTCCAAGTCGGAGTAATCTCTGATGTTGCTAGTGCCACAAATGGGTTGTCGCTTCAGTTCTCTGATGAAGTGGTTCCTACGAATTGGGACTTCGTTGCTGCGACAACTTATCCGGGCGGCAGTGTTGGTGTGACTGTTCCAAGCGGTCGTCGTGCAAGATGGTTCCGTATCGTTTACACAAACGGCGTAACAGGCCAAGCATCATTCAGACTGACTACTCGTCTGACTCCTATTGCCGTTGAAGCGACGAAGAGATTTCTGTCGCAGCCCCCAACAGATTCACAGTTAGCGGCACTGGTTAATGCCGTGATTACTGGTAAGAACGTATTCGATAACAAGTACATCAATGTTTTGACTGATAATGCTGGCAATTTGCAAGTCGGTTTCGGTACAGGTGGTAGCTCTGTAGACGCATTCGGCAGAGCACGAGTCGGTAATCCGACCACATTATTCAATTCAAATTTCATCTACAACGCACAGCCTCTTTTGTGGGATACAGTTGTTACAGGCGGCGGAACAGCAGCGAAGACCGCTAACGTTTCCTCAGTCACTCTGAACACAGGCGGCACCACAAACGGCGACGGCGTGTACATGCAGACGCATCGTTACTATCGCTACGAACCGGGCAAATCGCAACTCATAATGTTCACTGGCGTGCTTGGAGCACAGAAGGCCAACGTCCGCAGTCGGTACGGCTATTACGAAGTAAACGACGGCTGCTACTTTGAAATGGACGGAACCAATGGGCCAGCGGTAAACATTCGCACGCACACATCTGGCTCTCCGGTAGATACTCCTGTTCTTCAAGCAAACTGGAATCTTGACAAGATGGATGGCACCGGGAACACCGGAATCACCCTCGACTTCAGTAAGCAGCAGATTTTCGTTATTGATCTGCAATGGCTTGGTTCAGGACGTGTACGATTTGGATTTGTGGTCAATGGTGTGCTAGTCTACGCACATCAATTTTTGAACGATAACAGATTCACCTTACCATACATGAATACTGCACAGCTTCCATTGCGTGCAGAAATTTTCAATACTGGAACAGCCGCATCCGGCACGATTATGACAATGGTCTGCGGCTCGATTGTTTCAGAAGGCGGCGAGGAATCACCAAATGCTTTGCAGTTCACTGCTAACAACGGTGTTACTCCTATCGCTGTAACGACTCGTAGAGCGATTCTTTCGATTCGCCCTAAGACAACTTTCAATAGTATTGCAAACCACGTTCCTCTACGTAATCTTAATGTGTCCTTATATGCTGATGCAACAGTTTTGTATGAGGTTATTCACGGCGGATCGCTTGGCGGCGCACCTTCATTTGCAGATGTTGACACGACAAACTGCGGGGCAGAAAAAGATGTGGCCGGGACAACTGTGACTGGCGGTGTCGTGATTGCGTCTGGTTATCTGAGTGTTTCTGGTGGCTCAAATAAAAATAATATCGACATTCCACTGACACAGGAACTTCTTTGCACGATCAGTGCAGCGGGTGTACAAGACAACTTCAGTATCGTCTGTACATCATTCACAGGCACCGCGAATTGCGCTGCCTCGATTGTGTTCCAAGAGAGACGATAACATGGCGAATAGTGCAGCAACAGGTGAAGTACAAGGACCGCAAGGTCAGCAGGGCACAGCAGGAGTTGCTGGTGCTACTGGTGCTCCCGGCGCTACAGGCGCAGCGGGTGCTAACGGACTAAATGCCGATATGACGCGCACGTCTACTACGTCAGTTACGGTTGGCTTGGGCAGTAAGACGTTCACCTATGCGTCTTCTACCAATCTTGGCTGGCTGCTTGGCACTCGTCTTCGTGCAGCATCGAATGCAACGCCGACTGATTATATGGAAGGCGTGATCACTGTCGTGTCCGCGATTTCGGTAACCATCAATGTTGACACGATCAGCGGAAGCGGAACGCACATCGATTGGGACATTGCTGTGAATGGCAATCCCGGCACAGTGGCATCGAGAGCAAATATCATTTACACAACCGGAACTATTGCTGCTGGAGGTTTTGAAACAGGAAGTCTCGCTATAGCAAGAAGTTTCGCCATTATTGCCGTATCAGTAGATCGCTCGTCAAGAGTACGGCTGTATTCAACAGCAGCGCAGCGAACTGCGGACATAACAAGAGGAGCGTTTTCTCCACCTCCTGTAAATACAAGCCATGGAGTGATTATGGACATGGTTCTCGATGGTAGCGTCACTGCCCCATTGAGCAACTTCATTTGTAGCCCCGAAGTATATGGAGCTAACGGTGATGCTTCTCCTACGAGCACTATATATTATACTATCACAAACAACACTGTTTCAAACAGCACTGTACAAATAACTTTGCTGACCAAGATTGAGGAAATCTAATATGGCAACTTACACAACTAACGTTGCACCTAGTAACGCTTCTATAGCTGCATTCGATGCATGGAGTCTAGCCATCAGTACGGCTCTTGGCAATTTCGGATGGGTACAACAAAACGACACAGGTCAGTTTGTTCAGACTGCCACAGTTTTGACTTTGACACAGGTGACTGTTGGCGCTAATGCCGTCTACTCTTATTCTAGTTTCACTGGACCTTCGCCGCGTGTTGGAATGTCTATTATCGTCACTGGCTTCGTAACAGGCGGCAATAACGTAACCGCTACGCTCACGGCTGTTTCGGGCGGCGCTAGTGGCACCGTGACTGTCGCTCTGACTACACAGGCCAACGAAACTCATGCTGGTTCAGGAACCACTACCGCTTTGGCGGCTCCTCCCGGTACAGGCGCTTATGTTTACGAAATTTGGAAGACAAGCGACAGTGTTGGGTTCCCGGTATTCCTAAAAGTTGAATATGGCACCCACAGTTCCACAGCCAACACCCCAAGCATTGCCATGACTATCGGAACTGGTTCAAACGGAGCAGGTACACTTTTAAATCCGAGTTCTAGGTTCGGAGCAGACAACGTACAATCTAACTCTGCGACTCTTTATGCCTGTCATTTCTCGGGAGACGCCGGAAGATTTTCAATGATGATGTGGCATGGACAGGGAAACTTATCTTTCATTTATGTGTTCTCGCTAGAACGCAGTTATGACAACACAGGAACCGCCACGGGCAGCTACTATACTATCAACATGTATAGTGCGAACTTGACTGGTAAGAATCAAACTCTGTTTCCATCTGGCGCTATTACTGTTGCTGAAACTGGTGGGTGGTGTGTAGCTATTCCCAAGACGGCTACTACGGGCAACCTTGGAAGCACGACACACGTTAGTCCTACATTTCCGATGGTAGGTGGTATTGGAAATCCCGGAACTAACATTATGGTTTTTAGAGGAACCGATTTTTCTGACAACCAGATTGTGTTTATCTCAATCTACGGTGTGCAGCAAACTTACATAACATTTGCATCAAACAACGCGAACGTAACTTCCACCGCCGTTACAGTCGGCACTATGACTCGCTACAGTTAAGGACAACTATGTCAACATGGAGTGTACCAACAAACAAACAGCAGACGGCAATTGTGGCTGGTCCATCATCTAGTCAGACATTAACTATGGGAACACCTATTGCCCATTCATTGCTGGTCTGTGTTGTGGCATGGACGGGAGCAGTTACCGTAACAATAGCCGACAGCGTAAACTCGTGGTTATCCATACCAACTATTACGAATGGTTCTAACCATGTGCAGATGTGGTACTGTTTGGACTCTCTTGCTTCAGCAAGTACATTGACAGCTACATTTTCTGCTAATGCTACTAACATACAAATTTTCAACGCAGAGTATCCAGTTGGTGCGACTAAACTGGCGATTACGGCAGCTTCGCAATCTGGAAGCATTACTACTTATACCTGTTCGATAACAGAAGGTTCTCCTGTACTTGCTGGTATGCCGGTTGTTATCACTGGAATGGCCGATGCTGGCAACAATACGGGTGGTTCCAACCCGGCATTCTTCATTATTCAATCTGTAGCTGGTGGTCCTCCGATTACCAGTTTCACGGTTGACAATCCTAATGGAGTTACTCGGGCAAGTCAAAGTGGCACAGGAATTGTTGGACAGCAGCAAGGGTTAATTACTGTATCGGTTGATGCTGATTTACACACTGCTACAGGAACAAGCACTGCTCCATCAAGCGGCGCACCAATCATTACTTTTGGTGACGAATTGTGGATAGGATATGCTGATGCTGGAACATCCCTTACGTGGGCTGCTGCTGGTGGATCGCCATATACATTACGATCTACAGCCGCAACAAGCAGAGGAGCATATGAAGATGTTCTGAATGCATCCGGGTCAGTTGCAGGAACGGCAACGTTCGCAATTACAAGCAATCCGTGGGAGGCAGGAGTAATTACTTTTTCGGTAAGCTCAGTTGGGACAAGTCTTACATTACCAGCAGTAGAATCAAACATATCAATGCAAGGTCCGCTAATAGCAACACCAAACGCTAGATATTCAATTAATACCGATCCAATGGGCAGTAGTAATTCGGGCTCTGGCAATGGAGTCGGTCAGATTTATCCAACAGGCAGGAATTAAAATACGGAGAGGGAACAGGGCTATCGCAATAGCGATAGCCCTTTTTTCTTTTGCAGTTCGTTCATTTGCAGATTGGTTACATCGGTTACGACTCCGCGAAGAGTCAAGGGCTTGAACGTAATTGGACACCTCTCGAACCGCGGCATATTTGTCGTTGCGTGCAGTGCCTAGAGCCTCGTAAGACAAGAGGTCAGAAAGTGATGCGATCGTGCCCTCGATCTTGCTTGAGAGAAGCGCTTCGCGGCGGCTGAATGGCCCGATCAACAGATGCGGATTGGGCAATGTACGTGCCGTACCAGCGAGTTCGCTCAGTTTTCTGTCAGCCTCGCTGATTTGGGACGAAAGCTCCCACGTGGGTTCAATGATGGGCGGTAGATCGTTAGGAACAAAAGACCACAGGCCCTCAGTGTTCCGGACAAATTTACCGGGTTTGTTTTTTGAGAACGATTCAGTGTCCATCGGTCTATAAGCCTGCTTTTGGTATTATCTGCTAATAAAAGATTGTTGGCAAAACCTTTTATTATCCCTTGACAGCATGACCGCTCAAGCATGTAGTTATTTGGTAGCTTGGGGGTCACATGAACCACCTAACAAATAGGAAAGAATCCGAGTGGTGGGGGCCATTCATGCGCCCTCGTTTTCGAGCAGCGGGCCCATATCTCCGAGGGAGGCATCCATCCATTCTTGATCTTCCTCGTCCAACGCCGGAATCTGACATGCCGCCTCGACGTTGGGAATGCGCAGCGCGACACCGCGACGCACCCACGTATATGCGTTGACCATAGACCGCAGGCAGTCAGTCAGTTTTTCTAACACTTCGGGATAGATAGCAATGCTGTTGTCAAGCGCCATATTTAGGGAATCCAATCCAAACTGTCCACGAATGGCGTGATAGTTAAATTTCCAGCAACACTCTGCATCTTGCTGTTTGTCAGCATATTTAAGTTCCGCTGCAGCCAGTTGGGTCGTGAGGTCGGCGACCTTACGCAATGTCCAAGCCGTGAACATTGCCTGGTCACGAACGGCCGAGCCGAACGCGTCTGTGCCCTTATTGCGGAAGTCCGCTTCCAATTCGCAGATTGACTCGCGTGTGAGGCGCTGCACAACATCCTGCGGAACAACAGCCCTGGCGAATTGCGACATCGCAAGCGTTAGAGCGAAATACTTCGGGAATACTACTTCATACACCCGATCATATTCTGCCGCTGTCTTGGTTTCGATCACGGTCAGCAAAAGTCGCTTTACTTCATCCGACATTCCCTTAAATACTTCACCTGCGGTTGCGGATAGCGCACGTGTCGAATCCTTCGAGCGCGACGCCAAGAAAGCCAGCACGCCGTCAAGCCTCTCGCCACTGAGAGCTAGCTTCGCTTCGTCCATGGTCGCAGCAGGGTTCATTGGTTCCTACGCCTCATTCAATGCAGATTTTTCCGACAAGTATGTAACGAAGATCACCGCTGTTTGTGCCAACGAGCACGATTTGCCTTCAAAGTAATCTTGCGTCGTTCATCCGGTGATGCACGTGCAGCGCCACCGGCGCGGCCGTCGAGGTAATGACGAGTGGTGTAGATTTGGGCGTCGAGCGTGTTACGCTGCGTTAGCGTCATTAGCAGGAGCCACAGAACGACCAGCAATCGAAACAGAGTCTTCATTTAGCCCCTTCAGTCAGCAGCCCGCAACCTTCACCTTCGTGTCAGGCACAACTTTGAACTCGCACAGGACAGCTTCGTCGTACATGTCCATGTCCATCTTTTGCGCGTAGTGATCTGTAATCCACATCCGACCACCTACCGTCTTGATCGCCCACCACTGGTTATCGTTTGTGTTGTACGCCACAGCGTAGCCTAGAGGCATTCCGTCGCACGTCTCGTCCTGCTTGACCACCATTGCGTTCTGGAAGTAGGGCGGAAACGGAGGAAGTCTGTCGTCATATGCTGGCGCGGAGTATTCCTGAACGATGTTCATATCGTTTAAGAACAACTCATTGTACCGTTCAAGCTCTCCCCGCCATGCCACACGAAGCTTGATCCACGGGCCTTTGCCGCCAGAACTCTTCGCCAGATACGGAACGCCATTGTCACGGTTGGGCATTTGCTTGGTCGGCTTATCGCAGACCGTGTTAGCGCAGTTATCGCAGTCCGAACAATCCTCGCCTTCAAACTCGTTCAGGATGCCAACGGCCAGCACGTCCCATGGCTCGATGTTTCCGGTCTTGTCGAGTCCAATGATCTTCGGGTTGAGCAGCCACGAAGGGAACGGCGGCACGTTTGGATATGGGGAGGGTACAGGTTTTGGTTCCCGTGCGTCAAATTCTTCTTCAAGTGTCTTCATTTGTTTTCCTTATAAAGTTCGCATCCCTTTACTCCCATCGACCATTGACAATTCTTTGATGGGCAGTAATGACCAACGCAGTCTTTACGCAGCTTGGCACCACAGTATTTGCATCGTACTTCGTGCGTACACTTCATTGGAAAATCTCAATCAACATGTCCATGTAGTTCAGCACTTCCGAAAAGCCACATGAGTGACCTTCAGACCAAGCGTAGCTCACAACCTTTGCAGCGTAACGCTCTGGCACTCCGCTGTTGATCACATAGGCTCTGGCATCAGCGTAGAACTTGTCCATCAAGCTCGATTGGTCTGCTCGATACGCTTCTCTGTTGTCCTTGTAGGGCAACTTAGTTTCATACGCGCCAGAACGAACTCTGTCTTCAAAACATTTTTCTTCGATCACCGCGATCCTCCATCGGCCATGTACATGTCGTAAACTGCAATCACCTTTTCAGCACGCTTCGGATCAGTTGACCATTTGGCGCTGACACACTTGACGTATGTCACGCTGTCAGTCGCGTTAAGAGCGTCCATGTAGTGCTCAAAGCCTGAGACAGTTGATAGCCTCACGAGTGTGTCCTGACGATCCTTGAAGCACGAAGGCCAATCAGGATACACAATCCATCCTGCCACAACTTGAATCCAACCGTCAAGAACACCATCCGGCGTTCCCATCGCTTGCTCTTTAGGAATACCGACATACTCTCGCGTAGGCAGGTTGTGCGTGCCGTAAATCGCGTGCTTGTGCTGCTTCATTCCGAACAGATTGTTGTCTGACCGGGCTAACGCGGACGTTCCGTAGCCTGACTCTAGCGCAGCTTCGCACGCTGCCATCGTAGGAAAGATGCAGCCAGCGTCTTCTGCGGCTTTAGCTGCTCTATCCAGAAATGCTCGATTGTGGTTCTGCACGCTGCGCCTCTTTGCTTTCTAGGTAGGGATCAATCTCCACGACCAAGTTTCCCTGCATATCCCAATACTGCTCGATCCTGCGGCACGGATCGCCTTTGATGCCTTCACCGCGAACTGTTAGACGAGTGCGAATCATTTGCACAACCGCCACGTCACGAAACTTGTTTTCCATTATCTACCTATCGCTTTCTCGACAAGGTTTAGCACGCGATTCAGAAACCACGCCACGCCAAGAGCGTAGGCGGCAATCACGATAATCCACATGCTGAAAATCGCAAGCACGGCTTTCGTTGCTGTTCTCACTTTCATCATGGCTACAGTCTACACCTTTTCAGGCTTTCTGTCAAGGTTTTTCTGAACGATCACCTTGCACTTCCGGCTGCATCGTGGACAATGCCATGTGCCAAGCGTTGCCTCATCGAATTTATCTTCAGCCTTATCTTCCTTGCTACGTTCGCAAGGTTCTTTGTCGGCCTGAACATTGCAGCACACGCTGATGTACAGGTTAACTGGATTTTTGGACTTGCTCATTTGCTTTCTCCTTTTGTTCCTTGATCGTCCTGCTGATTTCCTGAGTCACCTTTTTCATTAGCGACTTTCTAAGCTTGAGTACTTCTATGGTTTTTGGTAGACCTTGGCCGATGTTCGCACCTTGGAACCGATACCATGCACCAGCCTGATTGATTACTTCCAGCGTGACACCGTACTCAACAAGACTCTTCATCGTGTCGAATCCTGATCCGTAAATCAAGTCAATGTCGGTTTCCTTCAACGGTGTACCGACTTTGTTCTTCACGCACTTGATGTGAATCTTGTGGCCGATTACGTCGTTGCCTTCCTTGAGTACGTCACGGCGTCTCGTGTCGAGCCTTACACTCGCGTAGAACTTGAGCGCCCTGCCGCCCGTTGTGGTTTCAGGACTGCCGAACATGACGCCGATCTTTTCACGAATCTGGTTGATGAAGATCACCGTCACCTGATTCTTCGCACAGATTCCGGTTAGCTTCCGGCACGCCTGAGACATTAGACGAGCCTGTAATCCCATGTGACTGTCGCCCATGTCGCCTTCTAGCTCCGCACGCGGAACTAACGCGGCAACGGAATCGACAATGATAAGTGTGACCGTCTGTGACTCGACCAACGCTTCCACAGTATCGAGAGCGTCCTCACCAGAATCCGGCTGACTAACAACAAGATCATCGACGTTCACTCCTAGCGTGTTCGCGTATGTCGGATCGAGTGCGTGCTCTGCGTCTACAAACGCGCAGATGCCGCCGTTCTTTTGCTCACATCCGATGATGTGAAGCGCCAGAGTAGTCTTGCCACTCGACTCAGGGCCGAATATTTCAATAATTCGACCACGGGGAATCCCGCCTGTTCCAATGACACCAGAATCCAAAGTAGGAAGCTGAGTGCAGATAGAGGGAATATCAAGTCCAACCTTATCCCCCAATCGGACTAGCGATGTTGTTGTCTTCAGCTTCTCGTTGAGGGTCTTCTCCAATTCGCGTAGGCTCTTGAACAGGCTTTCCTTGGTTTCCGCCATTCGATCCTTTCTCGTCGGCAGCTTTCCAGCTTGCGACTGTGCTCATAAACCGCAAAAACATTTTGGTGAACTTCGCGCCGCGTAACGCTGGCAGCATGTTCTTGCCATTCGGACTGCGCCACAACTCGTCGAGCGACTTCGTGAACTCACCGTTCTCGTTGAAGTACGCGAACCAGCAGAACTGGCAATTCGTTCGTGGCTCTTGACCAGTGAACTTGTGACCGCACGCTGCGACTCGCTTGTGCTGCACAGTGAAGAACTGACGCATCATTTTCTTGTACTCGCGCAGACCCGGCACTTTTTCAATTACTTCTGGTGTAGGCTTCACGCCCTCTTCGGCCACAACGTCTGATGGCGGCACGCCAATGATGTGTTCTGGCACCGCATCTAGTATCGCCTTGACTTGTTCCTTCGTGCTATCGTCCACGTTTGCGCTCCTCTTTCGTAATGATGTGACGTTCTTGTGCCGTTAACTGCGGCGGAATGATTCCGAACTTTTGCAGGATCATACGCTTCTCTTCCTTGCCAAGTTCATCGTCTCCGATTTCCAGTGCCATTTGCTGTTTTAGTCCGTCGATGATAGTCATTTCTTCTTTCTCCTAGACCGCTTGAAAATCTGGTGAGCAATGTCTTCGTATAAATTGCCGATAGCGAAGGCAAAAAATTCTTGGCTTTCGATGGTCACAGGGATGTTGTTGAAGTCCCATATCTTGATGATCGTGTGAACTAATTCGTGGATAAGAGTCCCTTGACCAGAGATTGTCCAATCAAAGTCGCTGACAGCAACAGCCCATTCACGGGGTGTTCCTTTGATATCCCACGAAGTTGAAAACGCCGCGAAGTTATCATCGAACTCGTCTCGCGGTTCTTTGGCAAGCGTGCCGCCCTTCTTCTCGATGTACTTTGCCAGCCAAGCATTGAATTGCTTATTGTTGTAGTTGATGAAGACATGCACAGGTCTTTGGAAGATACAATCCTTCACCTTGAAACAAAGTTTACCGGGTTTGGGTCGTCCTTTAGCCTTTGGCATGTCCATTCCTAATGCTGATGAAGTACTTCGCTGTCGGCCAAATGTGATTCTGAATGAAGGCCAAGCCGATGCGCTGTTCGTAATAGTTCTTCTGCTCTTTGTCTAGTTCCTCTTTGCCCAAGAGAAACGTGCCGGCGAACTTTCGGATCATGGCATCGTCGTGTATGATCGCGCTGATGGTGTTCTCAACGTCGCAAACAAAATCACTTGCTGACGGTCTGGCCGGATTGGGTGTCCCACCGCCACCATATCGCTGCTCTTCCGTGTTCTGAGCAATCAATTTTGACTTGTACTTCAGCTTCTCGTACTGCTCTAACACATCGTTGAACGCCAACAAATTTCGATTCGTCTGTCTCGACATTCTATCCTTTCGGCCCGTACTTCATAATGCGTTTGACCTTGGCTTGACCAAGAAGTCCGTAAACCTTTCGGCCCAACGCTTGAACTGCTGGCGGGTTGTCGAGGTAGTCTGCCGCTGCTCTGAGCAACGCAGGATCGTCGTTGAAGTAACCCAACCCTTTGTTCATTGTCATAGTGAGCAATCCCCGGATCAAACCGTCGCCATGCCGATGATCGATATTCAGACGCAGGTTGAGCGGACGTTTACCGGAGATTGCACACTTCCCACCTTGTGCTGCCGTCATCTTCCTGAAGTCGTCAGGCGTTAAACGATATAGCTTCCACAATCTAGCCGCCCAACTCTTCGATGTTTTCTTCGTCTTTGGTGTCATAGCAGCCCCAAGTCGATTATCTTGAACTCGCCCTCGCGGGTCTGCATGATGTTGTAGCCAGCTATGTCACGATCATCGCCTTCGTCGTCGAAGATCGCATCGGCAACTTGCTGAAGAACGTGTCCCACAAATACAGCCTTGCTCTGTCCTACTTTGTGGTAGTAATCCGTCAACAACACACCATTCCGTGTGTCCGCATAATACATGGCCGGAATGAAAGGTCGAAGCGCGGCGAACTTCTGTATCCGCGTAATCTTCCTGATTACGTAGATTTCATGGCGTGCGTGCTCAAGGTTTCCCTCTTTCGATGCGCCACTAATTGGGAACTTCACAACCAGCCGATTCGCTGAGTCCTGCTTGTTGATTGCGTACACTTCTCTGAACGCACCACTGGCAAGACGTGTGAGACTCAAGCCAATGTTACGAGCCTCTTTAGCGGTCTTTGGTTTGTACTCTTTGAACAGCTTAATGATTTCAGTTTTCGTGCTCACTTGGCTTCCTTTACCAGCTTTCCTGCACGCTTGATAGCTTCACGTAACCGCTTGGCCGCAGATGCACTCAGCTTCGATTCAGGAAGCCATTGGATCACGATGTTCCCGGCCCGTATGAGCATTCTCAGGTCTACCACTCGTAGCCCGGACATTAGTCACCGATCATCGAGTAGGAATAGTCGCCAGCAATTCCTACATCCTTCAACGGACGAGTATTGAAGAAACTTCCAAGGTCAGGGTACTTGACTTCCACAGAGTCCCCATCAAATTTGATGCTGTCGGCAACCAAGATGAAGTTGTAGGCCGACCAATTACGCAACGCTTGCCAGAACCGCTCAGTCGGGTGCGCTTTGCAGTAGGCGGCGAAGCTTTCCAAGACCTTATTGTTTTTGTTTTCCGGCTGTCCATCGTACTCTCTGCCGTATCCATCACTCGCTCTGTATGGCATGTTAGTTCACCGTCCTCGATTCAAAATCTTCAAACATCTTGTAGCCGACTTCCGTGATGGCGAACACGCCGAACTCACGATTATTGTTGATCCGTGATTGAGCGATGCTTTCCTGAAAATCCTTCGACACGTTCTGCACGTATCCAAGACCTTCCAGTTCGCCAATCTCACGCATGTCCTGACGAATGCGCTTGGCTTTTTCTTCGGAATCTTTATTCGACTCAAACATAACAACGAAGACTCGTGTCGGCCCATTCGCCGCCGTGTTGAGCGTGTCATATTGGTACTTCGTTAGCTCAAGGATGCTCACACAGCCTCCGTTAATTGATCGACCTTGGGGCCACCGCTAACGATATCCTCGACCAGCTTGAACATGCCCATTGCTCGTTCCTCGACTTCCTCTTTGTAGCCAGCCGCATGAATGTTCCGGCCACTGAGCCTGTCCACTTGGTACAGGTACATCTGAATCGCGGTCAGCAAATTATGTTCAATTTCGTTCATAAGTCCCTTTCCGATCCTGACAGCATTCTACCACTACTCGTCAGTCTTGTCAACATCAAAATTCAGGTCGCCCATCCAAGGCTCGATCACAGCGTGTACATTTGTCTCAAGCCAGACCGCCTTGGACTTCTTCGCCAATAGCCCGTCAATCGCCTTAAACGCCTGTTCTAGCCCCTGCCGGATGCCTGTATGCCACTTACCCCGATACTTCAGCGCCATGCGCCAGTCGCCAATATCGTTTAACGGTTTCAGTGTCGCCAAGACGTGAGCGGCCTCTAATCGGTAACCCGTCCCGGCCTGAACCCATGCCCACTTGCACAGCGGCTCCGGTTGCTTTTTTGCTGGACGAGTGACTATTAAGCTCACCTTGTTCGCCAGCCATTTCTCAAGCAATCTGTCATACTATGCCACTCAGGGTAAGTAAACATGGACGATTTTCCACGATTACATCGCCAGCAGCACACTACACAATTCGGCTCGCTGTAGCCAAAATTATTGTTTTTACGATCTAAATTGTGCTTTGCACCGTTTTTGGTAATAGCGAAGCTTGACCATGAAACTTTAGCATCACAGTAATGGCAATTATGTTGTTTAGTAAACCTTAAAAACTCTTCATAAGTTATAGTACAAGTGATTGATCTGTCTTTAGCACTATGTACTAAGTAGTTGTAAAGTGCTTCATATGGACGAAGCTTGTTGCCCTCTCCCTTTAGGCAACCACAACTTCTAGTCTTGCCTCTTCTAAGGTGATCCGACCGAACAACGACTTGCTTGCCACACTTGCATTCACACAGCCATCGTGTTCTATGTTTGAGCAATTCTTCAAACTTTAGCACCGTCAGTAGGCCGAACTTCTGCCCTAATAGATTTTTGATTGCTGGCATTCTTCGCTCTTTCTTGTTTTTCTTGTTCACGATAAATTCTTCAGGCTGCTTCTTAGCGGGTCTGTTAACGATTAGTGGCATACGGTCAACGGAGGCGTCTTCATGATTTTGTCGATGATGCTACCCATTGTTTCCTCCGTTTGTATGTGTTGAACTGCATGTTTAACGGAAATTCCACACGCATGTACTTTGCCGTGTACCATAGACCACCCTGTGTCGCTGGCCGGATGTGTTCTTTGACGCCTCGCAACGTCACAGCACACCACTGACGCCCTCTAATACTCAAGTGTGGCGCAAACGGCTTTGCAGCCGCGTGCCAGCCCGGTCTAAATGCGAATCCCGGTGTCGGTACGGATTCGGCCTTGAGCCAGACTCCGGTATTGATCACCCGGCTTCGGTCAATGAACAACGGCCCATACGAGCCATCACGCCGATGCCGCAGGAGTTTGAACGCTCTGACGGTTTTTGCGCTCTTCCTCACGCTGTTTCTTCTCCTGTTCACGGTAGACTCCCGCATTCAAATTGAAATGAATCTGCACCTTCTGAGCGTCAGTCAACGCATCATAAGGCTTGTTATGATCCTGCTTGGCGTACTTGTCGAGACGCGCCCAATTACGCACTAGAACATCGGAAGGTTTCACGTCCCAATCACAACGCAGGTAGACGATGTAAAGCGGCTTGCCAAGATGCTTAGTTGTCTTGCTCATTGTCTTTCACTCCTGTCTTGAACCACATCTTCGTTTCAGCATCCCATGTTTGCTTGGTTTCGGCATTAGCGGCGTGCTTGCGCTCCTGCCACTGGTCATTGGCGTGCCCGTTCTTCTGTGTGTTCGTCTTTTTACCCGGCATTGTTCCTCCTAAAAATTTCCTTCGGCGCATTGAAAAACTTTGTAGCCCTTTGACCTGTACATATTTACAACCTGATACCGATCATCGAATATACCCACGATGCTTGACAAGTCATACGCCTCGCCAACCTTGCGGAGCATTTGCTCTTTGACGATGTTGTCCGGGCGGTGATCACCAGCCTTCCGCATGAACAGATCGTCGTATGGCACGTCATACCGACGTAGCCACGCTCTCGTGGCGGCTTTGCACTCGTCGCTTCTGCCGCTCATCATTATGATAGTGGCACCAGCGGCCTTGAGCAGCTTGATCGTCTGGATCACAGGCCAGATTGGACTGTCGAGATTAACCGCACCAAAGAATCCGCGCCAGTCTTTCTCAGCGATGAAATGGATGCGATGCTGGCAATCAGCAATCGTTCCGTCAATGTCACAAAGATAAATCATGCAGACACCACTCTCGTGATCTTCATTTCGGGCCAATGGTAGCCGTGCTTTTGCGAATATGTGTTCGTGCGACCGATGGCGTTACGCGCAGCGTCGTATGTGGGAAACAGTGTCGCGTAATGGTTTAGCCAAGTCACGTTTTTGTAACCGAGCGTCTTGGTACGACCTTCGACAGTTGTAACCAAGTACCCGACTGTTTTCTTAGATGAATAGGTCTTCATGTTCCTCTTCCTTTTCTGGCTTCTTGAAGTAGTCCAGCTTGTCAGGCCGAAATATGCACATCGCTAAGATTGGTACGGTGACCGCCAGCCACACTGCCAAAATCAAGAACAGTGTGAAGTTATCGGACGTTAGCTCATCAGTCATACGTTTATTGCCGCTTCCTTTTTATCCAACAAGCAAATCTCGGAAACCAATTCGGCAACCATTGCCTGAGTAACTTCCAATGCTGCCTGTGCGTCTTCCCGAGCGTCTTCGGCCTTGCGGACTCGTTCCGCTTGCCACGAGACGATGAAGAACGCCATCACGAAGATTACGATCATTCCGACTGTGCCAATGTCGATCATAAAGTATCCCTCCATTTTTCTAGGTACACAATTGCCGCTTTCAAGTTCTTTGACAATTCACTAGCAAATCCTAGCATTAAGTTGCACTTCTTGCAAAGCAAATCTCTAACTTTTCCGTTACTATGGTCATGGTCTACGACCAGCGGTTTTACTACTTTGCAAATAGCGCACTTACGCTCCTGCCTTTTCAATTTACGCTGATACTCGTCCGGGTGTAACCCGTATTTATATTTTCTGTGCGCTGCTGCTAGCTTCTCAGGATTATTTCTTTGCCAGTTTGCTAAGTAATCGGGATGCTCTTTAGTCCATGCCGCATTTTTCTTACGGGCAGTTTTCCTGTGCTTATTGCTATAGTCACGATTATAGCATTTCTTGCACAAACCGTTTCCGTAATTTCTTAACTTCGGGTGACACTTAGAGAATGTAATTGGCTTACTCATGCTGGTTTCCAGTTTCTCAATCTTGTAAATTTCGCAAGTTCTTTAGTTACCTCTAACTTCAAAAATCCGTCGTGCAACGCCCGGTGACACTGCCAACACAGCGTGATCAGATTGTCGAGCCTGTCGCTGCCCTGATGTGACCGATAAACGATATGATGGACGTGCAACCCGTCTGTCCATTGGCACGAGCGGCACTTCCAGCCGTCTCGTTCCATTACTTCCCGGCTAGTGGTTTGACTCAGCACGCCGCATCCTTTCATCTGTGAAGTACTCTAACGGGTACGGCATTTGTTTCCCCGTCAGGTGGCGGTAAGCACGCCTAAGAATGACAACA
>Ga0334722_10000163_pt1 | contig 98789 bp, 105 predicted proteins | sample C3_bottom_MG_FD_207210 | JGI IMG/M metagenome (GOLD analysis project Ga0334722, IMG submission 207210) | Sediment microbial communities from Yellowstone Lake, YNP, Wyoming, USA - C3_bottom | ecosystem: Environmental > Aquatic > Freshwater > Lake > Sediment | place: USA: Wyoming | collected...
TTGATACTGGCGCTGGCTGCGGCCGCGATGGTGACCGCCGGGGCCGGATGCGCCACAAGCAAGGACCTCGAAAGGGTGGAACGGGAGGTCTCTTCCGTGAGCTCCGAGGTCGGGACGGTCAAGGGCGGCGTCGGCGACCTCGACATATCCATCAAGGCCGAGGCCAAGAAGACCAGGGACATCCTGGCGGCGCTGAAGGACCTGCAGGATAGCCAGGCCCAGTTGACCGAAGCCATGAAAGGTCTGAACAGCGACCTTGCAACGGTCAAGCGAAACCAGGCCGACTTGGGCAGCCGCATGTTCACCATGGCGGGCGGCGAAATAACTGGCTTCTCCGGTAAGCTGGACGAGGTCAGGCATGGCCTTGAGACGACGAACGCGAAGCTCGACGACATGAAGGCCGCGCTCCTGCAAAGGATAGCCGCGCTCGAAGAGGTTGCCTCCAAACCGGCCCCCGCGCAGGGCGGTGGGACGGCGGGCACACCCGAAGTCGCGGGAGAACCCGCCAAGGATGTACAGGGGGCCGATACCGGAAAGCCGGCCGAGAAGCCGTCGTCGTACATGATATCGGACCCGACCAAGCTCTACCAGGGGGCATACCTCGACTACACGAAGGGCAACTACGACGTCGCAATCGCGGAGCTGAGGGAATACCTGAAGGCATTCCCGGACGGTGAGTTCACCGGAAACGCCCAGTACTGGATAGGGGAGTCCCTTTACAGCCTCGGCAAGTATGACGAGGCCGGGGCGGAGTTCGACAAGGTAGTGCAGAAATACCCGGACAGCCCGAAGGTGGCCGGCGCGATATTGAAGCAGGGCTTTTGTTTCGATGCCCTGAACAAGCCCGCCGAGGCAAAGGCGGCATATGAACTGGTCATGAAGAAATACCCAGACTCAGAGGCAGCAAAGCTTGCCTCCGAGAAGCTGAAGCCCAAGTCCCGCGGGAAGGTGCCGGGGAAATAGTGGCGTGGGATGTAAAATAGAGGTTGTCATTGCGATGAGCGCAAGCGACGAAGAATCTCGGGTTTTTTAGAAGCAGGGTGGGCATGGCCCACCAGAAGATGCAGGGCGGGCATGGCCCACCAAACGATAGTGTGGAGGTTGTTGGATGTACAGGCTTAAGACCGCGATGCTGATGGCTGCGATGACGGTGCTCCTCATATTCCTGGGCGAGGCCCTGGGCGGGATGAGGGGCATGATGGGGTTTTTCGTCTTCGCAGTCCTGATGAACGTATTCACATACTGGTTCTCTGACAAGATAGTGCTCAAGATGTACCGGGCGCAGGAGGTGACAGAGGCCGAGGCACCCACCCTGTACTCCATCGTCCGGAACCTGTCGCAGAAGGCCGGGATGCCGATGCCGAAGGTCTATATCATACCCGACGAGTCGCCTAACGCGTTTGCCACGGGGCGCAACCCCGAGCATGCAGCCGTTGCCGCGACCCAGGGGATAATGAAGCTCCTGTCCCGCGAGGAACTCGAAGGGGTCATGGCGCATGAGCTGTCCCATGTCAGGAACAGGGACATACTTGTGAGCACCATCGCGTCGGTGATGGCCGCGGCCATCACGATGCTGTCGAGGTTCGCCATGTTCTTCGGCGGGAGCCGGGACGACGATAACGGAAGCCCTGTGGCCGCGATACTCATGATGATACTCGCGCCGCTTGCCGCCATGCTCATACAGCTCGCAATATCGCGTTCGCGGGAATACATGGCCGACGAGGGCGGGGCGAGGCTGTCCGGCAACCCGCTCTACCTTGCGAACGCGCTCAGGAAGCTCGAACGCGGCAAGGAGATGATACCGATGAACGCAAACCCGGCGACCGCGAACATGTTCATAGTCAACCCGTTCTCCGCCAAGGGCATCACGGGGTTATTCTCCACGCACCCGCCGATGGAGGACAGGATAGCGAGGCTCGAAGAGATGGCGCGCGGCCGGTAATTTGCGCCATGTTCCAATTGCATGCGATTTGTACTGGTCGGAAACAAGATGCTTAGCGCGGCCCTAAGAGAGGGGCTGATAATACGAAAAAAGAACTTACGTTAGAATTCGACGACGAGCTCAAGGTGTTATTCGGCGAGTTCGACAAGAACCTGCGGTTCCTTGAAGACAGCTCCGGCGTGGGCATCAAGGCGCGCGGGAACAAGCTCTCAATAGAGGGCGACGACGCGGCGGTGCTCACCGTCGAGCGGGTCCTGAAGGACCTGGCCGAGTTGGTGGGTAACGGTTACGCCCTGAAACTCGAGGACGTCAAGCTTGCCATGAGGGCTCACGAGACAGACCCCGAGGTCTCGATAAAAGAGATATTCGCGGTGCCTGTGCTTGAGGGCACCCACAAGAAGCAGATAAGCCCGAAGACCGAGAACCAGAAGCTCTACGTCGAGGCCATAAAGAACTACGACATCGTATTCGGCATAGGACCCGCCGGCACCGGAAAGACCTACCTCGCAATGGCCATGGCCGTCTCGGCCCTTCTAAGGAAAGAGGTCAACAGGATAATCCTCACAAGGCCAGCCGTAGAGGCCGGGGAGAGGCTCGGCTTCCTGCCGGGCGACATATACGAGAAGGTGCACCCTTACCTGCGGCCTTTGTATGACGCGCTCTACGACATGATGGACGCCGAGAAGGTCGGCCGCCTTATCGAAAGGGGCACCATCGAGATAGCCCCGCTCGCGTTCATGCGCGGCCGGACGCTTAACGACTCGTTCATCATACTCGACGAGGCCCAGAACACGACCGCGGAGCAGATGAAGATGTTCCTTACGAGGATGGGGTTCGGGGCCAAGTCCGTGATAACCGGAGACATAACACAGGTGGACCTGCCGCCAGAGCGGGCGTCCGGGCTCATCGAGGTGATAAACATACTCGAACCGGTGAAGGGCATCAAGTTCGTGAGGTTCTCCGACAAGGACGTGGTCAGGCATAGGCTCGTCCAGCAGATAATCAAGGCATACCAGAAATACGAGGAGAAAAATGGCTAGTCTTCAGGGCGACCGGGCCAGGGTCGAGGTCATGCAGAAAAAGTCCCAGCCCAAACCGCTTACCATCCACAAGGCCGCGATAGAGGTCGAACGCACGGTTACGACCGAGCGGATGAAGAAGGCCGCAATGGGCTTTGTCCTCGCGCTTGCGCTGTCCGCGCTCATCATGGACCCGTCCTCGTTCGCCAACATGGGTGCGGCCGACATCGTGCAGACCCTGGCCGGCATCTTTTGCCTGACCTCGCTCCTGCTCTACATCCTGTACAGGGACATCAGGCGCTACAGGAAGAATGTCACCACGGACCTGCAGAAGCTCGCGCTCATCTGCGTCATACTGCTCGGCTCGGTCGCGGTCTCAAGGCTTTCGGCCGAGATATTCTCCACCTTCACCGGAAACATGGCGGGAGTCGGGGTCAGGACTGGCTACTTTGCGATACCGATAGCCATCGGCTCTATGCTGGCGACGCTCCTGTTCGACATACACATAGGCATCGTGTTCTCGTTCATAATGAGCGTGTTCACGGGGATGCTGATAGGCGGAGAGCCGCTCTTCTTTATATACTCGTTTGTTGGCAGCATAATAGCCGCGTTCAGCGTGATCAGGTGCACCCAGCGCTCGGCCCTCCTGAAAGCGGGCCTTTTCATCGCCATGGCGAACATGCTGACGGTCGCGTTCATAGACCTCTACAGGCACAGCCTATTCACGCATACCGGCTTCGACAACATCGTCGCTGGGGGCATAGGCGGCTTCCTGACCGCGATACTCGTCTCCGGGATCCTGCCGCTTTTAGAATCGCTCTTCAAGGTGGTCACTGACATCAGCCTGCTCGAATACAGCGACCTGAACCGGCCCGTGCTGAAGACCCTGATGGTCACGGCCCCCGGCACGTACCACCATAGCGTCATCATCGGAAGCTTAGCCGAGGCCGCGTCAGAGGCCGTGGGCGTCAACCCGCTCCTGGCGCGCGTCGCTGCGTACTACCACGACATCGGCAAGATAAAAAAGCCGGACTACTTCATAGAGAACCAGGCGAAGGGCGAGAACAAGCACGACCGGCTCACACCGTCCATGAGCAGCCTCATAATCTCCTCGCACGTGAAGGACGGGGTGGAGCTGGCAAGGGAGCACAACCTCCCTCCGCAGATAGTCGAGATAATCCAGCAGCACCACGGCTCCGCCCTAATGACTTATTTCTACGAGAAGGCGAGAGAAGCGGAGGACTCTCCCTCGCTCGTGCGCGAGGAGGACTACCGCTACCCCGGCCCGAAACCCCAGACGAGGGTCGCGGCGATAGTGATGCTCGCCGACGCGGTAGAGGCGGCGTCGAGGGTGCTTGATAACCCTACGCCCCAGAGGATAGCCGCGCTGGTTGACAAGATAGTCAACCGGGTATTCGAGGACGGCCAGTTAAACGAGTGCGAACTGACGCTCAAGGACCTGACCGAGATAACCAGGAGCTTCAACCTGCTGCTTTCAGGCATATACCACCACAGGATTGATTACCCCGGGCTCGGGATACCGTCCGGGGGGGAGAAGAAAAAACTTGCCAGTACGGGTCAAAAGCTTGCAGAGGAAAATAAAGATACAGCCTGGCATGGTGAAGAAGTACGCGGAGACGGCCCTGTCTTCACTGGGTTACGAAGGCGCTGAGTTAAGCGTCCTGATAACCGGGGACAGGCGTATGCGTACCCTGAACCGCGACTACCGGGGCATCGACAGGACGACCGACGTGCTGTCCTTTTCCATGCTCGACGCCGCGCAGGCGGGCAAGTGGGGCACGGGAAATACCGGTGTCGCAGGCTGGCAGGCCCGTACAGGCGATGGCCCGCCGGTCGTACTCGGAGACATAGTCATATCCGCGCCTAAGGCCGCGGCCCAGGCGAAAGAAGCCGGCCACCCGTTATCAGACGAGGTGTGCTTCCTGCTGGTGCACGGCATCCTGCACCTGGTCGGTTACGACCACGAGACGGGTGAGGCCGATAAAAGAAAGATGGAGCGGAAGCAGGAAGCCCTGCTGAAGCTCATGAGGGCTGAATGAAGCCCAAAAGCTGGTACGAGAGCGCCAACTGTGCCGTGGAGGGGATTCTCCACGCGGCAAGGACGCAGAAGCACGTCCGGTGGCATTTCATCTCGGCCGCGCTCGTCGTCCTGCTCGGTCTCTTCTTCGGCCTGGGCAGGATGGAGTTCATCGCGCTCACCCTCGCCGTCGTGCTGGTGCTCATAACCGAGATACTGAACACGGCTATAGAGGCCGCGGTCGACCTAGTCTCCGAGACGTACCACCCGCTGGCCAAAGTAGCGAAGGACACGGCGGCAGGCGCTGTCTTTGTCGCCTCTTTCGGTGCGGTGGTGTTAGGCTTCCTCATACTCTACCCCCACGTCGCATACTCCGTGACGAAAGGTATAGAACAGGTCAAGCTCGCTAGCGACAACATCGCGTTCATGGCCATACTGGTCGTGATAATCGCGGTGATAGTATTCAAGGCGTACCTGGGGAAGGGCACGCCGCTGAGGGGCGGGATGCCGAGCGGGCACGCCGCCGTGTCGTTCTCGATATGGGTGGCCGCGTTCTTCATATCCGAAAACGCGCTTGTCGGCATACTGGTATTCATAATGGCGATGATGGTGGCGCACAGCAGGGTGGCTATGGGTATTCACAGCAGGCGCGAGGTGTTCCTGGGCGCATTGCTCGGAAGCCTGATAACACTTGCTATATTCCTGATGTTCGTGTAAGCGCTAAGTGTTCAAGGACATACTGAAAAGTACGGTAGAGGGGCTGCCCGGGGCGCTGGGCGCGATATTCGCGGACTGGGAAGGCGAGTCCGTCGAGCATTTCTTCGCGGGCCCGGAGGACGAAATAAAGCTCCTCGGCGCGCACCAGGGCATACTACTCAACCTCGTAAAGGAGGCGGCGGCCGGGGCCGGGCATGGCGCTGTCAAGTGCATGATGCTCACGACCGACAAGGCAAGGGTAGTCGTACAGCCCATCAAGGACGGGTACTTCCTTGTGCTGCTGCTCACGAGACATTGCAACTCCGGGCTTGCACTCCGGGCGGCGAGTAGCGCGGCCGGGGTACTTTCGGGAGAGATATGAAAATGTGGACTGATATCGGAATTCGGTTTGCGGTGGTGGCTGCCGTGCTGGTGTTGGGAGCGAACGTTGCCCTGGTCTATGCCGGGCAGGGCTGCATCACCCAGAAGTGCCACGCGGGCATGCTGGGTTTCAAGTTCGTGCATGGCCCGGTCGCGGTTCAGGACTGCGTCATGTGTCACAAGCAGACCGGCGACCACAGCTTCAAGATCGCGGCCCAGGGCTCCGACCTCTGCTATATCTGCCACGACAGGATGCCCAAGGGGCACGGCGACGCCTGCACGAAGTGCCACGACCCGCACGGATCCGATAAGGAGTTCCAGTTGAAGGCGAACGTCAAAAGATAATGAAAGGATAGACCGTCCTTTTCTTTCGGGTGAAAGAAAAGGACCAAAAGAAAGCCATTACTTAAATACCGGCTTTTTTTATGTTACTTTCTTTTCACCTGAAAAGAAAGTAACGGTTTAACGTGGAGGTCTGACTTGGGATTTTTCGACAAACTGAAATCCGGCCTTTCCAGGACGCGCGACCAGCTGGTCGCCAACATCGAGAACATCGTCCTCGGCAAGAAAAAGATAGACGACCAGCTGCTCGAAGAGCTGGAAGAGGTGATGATACTCTCGGACCTCGGCGTCGAGACCACCAGGGGCATAATAAGCCGCGTCCAGGAGAAGGTCAAACGCAAGGAGCTCGAGGACGCCGACCTCCTGAAGGCCGAGATAAAGGAGCAGATAAGGGATATCCTCGTCAGGGACGCGGGCACGCTCCGGGGCGGAAACAGCCTCGCGGTCTATATGGTGGTCGGAGTGAACGGGACTGGCAAGACCACGACCATCGGCAAGATGGCGGCACAGTTGAAGGCCGACGGCAAGAAGGTACTGCTCGCCGCGGCCGACACGTTCAGGGCCGCCGCATCCGAGCAACTCGTCCTCTGGGGCGACAGGTCAGGCTGCGACGTGATAAGGCACAAGAGCGGTGCGGACCCCGGCGCGGTCGTATTCGACGCTATTGCCGCCGCGCGCGCGAGAGAGATGGACATTTTGATAGTGGATACCGCGGGAAGGCTCCACACCAAGACGAACCTCATGGAGGAGCTTAAGAAGGTCAACCGCGTGGTGGAGCGCGAGCTTCCGGGCGAGCCGAGGGAGGTGCTCCTCGTGCTCGACGCGACTACCGGCCAGAACGCCCTGTTCCAGGCCAAGCTCTTCAACCAGGCGGTCGGCGTTACAGGCATAGTCCTGACGAAACTGGACGGGACTGCAAAGGGCGGCATAGTCGTCGCAATTGCCGCCGAGCTCGGCATACCGGTCAAGATGGTCGGTGTGGGCGAGCAGATAGACGACCTTCAGAGCTTCGACCCGAACGAGTTCGTGGAGGCGCTGTTCGCCTGACCGCCCGCCTTTAATACAATCTTAACCGCAAAAAAATACGCCCGGCTGGATAAGCCGGGCGTATTCGTGCATGACCTCTTACATTGTATCCATCTTGTCATTGCGAGGAGCCCCCGCGTTGCGCGGGGGACGACGCGGCAATCTCAGAACTTGATGATTCTTATTAAACCGGAGATTGCTTCGCTTTGCTCGCAATGACAGTTTTAATGGTTTGTCATCGTCTGTTGTCACTTCACGGTCTTCTTTATTCCGGCCTCTATCTCGGACTGTATATCTCCGGGCATAGCCATGTTCTTCATGAATGCCCAGTTGCCTGCATCCTGGAAGTAGAGCTTCATCCTCCACATCTCCTTCAGGATGTTGACCGAGCTTGTGCCGCCCTTCTTGTAGATTACGACCTCGACCGGGAATGCCGACGCGTGGTCTATGCCGGGGAACGGGTTTGCGCTCGTGGCCCTTTTCTCCCCCGCGATGCCGAACGCGCGTCCCTCGGTCTTCGCCTTCGTGACCCCGACTATCGCTACGGCCTCGGAGGGGTTGTAGGTATATATCACGTGCCAGCCGGCAGGTTCGTTTATCCCCTTTTTAAGCGCCTCGGCGATTTCGGATGGCGACTTGGACGAGGCGGCTGTCGGGATGACCTTGTCAGGGAAGGCGCCTCCGCCCATCCCGGTTATCTCGCCCGTCTCCCTCATCTCGCCCGCCTGTTTTTCCTGTGCTGGCCCGACGGCCTTAAGCGCGGCGACAACTTCGTCCACGACCTTCTGGGCCGCGTCGTCCATCGAGGCCCCCCGGAAGATGGTCCGGTCTATAGAGACGGGGTTCATCATGGCGACGTTCAGGCCGGTGTTGTCCTCGTACAGCGATACCCTGAGGGGGAGTGCAAAACTCTTGTCGGCTCCGCCCGCAAGGACCTTGGCCGCATAATCGTCCTTCGTGAACACGATTGTCTCCGCCTTGTACGTGCAGCCGTCCGGCACGCCGTTCCTGAATGTCGCCAGTACGGTAAAGCCCGCGCCCTTCAGCGCCGCCTCCACCTTCGGCGTGGTCTGGGCGATATCCGCCTTCATGCCCTCGAGCACCTTAACGTACACGCCCTGGGTCTTGGCGGCGGCAAACGCCTGGGCCGAGACCGAGAAGACCATGACAGCTACCGCGGCAAACAGCAAACGCCTTACCATTGTATGCCTCCTAATGTTGGGGTGAAAAACAAAAAGCCCCCGGCCAGAGAGTCTGTTCCCTGAACCGGAGGCTTGCGTGGCCTGCATTGGCCGGCCGTCTTGGGCCGACCAGTTAATTTATATCATATTGCAGGTATTTTGTAAACAGCCCTTTCGGATAATCCGGTTTCAGATGCGGCTCAGAATCAGCAGATACGGGGCAGTTGCTCCCCCGCGAGCATATCGACAATCCTCGTCCCGCCGATAAGAGTACGCATCAGAACCTTGCCCGCGGGCTCGGCCATTACCTCGCCTATGACAACCGCGTCCCTGCCGTAACGGTTATCCTTCATAGCCTCGAGTACGTCGTAGACGCACCCGGGCGGTACGGCCGCTATGAGCTTGCCCTCGTTTGCGACGTAGAGGGGGTCGAGGCCTAGTATGTCGCATGCGCCGCGCACGGCATCGGTGACGGGCAGTTCCCGCTCGTCCACCATTATGCAGACGCCGGACTCGTGCGCGAACTCGTTCAGGGTCGAGGCGACCCCGCCCCGCGTCGGGTCCCTCATCGCATGTATCTCCGGGCAGACGGCGAGCATCGCGTCCACGAGCGAATTCAGCGGCGCGCTGTCCGACAGGATATCCGAGCCGAACTCGAGCCCTTCCCTTTTGGACATCACGGCCATCCCGTGGTCGCCTATCGTCCCGGATACTATTATCTTGTCTCCCGGTTTAATAGCCGAAGAAGAGATGTCGAGCCCGTCCCGTACCACCCCGACGCCGGAGGTGTTGATGAAAAGCCTGTCGGCCTTGCCCCGCTCGACGACCTTCGTGTCTCCGGCCACGATGCTCACGCCCGCTTCGTCCGCGGCGCGCTTCATCGAGCGGACGACCTCGGCAAGTTCGGTGAGCGGCAGGCCTTCTTCCACGATGAACCCTGCGGTAAGATAGAGGGGCTTTGCGCCGGACATGGCGAGGTCGTTCACCGTACCGTAGACGGCGAGGTCGCCGATGTTGCCGCCTGGGAAGAATATGGGGTTTACTACGAATGAGTCGGTTGTTATCGCTATCCTGCCGGTGAAGCCTTCGGGCAGCTCAAGCACCGCGGAGTCCTCGGAGCCGAGCCTGGCGTAGCCGCCTGTAAGGGTCTGGAGGAAGAGGCCCTCGATAAGCTCGCGCATCATCCGTCCGCCGGAGCCGTGTCCGAGCAGTACCTTATCGTGTTTCATGCCGCCCGCCATGTCATACCTGGTATCCCGACTTGTTTACATGCTTTTGTTGCTCTATGACCCACTGCTCGACCTTTTCGGCGGTTTCCGGGTCCAGGTCGAGGAAGGCGAGCCCCATGCCCGGCTCGTGAGTGCTGGCCTTCTTGTATACCCTGCTCCATATTACCTTGCACCGGCACTTGACGGTGGTTTCTGTTTTCGGGAGCATGAACTCTATGTTGAACTCGTTCCCCACGTCCTTCGGAGAGACGGTCTGGATGAATATCCCGGCGCGGCTGATGTTCTTGGCGTAGCCGAAGAAAAACCTCTTGCCTTCTCCCATCTTGACCTGGGTGACAAGTATCGGCAGCCTTAAATGTGCCCTTTTGTTTGAAGGCGGGTATTCCAATTTCTATCTCCTCCCGTACTTGTAGTATGCCGCGCAGCTGCCCTCGTAAGAGACCATGCATGCGCCGACCGGGTCGTCAGGGGTGCATGCCTTTCCGAACAGCTTGCATTCGGGCGGGGTCTTGATGCCCTGCAGTACCTCTCCGCAGGAGCAGCCTTTCACTTCCCTCGGCTCGCCGGTCTTTATGTCGAAGACCTTTTCGGCGTCGTGGTCCTTGAATTCGTCCCGGAGCTTGAGCCCGCTGCCTGGTATCACCGCTATCCCTCGCCAGTTGGAGTCGGACGGCTCGAAGTAGCGGTAGAGTATCTCTCTCGCCTTAGGGTTGCCGTCTTCCGATACCGCGCGCAGGTACTGTATCTCCACGCTTGGGCGGCCTTCCTTGACCTGACGGATGAGCATCAATGTGGACTGTAAAATGTCCACCGGCTCGAACCCGGTAACCACCGCGGCCCTTTTGTATTCTTCCGCGATGAACCTGTACGGTTTAGAGCCGATGATGGTGCTGACGTGTCCGGGGCAGATGAAGCCGTCAATTTTCAGCTTTGGCGTGTCGAGCAGGCCGCGCATCGCGCCCGGTATGGTCTTGTGCACGGAGAAGACGAGGAAGTTTTTAGTCCCTGCCTCGACCGCCCTGCCGAGGGTGGCTGCGACTGCCGGGGAGGTGGTCTCGAAACCGGCCGCGAAGAACACGACCTTACTTGAAGGGTTTGACTCGGCGAGCTTCAGCGCGTCGAAAGGGGAATATACCACGCGGATGTCGGAGCCGTCCGCTTTGGCCTTCTGGAGGCTCGTGGTGGAGCCGGGGACGCGCATCATGTCGCCGAACGTGGCGAGTATCACGCCGGGCTCGCGCGATATTGCGACCGCCTTGTCTATGTCCTCGACGGAGGTCACGCAGACCGGGCAGCCGGGCCCGGATACGAGGCGTATGTTGCCTGGGAGCAGGTCTCTTATGCCGCTTTTGAATATGGCGACGGTGTGGCTCCCGCATACCTCCATGAACTTGAGCTCACGAGTAGTCGCGCCCCTTATGCCTTCAAGGAGCCCGGCCGCGAGCGCGCTGTCCCTGTACTCGTCAACGAAGCGCATTAAACCCCACTACAATGTGCAGAGTCCTTCGTCGCCCTGAAGCCCTTCCATAATCTCCCTGATAATATCGAGGGTCTTAAGGGCCTCTTCCTCGTCTACCTTGTGGATGGCGAACCCGGCGTGCGCTATTACATAGTCTCCGGGTACGACCCCGTCAAGCAGGTCGAGCGCGATTAGCCTCGTCGCGCCTCCGACCTCGACCGTGGCCATACGGTCTTCTATGGAAAGAACTTTTCCGGGTATGCCGACGCACATAGTAGAACCGCGTGTGTTAGTCTTGTAAACATTCGCTTTAAAGAGAACGTAAACTTCAAATACAATTTTTATAGCATAACGCGTCGAAAGTCAAGGTAAAAACCCCGCAATTCCTTCAATTTTCCCTTGAATTCCTGCTGGTTTTGTGCTAATTTCTAAACCCGTTTGTATGATATGGCATCAGGAGGGCCGATGATAGACCTGCACACCCACAGCCTGCTCTCGGACGGGGTACTCGTCCCGTCGGAACTGGTGCGCCGTGCGGCAGTCAAGGGCTACACCGCAATCGCTATCACCGACCACGCCGACAGCTCGAACATCGACTTCATCGTGCCGAGGGTGGCGCGCGCCGCTGAAGAGCTGACGAAGCTCCTGCCCATGAAGGTTATACCGGGCATCGAGATAACGCACGTCCCGCCAGCCGGAATCGCAAGGCTTGTAAAAGAGGCGAGGGCGCTCGGGGCGAAGCTGGTCGTGGTGCACGGGGAGACGCTGGTGGAGCCGGTAATACCGGGCACGAACCGTGCCGCAATAATGTCCGGGGCGGACATACTCTCGCATCCCGGCCTCATAAGCAAGGCGGACGCGGCCCTTGCGGCAAGGAAGGGCGTACACCTTGAGATTTCCGCAAGGAAGGGGCATTCGCTGTCGAACGGCCATGTAGCGAAAATGGCGGGCCTTACGGGTGCGAAGCTCGTCATCAACACGGACTCGCACGAGCCCGGCGACCTTATCACGCTTGAGTTTGCAAGGAAGGTGCTCGAAGCCGCCGGGATGGACAGGAAGGGCGTGGAAGACACGCTCCAAAATTCACGCAGGATAGTCGACCGAATATTCGGAGGATAATTTCTTGAAGACCTTTAGAAAGAGGACCGGGAAGAAGAAGGACATGCTTAAGGACCAGGACGAGTTCCTGTCGCTGTCGCAGAAGGCGCTCAAGTATGCCCAGGGCCACACCAAACAGGTATACGTCGCGCTTGGCGCTATTGCCGTAGTTGCGGTGCTTACGGTGCTGGTCTCGATGCTCTTCGAGACATCCCGGAAGAACGTGTTGGCCAAGGAAAGCGAGGCCCTGAAGTATTACGACGTCAACTCGCCCGTGCCGGGCGACAAGCCCATGTCTTCGGCCGACCGGCTGAAAAAGGCGAAGGAACTGTTCGCCGAGGTCGCGGACAAGCACAGCGGGAGCCCCGTTGCCGTGCAGGCCCTTTACTACAAGGCCAACACCGACATGGAGATGGGGAACCTTGACGCGGCCATAGACGGCTACAAGAAGCTCATGGACAAGGCCGCATCGGACAAGGTGATGATGTCCCTGGTGGGCAAAAGGCTTGCCGAGGCGTACCTGGCCAAAGGAAACATGCAGGGCGCGGTAGACTCATACAAAAAAGTTGCCGCCACGGAGGGCGGATACCTTAGGGACGACGCACACTACCAGCTGGCCAAAATTTATGAGGGTATGGGCAAGAAGGAAGACGCCCTCGCCGAATACAGAGCAATCATAAAGGACTTCCCGAACTCTCTGCTTCTGGACGACGCCAAGAGGGAGGAATCGCGCATTACCGGTGTCCCGCTTCCTTCTCCGGCCCCGCCAGTTATGGGAGGAACTCCGTTTGCGCCCGTGGTCGTCCAGCCTGCCGGTGGAGCGCAGGTACCCGTGACTGCGGTTCCCGTCCCGGCGGGAAAGGCGACTGCTCCGGCAACCGCGGCTGCGCCTGTATCGGCTCCGGCCCCGGCCGCGAAAGCGCCCGCACCGGCACCGCACAAGAAGTAGTTTCGGGTGCATGGCGCAGGCTTTACAGGCGGAGTTCATTGCTTCCGCTTGAGGCAATCCCGGTTTGTCCTGTTTTCGCTTGACAAACCCTGACGAACCTTTTAGAATTACCTCCTGCAAAATTGGGCACAGGCGCGTAGCTCAGGGGGAGAGCGCTACCTTGACACGGTAGAGGTCGTCGGTTCGAAACCGACCGTGCCTACCATAGCTTAAAAAAACCTCCCGGCATTATGCGGGAGGTTTTCGCTTCATAATCCACTATTCTCGGGCGAATCCATTAATTTCTTGACAACCCCCCAGAATATTGATATAAATTCAATAGTGGCGCATGTTTTTCTGGTTTGTCAACAGAGAGCTTGTGATATTAGGCGGACACTGCCGGGCAGGCTGGCCGGAGGTTCGAAAATCCATTAACAGGGGTTTCTGCACAGTTGTAAACAGAACCGATTTATAAGGCATCATGAAAAGGTACCCCCTTTTAGTGATGCTTTTTTATTTTCAGCCACGGACAATATAACTCAAAATGGATTCCAAGACCGCAACAGGCATAGACAAGGTAACTGTAACCCTTCCTGACGGCTCGAAGAGGGAACTGGATAAAGGCGCGACCGTCGCAGCACTCGCCGCGTCAATAGGCAGGGGCCTGGCGAAGGCCGCCCTGGCCGGCGAGGTGGGCGGGAGGCTCGTGGACATGGGCGCCCCGATTGAGGCCGACTCGGACGTCCGCATAATCACGTTCGACTCTCCCGAAGGCAAAGAGATATACAGGCACAGCGCCTCGCACGTCATGGCACAGGCCGTGAAGGAACTCTACCCCGGCGTGAAGGTGACCATCGGCCCGTCCATCGAGGATGGCTTCTACTACGACTTCGACCGCGACGCAGGGTTCACTCCGGAAGACCTGGAGAAGATAGAGAAGAAGATGGCCGAGATAATAAAGGCCAACAAGCCGTTCACCCGCAAGGAGATGTCGAAGGGTGACGCGGTAAGCTTCTTCCGTGAGATGGGCGAAACGTACAAGGTTGAGATAATCGAGGACCTTGGCGAAGAGGCCTTGTCGCTTTACGACCAGCAGGGGTTCGTCGACCTCTGCCGCGGGCCGCATGTCCCTTCCACCGGCTACATAAAGGCGTTCAAGCTGCTTAATGCCGCCGGAGCATACTGGCGCGGCGACGAGAAGAACAAGATGCTCCAGCGTATTTACGGCACCGCGTGGGCGACGCAGGAGCAGTTGAAGGCGTACCTCGACAAGCTCGAGGAGATTAAGAGGCGCGACCACAGGAAACTGGGCAAGGACCTGGGGCTCTTCTCGCACGAGGAGGCCACGGGGGCGGGCCTGATACTCTGGCACCCGAAGGGCGCGGTAATCAGGCGCGCCATAGAGGACTTCTGGAAGGAAGAGCACGTCAAGGGCGGCTACGAGCTCGTCTACTCGCCGCACATAGCAAGGCTCGACCTCTGGAAGCAGAGCGGCCACTGGGACTTCTACCGCGACAGCATGTACGCCCCGATGGTGATTGACGAGGTGGAGTACGAGCTGAAGCCGATGAACTGCCCGTTCCACATCGCGATTTACAAGTCTGAGATGAGGAGCTACAGGGAACTGCCGATAAGGTGGGCCGAGCTCGGCACCGTTTACCGCTACGAGCGCTCAGGCGCCCTGCACGGGCTGATGCGGGTCAGGGGCTTCACGCAGGACGACGCGCACATATTCTGCCGCCCGGACCAGCTCGAGGACGAGATATTCAAGGTACTGGACTTTACGCTCTTCATACTTAGGACGTTCGGGTTCTCGGAATACGACATTTACCTCTCGACCCAGCCCGAGAAGTTCGTCGGGACCCAGGACAACTGGGAAAAGGCGACCGGTGCGCTGAAGAGCGCGCTTGAGAAGAAGGGGCTCGCATACCAGGTTGACCCCGGCGAGGGCGTCTTCTACGGGCCGAAGATAGACATAAAGATAAAGGACGTGCTCGGCCGCGCATGGCAGTGCACCACGGTACAGGTTGACTTCAACCTGCCGGAGCGCTTCGACGTCTCGTACATTGGCGAGGACGGCAACGCGCACCAGCCCATCATGGTGCACAGGGCGCTTATGGGCTCTCTGGAGCGTTTCTTCGGCGTGCTCATCGAGCATTACGCCGGGGCGTTCCCGGTATGGCTCGCGCCCGTCCAGGCCGTGGTCTGCACCATAACCGGCCGCCAGGATGAATACGCCGGGAAGCTTGTGGCCGACATGAGGGCTGCGGGCGTCAGGGTCCAGGCGGACCTTCGTAACGAAAAGATAGGCTACAAGATACGTGAGGCCACGCTCCAGAAGGTACCGTACCTGCTCGTCGTAGGCGACAAGGAGATGGAGGCCGGGACGGTGGCGGTGCGCCAGAGGGACGGCAAGGACCTTGGGGTAATGCCGAAGACGGAGTTCTTGGACAAGGTTTTGGGTGAGATAAGGGAAAAAACGCTCTGAGCCGCCGGCCTTGCCGGGGCGTAGGGCATATCGGGGTCAGCAACATATTACCAGGAGGTGACGGCCATAGGAAAACCGACCGCAAGGGTAAACAGGGAGATTAGGGTCCGTGAAGTCCGTGTCATCAGCGACGCAGGCGAACAGCTCGGCATCCTGCCCATAGAGGGCGCGCTCAGGGCCGCGGAAGAGAGGGGTCTTGACCTGGTCGAGGTCGCCCCGCAGGCGGAGCCGCCGGTCTGCAAGATAATGGACTACGGGAAGTACAAGTACGAGCAGGCCAAGAAGATGCACGAGAGCAGGAAGAACCAGAAGGTCGTGCAGCTGAAGGAAGTCAAGATGCGGCCCGGTACGGACGACCACGACTACAACTTCAAGCTGAACCATGCGAAACGGTTCCTGTCCGACGGCGACAAGGTGAAGTTCACCATAGTGTTCCGCGGGAGGGAGATAGCCCATACGGACCTCGGCAGGGCGCTCCTCGAAAAAGTGGTCACGGACATCACCGAAAGCGGGATTGTAGAGCAGATGCCGAAACAGGAAGGCCGGACCATGATTATGATAGTTTCACCTAAGTCTTGACAAGCCTGTTTTGTTGGTGTATCCTAACAAACTTCACGGCTTAACTATAAAGCGATTTTATCTTCGACGGGGGGAAGCAAGATGGCAGGCTACAAGTTGAAGTCACACAGGGGCGCCGCGAAGCGGTTCCGCGTTACGGGCAATGGCAAGGTCAAGCGGGGCAGGTCCGCCGGCAGCCACCTTCTGACGCACAAGTCCGCGGGCAGGATGAGGCATCTCAAGTCAACCGCATACTGCAACACCGCGGATGCGAAGATGATAAGGACGCTCCTGCCGTACCAGTAGGCTGGACGCGTGCCGGACGATGTTGGCCGGCTACCAAATGCAATGGGCGCGGTTTATTGCGCCCGTGATTATTTTCTGCAAGGAGAGTTTAAAATGCCGAGAGCGAAAAGGGGTTTCAAGGCCCGCAGGCGCAGGAACAAGGTCATGAAACTCGCAAAGGGTTTCTACGGCGGCAAGAGCCGCCTCTTCAGGACGGCCACCGAGGCGGTTGACAGGGCGCTCAAGTATGCCTACAGGGACCGCCGCGCAAAGAAACGCGAGTTTCGCGGTATCTGGATAGCGAGGATAAACGCCGCGGGCAGGCTGTACGACATGACATACAGCCGCCTGATGCACGGGCTCAAGCTCGCGGGCGTGGAGCTTGACCGGAAGGTCCTGGCCGAGATGGCAGTCTCCGACATCACGGGTTTCTCCAAGATAGTCGAGACCGCCAAGAAGTACGCCAGCGCCTCTTAGGGCTGGCTGTTTTCAGTAACGCTGGGTCCCGGCCGCGGCCGGGACAAAGGCAAGGGGCAATCGGACGTACCCCCCACGTCGGGCCCGGTACGAGGTAAAATATGTCGCTTTTGGAGAAAAGGCTCACCAAAAAGTGGGCCGACGAAGTCATAACCGAGAACAACCGCCTTGTAATCGCCATCATCCACGACCTCCAGGAGATGGGGAAGCAGATCGCCGCCGAGCTCGAGCTTAAAGACTATGAAGGCATGGAGCTTTTCTTCGAAGAGCACGACAAGGGGAAGTCGCCGTTCGACGCGCTTGAGGGCAAGGCCGACCGCGAGGGTAACCTGCTGGTCCTGAAGGAATGCCCGATGACCAAGATGTTAAGCGCGGTAATGGTCGACGGCAAGCTCCCGTTGTTCTACCAGAAGATTGTTGACAAGTACCTGGAGATATACAAGACCAAGGGCGCGATACTGCACCCCTTCTGCATAGTGCACCAGGTGATAAGGGCCACGGTCGGGGAGCATATCAAGGTAAAAGGCAAGCCCGTCAAGGTCTACCAGGTTGCATGCCGCTCCATGACTTCGGGCAAGATAGTCTATGCGACCGAGGGCACGAGCCGTGTCGAGATGGAGAAGAAGGACATAGACAAAAAGATAGACAAGAAGGCGTGCATGTACCTCATTAAGATATGAGGTAGCCGGCATGGCCGGTGTAATTCTTCAATTAATGGGGCTCAGTCGGGCCCCTTTTTTGTTGGTGCTGACAGGTAACCCATGAGCCCCAAAGTCTGCCTCATAAGATGCCCCGATTACCAAAGAGAGCTTGTTTACGCATCTCTTTGGAGGGCGGTCGGCCTGTTGGGCGGGGTGGAGAAGTTCGTCCGGCCCGGTGCCCGGGTACTCATCAAGGCCAACATGCTTGCCGCGAAGCCGCCCGAGAAGGCGGTGACCACGCACCCGGAGGTCGTACGGGCAGTTGTGAGGCTCGTCAGAGAGGCCGGCGGCAACCCTGTAATCGGGGATTCGCAGGCCCTGGGGAGCTTCAGCAAGGTTGCAGAGGTGAGCGGCCTGGCGCAGGTCGCCGCCGAGGAGGGCGTGAAGCTCGTGGAGCTTTCAGACGTCCTGAAGGTGCAGGGGACCGGGACGTTCAAGCAGTTCGAGATTGCGCGTGAAGTCATGGCGGCCGACGCCTTAATAAACCTCCCCAAGGCCAAGACTCACGGGCAGATGCTTCTTACGCTTGCGGTGAAAAACCTCTTCGGCTGCATACCGGGCAGACGGAAGGCGCAGTGGCATTTCAAAGCCGGGGTAGACCGTGACGCGTTCGCCACGATGTTAATCGAACTGCACGGGCTGGTCAGGCCGGCACTGAACGTCGTGGACGCCATAACGGCGATGGAAGGCAACGGGCCTGGCAACGGCACGCCCCGCGACCTTGGCCTCCTGGCGGTGGGTGAAGACGCGCATTCCCTCGACATGTTGCTTAGTGAGGTGCTCGGCGTACCGGGCGACAGGATGCCGACCATCAGGGCGGCGCAGAAGCGCGGTCTCGCGCCGAAGCATGTTTCCGAAATAGACCTGGTGGGCGACTTTGCCGGGTACCAGCAGGCGCGTGTGAAGGACTTCAAGCTCCCGTCCACGTCGAGCCTCGAATGGACCATCCCCGAGCCGCTCAGGAAGCTTCTGAAAGAGTCGCTCACCACGAAGCCGAGGATTGACAAGCAGAAGTGCCAGCTCTGCCTTATGTGCCATACCGCCTGCCCCGTCCATGCTATAAATGAGGGGAAGGACGGCCTGTCTTTCGATTACCGGCAGTGCATCCGATGCTTCTGCTGCCAGGAGGTCTGTCCCGTCGGCGCGATAGACGTGGTCGAGGGCTGGCTTCTCAGGTATCTCGGTTAGCCTCGATAAATCACATTACCACGACCCTGTCCCTGCCTGACTCCTTCGCCTTGTAAAGGGCCGAGTCTGCTCTCGCCAGCAGGACGTCGGGACTGCCGTCCTCTGCTGTCATCAACGTCACACCGATGCTCGATGTCACGGCGATATCGTTTTTGCCGTCGCTGATGCTCCCGGACCCTATTGCGTCCCTTATCCTTTCGGCAAGCCCGACAAGTCCGTCCGGCGATACGCCCGGGTATACTACCAGGAACTCCTCTCCGCCAATCCTGCCTACCATGTCGTACTCCCTGACATGCGCTGTCATCCGTGCCGACACGGTCTTAAGCACAAGGTCGCCAAAGGAGTGCCCGAACGTGTCGTTGATGTTCTTGAAGTGGTCTAAGTCGAGCATCATGACACCAAGTGTCTCGCCCGTGCGTATCGCCCTCTGGTATTCCTCGTGCAGCCTGCCCATTATGAAGCGCCTGTTCCTCAGACCAGTGAGTTCGTCGGTGATGGATATCTCTTTTATGCGCTCCTGGGCGGAGAACAGCTTTCTTGCGAGTTGCGAGGTCATCATGTACATCGTGGAAAGGACGAGGGACAACGTGAACAAGGACAGCCCGATTATAACCCACTTGTCCTTCTTCATACGCTGGTCGTACATGCCGAGGGGGATTTCAATGCTTATGCCGCCCCGGACTTCACCCACAGAATAGCCTTGCTGCTCATGGCATTTGAGGCATGCCTGTTCGACGTAAAGCGGCCCCATGAACCTGAAAACGGGTTCCCGGCCTGTCCTGTCTACGGTCCAGAGTTCCTTCTTGCCCTTCTCGAACTGCCTGAGGGCCGAGGTCTCGAAAGCGTCCGGGGCGTTTGAGGGGTTAATAAGTTTCAGGCTGCAGAGGTGAAACCTCACATGGCCTTCCTTCATGGCAAGGTCTGATATCTCGTGCGTCATCATCGCGGGGTTCCTGAGCGTAAAGACGCGCCCGTCCTCGGCCTTGATGTCCGGGTCTTTGCCAATCTGTTTTAGGTAGGCGTTTGATTCGACGTTCCCTTTTTTTTCCACATATACGCCGCCGTAGGATGCGTTCCATTTCCGTGCGGTAACTATCAGGTCATAATAGGAATCGGCCTGGTCTTTTACGGTGTCTATGAGGAGCCGGCTGTTCCTTATATAGATTCCGAGGTATATGGCCGTGATGACAAGCGTCACGACCAGGCTGATGTTTATGAGATAGAGCCTGACCGACCTGAATTCCTTGAAATATTTGGATGCCATGAAGGAAGTATATCATGGCACGGGAGAATTATCCCGGCAAGGAGACGGATTTATACATGTCCGTAGCCGTGGGAATTATTACAGCGCCTTCACGTATATCTCACCCGCGATGTCCGTGTCGAGCGCTAGCTCCGTCTCGCCCGCGCGTATCACGAAGGCGGGCTTCTTCTGGTGCAGCAGGATTTCCGTGCCGGGCACGATGCCGAGCGTGGACAGACGGTCCATCCGGCCGTGGTCCCTCGGAGCTATGAATACGATCCTCGCGCGCCTGCCGGGCTCGAGGTCTGTCATCGGCATGACGAGCGGCCTCATGTGGTGCGCGAGTTTCTTGCAGCAGTTGCCTGGCGGTATGGGCTTCCCGTGAGGGCAGGTGGGTGGGTGTCCAAGGAACGAGCATACCGAGTCCGTGACCTCCGGGCTAAGCACGTGTTCGATGCGGCACGCGGTGGTTCTGGTCTCGACGGGCCCCACCGCGAGCACCTCTTCAAGGAGCTTTTCTGCGAGCCTCTTCCTGCGTATTATGTTCTTGGCCCGTTCTCGCCCGCTGTTACTGAGAGTAACGCTCTCACCCTGCATACTGATATAGTCGAACTTCAGCACCTGTTTCAGTGCGGCCTCGGCGACAAGCGGGTTTTCGACCAGGTCCTCCTCGACTACCAGCGAGCAGATGGCGGACCGGTTGTCTTTCATGTCGCTGCCTCGCTCCTCGGTAAGCCAGATGCATTCGAGCAGCTCGTCGATTATCTCTTCGGTTATCACGAACTCTTCCGCCTTTTTTTCCGCGGGTGTCATATTAAGCTCCTTCTCTTATTTAAGGGTCACTCCAAAGAAGTTCAGTCCGAAATTGAGCGCCGCGCCGACCAGCACGGCGAACGGGAATATAAAGGCTATCATGGCAAGGGCGACCTTCAGGCCGCGCTCCTTTATGGTGACGAAGAACTGGGCGATGCACGGCACGAAAAGCGTTATCGTGACAAGCGCCACGACCACCTGCACCGGGGTAAGAAGCCCCTGTTTTTGCATGGCGAAAAGCCCGGCCGCCCCGTAGTCGCGCCTCAGGAAGCCTATCAGGAACGCCTCGGTCGCCTTCTCCGGCAGACCCATGAGACCCACCACGAGCGGCGACGCAGCCTTCTCGATCAGGCCCAGCAACCTCATCTTGTCCGCCGCAAAGAGCACGAGCGTGCCGAGTATGAAGAGCGGCACCGCCTCTTTCAGGTACCATTCAATCCTGCCGACAGTCTTGAGCCCGATGTTCTTCAGCTTCGGGAAGCGTATTGGCGGGAGTTCGAGTATGAAGTCCGAAGCCTCTCCGGGTATTATCATCGACGCTAAGTAGCCGACCAGGAGGATAGTCAGGACTATCACCGACGCCCATATAAGCGTACCCGTTGGGGATATTCCAGAGAGCATCCCCATGATGACGCCTAACTGGGCCGAGCAGGGGATGCCGAGCGCGAGCAGGAGCGTCACTATGACGCGCTCCTTCTTCGTCTCCATGATGCGGGTGGTGAGCGTGGCCATCGTGCAGCAGCCGAGGCCCAGCACCATCGGCAGGACGGCCTTGCCGTTCAGGCCTATCATCTTGAACATGCGGTTCAGCATAATCGAAAGCCGGGGGAGGTAGCCGGAGTCTTCCAACATCCCGAAGGCTATGAAGAACGTGCCGGTTATCGGGAGCACTATCGCTATGGCGTATGTGAGCGCCATCGTGACTATTCCGTAAGGCCCGATGAAAATCTCCCTGAGGAACGCGATGGGCAACACGGTCTCGAAGAACTTCACGGCATAGGGGTTGATGAGCCTCCCGAACACGACCCGCTCCATGAAGTTCACCATCGTGCCCGCGCCGAGCACGCCAACGAACTGGTAGATCAGGTAGAGCACGAAAAGCAGGAACGGGATGCCCCAGACCGGGTGCATGGTAGCGTTCCCGAGCCACTGCCTTATCCCGCTGTCCGTCCTTTCGACCTTCTTCTGGCAGGCCTTGACTACCGAGTCCACGACGGCCAGGCGCTCCCTGTTTATGACGTAACCGACCGACTCGCTGAAGCCTCTCTGCGTATCCTTGACTATCGTCTCGATGCCGTCTATTACGTCTGCCTCGACGTTGCCGTGGAGCCAGCCCTTCAGGCTCGTGTCCCCGCCGAGCAGCATCAGGGCGAGCGAACGCTTTGTTATCTTCGCGTCCGGCAGGAGCGCCTCTATCTTCGACACGGCGTACTCGATGCGCGGGGCGTATTTTATCGAGAGCCGCGACTGCCTGGTTTTGGTTATGGCGTCACGGAGTTTGTTCATGCCCTTGCGCCTGGTGGCGACCGTGCTGATGGTCTCGACTCCGGTCTTGTCCTTCAGCGCGTCGAAGTCCGTCTCGACGCCCGCGTCCTTGGCCTCGTCCGCCATGTTGAGCGCCATGAGGAACGGTATGCCCATCTCGGAGAGCTGCAGGGTGATGAGGAGCGAGCGCCTGAGGTTCTTGGTGTCCGAGACCTGTAGTACGTGGTCGAAATCTTCCTTCAGGAGTATGTCGCGGGTGACCTGCTCGTCCTCGGACATCGGCAGCAGGCTGTTGACGCCGGGCGTGTCAACCACGACGAACTGCTCGCCCTTGATGACAGCGTTGCCGTTGCTGACCTCGACCGTCGTGCCGGGATAGTTGGATACCGTGACGTACTTGCCTGTGAGGTCGCCGAATATTACGCTCTTGCCGACGTTGGGGTTGCCGATAAGGAGTAGCTTCTTGTACTTCTGTGCCGCTGTCATACTGCTTGATTACCTCCGTGCCGTCCTGCAATAGAACATGAATTTCATTTTCATTATTGCGTCAAAAAAATTTAAGCGGTGCCGCAGGACCTGCAAAGCCCGTAGAGTTCCATCTTGTGGTCGGTGACCACGAAGCCGTAGCGCCTGGCCACGTCGTCCTGCATCTTCTCGATAGTCGGCTCCTTGAACTCGATTATCTTCCCGCAGCGGGTGCATATCAAGTGGTCGTGGTGCTTGCCGTCGTGTTCCTTCTCGAAGACGCCCTGTTCGGAGAACCGCCTCTGCTTGGCAAGGCCCGCCTCGGTCAGGAGCCGGAGCGTCCGGTAGACCGTAGTCAGGCCGATGGACGGGTGCTCCTTGACGACCTTCAGGTAAAGCTCCTCGGCGCTTATGTGCCCGTCCGAGGAGAAGAACACCTCGGCTACCGCCTCCCTCTGCCGGGTGCTCTTCAGGCCTTTTTCGGCCAGGAACTTGTTGAACCCCTTTATTATCCTGCTCATGGCGGCCCCGTAAGTGAAGGTTACCATCCGGACGCCGCGAAGTGGCCCGTCGCGTGCGCCAGGTTGAAAATGGTTTTCAATGTCATTATTAATAACATGTGGGCGGGGGGAAGTCAAGCAAATAAAAAACAGGGTTGAATATAGCAGTTGCCATAGCGCATGCGTCCCCGACGCAAGCCTATACCTTTTTATTTGTTGAATATGCCGGGATTGCGGGATATAATATTGAAATTAAGCTTGCAGATAAAGGGGGCGTTATGACTATAGCTAAGCAGCAGGTCCTTGAGCTTCTGAAAGAACTGCCAGATGAGGTTGATATTGACGACATCATGTACCGTCTTTATCTCAGGCAGAAGCTCGATGCCGCCGAGAAGGACGTCAGCGAGGGAGCCGTAATCTCGCACGAGGAAGTCGTAAAGGAGACTTCTAAGTGGTCCAAGAGATAAAGTGGACCAGGCGGGCGTTCAACGACCTGTCCGACATCTATGATTTTATCGCCAAAGACTCCGCCCTTTATGCAGAGATACAGGTCGAGAATATAATCGGTGCTGTATCAAACCTTAAAAGCTTTCCTTTAATGGGTCGAAGTCTGCCCGAGTTTCCGAACCTGCCTTACCGTGAAATATTGGTAGGGAATTACCGCGTCATTTACAGGCATGAAGGAAAGAAGCTGTATATAATGGCCGTCAATCATGGCCGCAGGCTGCTCAAGGAGCCGCCGGAGTAAGAATACCAAGAGAAACAATAATGCCCCCTTTAAAAGCGCTCTTATTCTTTATAGCAATAGCAGCCCTTCTCTCCGCCTGCGCCCCGCGCATCGCGGTAAAGCCGATACCCTCGGACACCCCGCCCGGCAAGGTGCTGGAGATGGTCCGGGCTAAGGACGCGGGGCTTAAAGGCCTCCGGGCCTCGGTCAAGGTAACGGTAACTTCAAAGGAGAAGGGCACCCAGAGCTTCGACGCGGTGCTTTACGCCGCGAAGCCGGACAAGGTGCGGCTCACCGGCCTTGCCATGCTCGGCATGACCGTATTCGACATCGTGCTGACGACGGAGAAGTTCTACTTCTACCAGCCGTCCGAGGGCTACCTGTATACCGGCCCGAGGTCTGCGCTCAGGGGATTCCTTGATGCGCGCGGCGTGAAGGCAGACCCGGAGGTGATATACCGCTCGCTGTTCTTCGAAAGCGACGGGGAGCCGGGCAGGTACTTCCTGGACAATACGGGGAGCGGATACGACCTCTACCTCGCGACCGACGAAGGCGGGGTCTTGGCGCCTAAGATGAAGGCGGAGTTCGACACCGGCCTGTCGCTTAAAAGAAAGGTATTCTACGACGGACTCGCCCGGCCTTACCTGTACGTGGAACAGGAGGGGGTAATCGAGGAGGGCGGCTTGTCGCTCCCGGCCCGGCTGAAGGCGAAGGACGCCGAGAACGGCTACTCGCTGACCGTGGACTTCGAGAAGTACATCGTCAACCCGGACGACATGGATTCCGACTTCACCATCCAGGGCGGTGAGTTCAAGGGCATACGGGAAATAGAGTAGCCCCCACCCTGCCCTCCCCCGCAGTAAAGGTAAGCAGCGAAGAAAATATATAGTAAGGGCCGACTACGTGTTGCACGCGATGTCGGCCCTTTCATTGTAAGTTTTGTCTCTATTTAGTCATCCGACTCGTGGCCGCCGCTATGCTCCCTCTGTCCACCGCTACCGCCACTCCTGTTTTCGGTCCCGCTCTTTATCTCACTTCCGCCTTTGTTCTTATCTTCGGACTCGCCCTTGCCGCGTACCAGGTCGCCGTTCGACGCGTGGCACTGTGCGCAGGCCTGGTTTCCGAACTGTGCGGCTGAGCCGCTTTCACCGTTGCCGCCTTCTATTACAGGCGCAGGCGGTACGGTTACCGGTGGCGGTACGGTAGTCGGTGGCGGCAAAGTAGTGGGTGGCGGTACGGTTACGGGAGGCGGGATGACGGGGGCGGGTGCCAGCGCTCCAGCTATTGCCTGGACATCGGCAGCGGTGAGCAGGGTGCTGAACATACCCATTCCGCCCATGTTGCTGGTGATAGCGCTCTGGATCGTCTGGGCGGAGGCCCCGGCCTTTGAGGAGGTCGCAAGCGGCCCGTGGCAGCCCACGCAGTAGCTTGTATAAAGAGCGTCGCCGGTCGCGCAAAGCCCGACGGATGCCGTCGCGAATACGAATACCGCCATTATCGTGGTTGATAAAAATACCTTCATCCCATACCTGCCTTTCTTTAACAAACAATAAACCTGCTGCCAGTCAAAGGTCTATATGCCATACTGGGCCTGAACCTTTCGTATAATTATATTAAAAGAAGTCATGTATGTCAATAACAATTACTATTACTATATATATTTTTATGCAAATCCATGCATGCTGATTTCAAAAATAATCATTTCACCGTACACGAACGTATCTTTGACGTTTGCCGTGACCCGGACTTGGACGCCTGCCCGGGCGAGACGTAGAATATCCTTGACAGGTACTGTAGTTATATGCTAATAATCTAACGCTTCCCCGGATGAAACGGGGACGCGCGGCCCATAAGCGGGTCCATTTTTCTTTAAGCAGTAATCGCTATTTGATAAGAAATGCGTCTTTGTCTACCCGACGCTCCTTTTACGAAGGTCAGTCCTGCCCCGAACAGGCCGCAGACCACCTCCCGTATATCCAATAGTTACAGGAAGTATCCAATATAATCCACAGTTAACCGACAGGTTAAGAAGGAGGCATATTGCCATGAAGAAGAAATATCTGTTAGCGCCCGGACCAACGCCTGTGCCGCCGGAGGCATTGACGGCGATGTCCATGCCGATAATCCACCACCGCTCCCCGGATTTCGTACCCATCCTGGAGGAGGCCAAGAACAACCTGAAGTGGCTCTTCCAGACGAAGAACGACGTGCTCATCCTCTGCTCCACCGGGACGGGCGGTATGGTCGGCTCGGTAACGAACTTCCTCTCGCCCGGCGACAAGGCCCTCGTGGTCAGGGGCGGCAAGTTCGGCGAACGCTGGACGGAGATATGCGAGGCGTACGGCGTCCTCCCCATAAACATAGACGTCGAGTGGGGCCGAGCGGTGAAGCCTGAGTTAATCGAGAAGGCGCTCAAAAAGGACCCAACCATCAAGGCGGTCCTCATACAGGCGAGCGAGACCTCGACCGGCGTCATGCACGACACGCAGGCCATCGGCAAGATTGTCAAGAAGTACAAGGACACGCTCTTCATAGTCGACGCGATAACCGCGCTCGGCGTTATTGACATGCCGGTCGACGCCTGGAACGTGGACGTCTGCATCACAGGCTCCCAGAAGGCGATGATGCTGCCGCCCGGCCTGGCTTTCGTCTCGGTCAGCGAGAAGGCATGGAAGATGGCGGAGACCGCGAAGTGCGCGAAGTTCTACTTCAACTTCCCGAAGGAGAGGAAGAACCTGGCCAAGAACCAGACGAACTTCACCTCCGCGTCGTCCCTGATTGTCGGGCTTAACACGGTGCTGAGGATGATGAAGGCGGACGGGCTCGAGAACGTGTTCGCAAGGCACGAAAGGCTCGCGACCGCGACAAGGGCGGCCATGAAGGCCCTCGGCCTCAAGCTCTACGCCAAGGAATCCCCGAGCACGGCCCTGACCGCGGTGCAGGTGCCGGAGGGCATAGACGGCGGGGCGCTTACGAAGCTTATGCGCGACAAGTACGGCGTCACGGTCGCGGGCGGACAGGCCCAGCTTAAGGGCAAGATATTCAGGATAGCTCACCTGGGCTACTTCGACACCTTCGACATCGTTATAGCGGTCTCGGCGGTGGAGATGGCCCTGACCGAGATGGGCGTCACGAAGATAAAGCTGGGCAAGGGCGTGGCCGCGGCCCAGGAAATACTGATGAAGTTCTGACATAATGTAGGGGCTTGATTTATCAAGCCCGTCAGTTATTGGGCGCAATGAATTGCGCCCCTACGCGAATAGTTGGAGGGCACCAGAAGATGAAGGTACTTGTAAGCGATAACCTCTCCCAGGAGGGGGTGGATATACTCAAGAAGGGCGGCCTCGACGTGGTCGTCAAGACCGGAATGACGCCCGACGAACTGAAGAAGGAGATAGCCAAGTACGACGGGCTCGTTATAAGGAGCGCGACCAAGGTCACGGCCGACGTGCTGGCCGCCGCGACTAAGCTGAAGGTAATCGGACGCGCGGGCTCCGGGCTAGACAACGTGGACAAGGCCGCCGCGAGCAAGAAGGGCGTGGTCGTGATGAACACCCCTGGCGGCAACACGGTGACGACCGCCGAGCACGCGCTCTCGATGATGATGTCGCTGGCACGTAACATACCCCAGGCGACCGCGTCCCTGAAGGCCGGCAAGTGGGAGAAGAAGAAGTTCGGGGGCGTGGAGCTCTTCAAGAAGACCCTGGGCGTAGTAGGCATGGGCGCGATAGGCTCCCAGATTGCAAAGAGGGCGATAGGCCTCGGGATGACCGTCCTCGGCTATGACCCGTACCTCTCGAAGGAGAAGGCGGAGGAGCTCGGTGTCGAGATAGCCGACCTCGATACAATTTACAAGCGTTCGGACTTCATCACGATACATACCCCGCTCACCGACGACACGAGGGGTCTGATAAGCGCCAAGACGATAAAGAAGATGAAGGACGGCGTCAGGATAATCAACTGTGCCAGGGGCGGTATAATCAACGAGGCCGACCTCTTCGAGGCTCTCAAGTCCGGGAAGGTAGCCGGGGCCGCGCTCGACGTCTTCGAGAAGGAGCCGCCTGAGGGCAATCCGCTTCTCACGCTCGACAACTTCATCTGCACGCCGCACCTGGGCGCTTCGACCGCGGAGGCACAGTTGAACGTCGCCGTCGCCGTCGCGGAGCAGATAAGGGACTACCTGGTCTACGGTATTGCGAGGAACGCGGTCAACGTGCCGTCCATCGCTCCCGAGCTGCTCCCGAGGGTGCAGCCGTACCTGGGCCTGGCCGAGAAGCTCGGCACTTTCCTCGCGCAGGTCTACGAGGGCGGGCTGAACACGGTCACGGTCGAGTACCACGGCGAGGTAGCCGAGTTCGACTCGACGCCTATCACCACGGGCGTGCTGAAAGGCCTTCTGAGCCCGATAATGGAGTCCGCCGTGAACTACGTCAGCGCGCCGTTCATCGCGAAGGAGCGCGGGATAGAGGTCAAGGAGACCAAGAGCAGCGACGCAGGCGACTACCCGAGCCTTATCAAGGTCGTGGCGACCGCGGGCAAGAAGAGCTTCTCTGTGTCGGGCGCGTTATTCCTGAAGAAGGACCCGAGGATAGTCCAGATGGACAACTTCTCCGTGGAGGTCATACCGGAAGGCGACCTTCTCGTGATGTCCAACAACGACAAGCCCGGCGTAATCGGCAGCATCGGTACGCTCCTCGCCGAGAACAAGATAAACATAGCCTGGATGCAGTTCGGGCGCGAGAAGAAGGGCGGCAAGGCGATATCCGTCGTGTCCGTGGACGCCGTGCCCAAGAAGGAACTCATCGAGAAGCTTAAGAAGCTCCCGAACGTCCTGACCGTGAAATACGTGAAAATCTAAAACCCGCTTTGGACGGGGTGCATTTATGCGGACTCCATGGTCCCGAAGGGTCGTGGAGTCCCGGCATGTCAAGGGGAACACAAGATGGCAAACATAGTAGTAGTTGGATCTCAGTGGGGCGACGAGGGCAAGGGGAAGATAGTCGACCTCCTGACCGCGGAGGCCGAGGTTGTTGTACGCTACCAGGGCGGGGCTAACGCCGGGCATACCGTCGTCATCGGCGGCCAGCAGTACATACTCCACCTCATCCCGTCGGGTGTGATGCACCAGGGCAAGAAGTGCGTCATAGGAAACGGTGTCGTGATAGACCCGGCGACTCTCCTCGAGGAGATGGACGGCCTGTCCGGCAAGGGCATAAAGTTAGACGGGAGCCTGTTCATCAGCAAGAACGCCCATGTCATCATGCCTTACCACAAGGCCCTTGACTGCGCGATAGAGAGCAGGAAGGCGGGCAACAAGATAGGGACGACCGGACGCGGCATCGGGCCGTGCTATTCCGAGAAGATGGCCAGGACGAGCATCAGGATGTCGGACCTGGTCAACCCCGAATGGCTGCTCGAAAAAGTGAAGCACAACGTCCAGGAATACAACCTGCTCCTGAAGGCCGTATACGGAGCCGAAGGCTTCAACGCGGACAAGGTCTACGAGGAATACCTGGCGTATGGCGAGAGGCTCGCGCCGTTCGTCACCGACTCGTCGTTGTTGCTCCACAATGCGGACACAGACGGCAGGGACATACTGTTCGAAGGGGCGCAGGGGACCATGCTCGACGTGGACCACGGGACATACCCGTTCGTTACCTCTTCGAGCTCGACCGCGGGCGGCGCATGCACAGGCACAGGCCTCGGCCCGACAAAGATAGACGGCGTGCTCGGCGTGGCAAAGGCATACACGACCCGTGTCGGCGCGGGTCCGTTCCCGACCGAGCTTACCGACAAGTCGGGCGACCTGCTCCAGAGCAAGGGCAAGGAGTTCGGCGCGACTACCGGCAGGCGCAGGCGCTGCGGCTGGTTCGACGCCGTCGTCGTCCGCTACGCCGTCAGGATAAACGGTATCACGGGGCTCTGCCTTACCAAGCTCGACGTGCTGGACGAGTGCGAAAAGATATATATCTGCAACGCCTACAAGTACAAGGGCGAGATATTGAAGGAGATGCCGACCGAGCCGCACGTATTTGCTGAATGCGTCCCGGTCTACGAGGAGATGCCGGGCTGGATGAGCAGCACCGCCGGCATGACTTCCATAGACCAGCTCCCTCAGGCGACGCGGGACTACATCAAGAGGCTCGAGGAGCACACCGGAGTCGAGTTCGTTATGATATCCACGGGCCCGGACAGGGACGAGACCATAATAAACTGCAACCCGTTTTCGTGGAAGCGTGAAATAATATAAACCGGCAGTAGCATTATGCCGAGACATAAACGTCCCCGACGTAAGCTTAGCGCCGAAGGCGCAAGATTTAAGTGTTAGTTAGCGGGCCGCTAGCTCATTCGGTAGAGCACCGCCCTTTTAAGGCGGGTGTGCTGGGTTCGAATCCCAGGCGGCTCACCAGTTCAAAAACGGCCGTCTCGTAAGAGGCGGCCGTTTTTCGTTTATTATCCATGCAGGTTTCAGTATTCTATGCTATATTTTTAAGGTCCGTCCGGGCTTGTCCCAATGGTGGCTAAGGGCATAATTATCTTGCAAAAGACGCTAAAAGAATATAAAATTCCGTAACTAAATTCAAGCAGGCCGAACGCGCCGTTAATAACCTTCCGGGTAATCATGAGGGCTCTGGTCACTGGCGGTACGGGCTTCATCGGCAGCCACCTGGTCGAGGCCCTTCTGAGTAAAGGCCTGTCGGTCAGGTGCCTGGTGAGGGACCCCGGGAAGCCCGGCTGGCTGGACGGCCTGGACGTGGAACTGGTTAAAGGCGACTGCACCGAGCCGGATACCCTCAGGGGCATAGCCGCAGGCATCGACTATATTTTTCATGCGGCGGGCATCACTAAGGCGGCGAAGGGCGAGACTTACTACGCAGTGAACGGCGAAGGCACGAGGCACCTGGCCGAGGCCGCTGTCCGGGACGCGGAAGGGCTCAGGAAGTTCGTATACATATCGAGCCAGGCGGCGGCAGGGCCGAGCCGGGAAGGGGCGCCCCGGAGGGAAGAAGACCCTCCCGAGCCCGTCTCTGACTACGGCAGGAGCAAGCTCCTCGGCGAGGAATACCTTATCCGCCTGAAGGACAGGCTGGACATCGTTTTCGTCCGGCCCACTTCGGTCTACGGGCCGAGGGACAGGGACGTATACACGTTCTTCAAGATGGTGTCCCGGGGAATACGCACCGCGTTTCGTGAAAGGCGGCTCGTATCGCTCTGCTATGTCGGTGATTTGGTGGACGGCATCCTGCTTTCCGCCTTCGGGGATACGACAAGCGGCGAGGCGTTCTTCATAGCCTGGCCGGAACCATACGACTGGGACGAGATGGGCGGCACGCTTGCGGAGGTGCTTGGTGTGAAGGCGCGGAGGGTTGTCATACCGCTCCCGGTGCTGTCGGTTGTCGCGTTCCTCTCCGAGGGCGCGGCCGCGCTGGCCGGGAAACCGGCGCTATTAAACAGGCAGAAGATGGCCGAGATAAGGCAGCGTTACTGGGTTGCCGACATTAGCAAGGCGAAGGCGCGTCTGGGCTTCACCGCGAAATACGACTTCAAGGCGGGCGCGAGGCTTGCCGCGGACTGGTACAGGCTTAATGGTTGGCTGTAGCCCGTCGCCTTGCGGCGTTAAATTTATCAGGAGGTAGAGCAGCTTGGATATCTTCGGGAAATGCGCGAAGTTCACCAGGGCGGACGAGCTTAAGGCCGGGGGCGCCTACTTTTTTTTCAGGAAGATAGACTCCCCGCAGGACCCCGTCGTGACGATGGACGGCAAGAGACTCATCATGCTCGGCTCGAACAACTACCTGGGCCTCACCAACCACCCAAAGGTCAAGGAAGCCGCCATCGACGCCATCAGGAAGTACGGCACCGGATGCGCGGGTTCGAGGTTCCTGAACGGGACGCTCGATATACACGAGGACCTGGAGACCAGGCTCGCTTCGTTTATGAGGAAGGAGTCGGCGATCGCCTTCTCAACCGGCTTCCAGACGAACCTGGGGACTATCTCCGCGATCGTCGGGAAAGACGACGTAGTCGCCATAGACAAGCTCGACCACGCAAGCATAATTGACGGGTGCAGGCTCTCGTTCGGAGAGGTCAGGAAGTACAAGCATAACGACATGGCGGACCTCGACAGGGTGCTCTCGCAGGGCAACGGGCGCGGCAAGATAGTCGTCGTGGACGGGGTCTTCTCGATGGAAGGCGACATCGCCGACCTGCCCGGCATCGTGGCGTCCGCGAAGGCTAACGGCGCTCGCGTGATGGTGGACGACGCGCACGGCATCGGCGTCCTGGGCGAAGGCGGACGCGGCACCGCGGAGCACTTCGGGCTCGAGGCCGAAGTAGACCTGATAATGGGCACGTACAGCAAGTCGCTCGCCTCGATAGGCGGTTTCATAGTCGGCTCGCACGAGGTCGTGAACTACGTAAAGCACATGGCCCGCGCATTGATATTCTCGGCCAGCCCGCCCCCGGCCTCGGTCGCCTCCGTGATAGCCGCGCTCGACATCATCGAGCAGGAGCCGGAGAGGCGCGCGCGCCTCTGGGAGAACACCCGGATGATGCAGAAGGGGTTCAAGGACATGGGCTACGACATAGGCGTGAGCGCGACGCCGGTCGTGCCTGTCGTGGTCGGCGAGGACATGACCGCGTTCATCATGACCGGCAGGCTGCAGGAGGAAGGCGTGTTCGTCAACCCCGTGGTAAGCCCCGGTACGCCGCCCGGCAGGGCGCTCATACGCACGAGCTACATGGCGACCCACACAAAGGAGCAGCTTGCGCAGGTGCTCGAAATCTTCGAGAGGGTCGGCAAGGAGTTGGGTATACTCCAGCCGCGCCACGTCTGATATTGAAGAAGCTCGGCCGGAAAATATACCACTTGTGCGGCGGGCTGATACTGGTCGGCCTGTACGTCTTGCTTGGACGCGCCCTGGGGCTTTTGACGCTCTTGGGCGTGTTTTTGTTTGCGACCTCGGTTGACATTGCCCGCCTCAGGCTCACCAGATTCAACGAGTTCATGTATAGCCACTTCTCGAAGTTCATCCGCGACTCCGAAAGGGACAGGCTCACCGGCACGCCCTGGTACGTACTCGGCGTGCTGTGCTCGGCGGCGTTCTACGATTTGCCGGTCGCCGTATACTCGGTCGTCTTTCTCGCATGCGGGGACGTGGCCGCGACGACGGTCGGCGAGAGGTGGGGGAGCATCAAGATTTCAGGAGTGAAGAGCCTTCAGGGGACGGTGGCGTTCTTTGTAGCGTCCGTTATTGCGGGGACTGTCGTGAACCTCGCGTTCTATCCGCTCAGCCCGGTGGTGTTCCTTGCCGGGGCGGCAACCGCCGCCGTCGTCGAAATACTCCCTATAAAATTAAATGACAACCTCACGATACCGCTCGTCTCCGGCGGGGTGATGTGGTTGATGGTGAGTGCGGGGATGTGAACTAATTTCAGGTCTATTCCAGCAATCAATAGTTTAGTATGCGGCTGCTTAATTAACTCCTGATTACCCATCAGTAACAATTATCAATAATGCCTTGTATTGCCCACCCGGACATGATATGCTGTACCAAATTTTTCGGCGTCAACACCCCCGGTTTTTTAACCCCGTATAAAATCATCCCCTTGAACCCAGTGCGCCCGGCTTTGCCAACTTGTCATACAGCCACGACGCCAAAACGACGCACAACGGCGCGAGTATAACACCCGCAATCACGTCAACCGCATAATGATACCGAAGATATACCGTCGAGAATATCAGCCCGGAGACGAGCGGCAGGGCGAGCCAGAAATACCACCGCCTGTACCTCCACGCATACAACAGGACTATCAGGACGACCTCGGTATGCCCGGACGGGAACGCGTCCCGGTTCTCGCCTTCGAGCAGGTTCAGCGTGTCGTTTATCGCCGCCGCGATATGCCCCCGCATGAGGTCCGCGTGGAACATGTCACCTATGAAGAACCTGGGGCCGAGCGCGGGCACGAGTATGTAGCCAACATACGACACGAAGAAGCCGAGCACTATCCCGAAGACCGAGCGCTCGAACGCGTCCCTCTCCCCACGGAAATAGAGTATGAGGCAGAGCGCGATGGGCAGGAAGTAATAGCTCGTGTAGCATAGCTGGAGCACGGTCGTCAGCGCGGGGTGTATGATGCGCTCCATCCATACGCCGGGGTGCACGCCGAATATCGAGAGGTCGAGTCCGGCGAGCCACGCGTCCTTGTCCGGCGGGTTGATGTAGCGGGTGAGCTGGGACATGCTGTCGAAGGTGAATGCAACGACGAATATCGGCAGCAGGATATTTATGTAACCGAGGAGCCTGCCCTCCGGCCTGCGCCTGGCGGCGGTAGACGCAGCGGCGACGAGCAGGACTACGCCGAGGTAGCGCAGTGCGAGCAAGCCCGCGCCGGGTATCCTGCCGGAAAATGCGAGCACGAGCAGAAGCAGCAGGCCGATGAATGCGACGGAGAGCGCGTCGACAGGTCTTGGCGGGCGGGGGGTTGTCATGCGGTATATTTTTTCACAGATGCCCGCAAAAATCAACAGGGATTAACATGATTTAACTCACGGTTAATCATGGCTTAATGTTGGTCGTATATAATCAGGGCGTAAGATGAGCAGTATGGCAACAAAGAGGGGGTGGGTCATGGAGTACGAAATGAGCATCTGGAAAGAAACGCTGGGTATCGCGGCATTCATTTACATGCTGGTAAGCCTGAACCACGCATGGGCGGGGACGCTATTTTAGCCGAGCTTCAGGCGCTTCACTTTCTCGATAAGGGTAGTCCGCTTGATGTGCAGGAGTTCGGCGGCCTTGCTCTTTATCCCCCCCGCTTTCTTGAGCGCCGTCTTTATCACCGCTGCCTCGAAGTTAGCAAGCTCCTTTTCCAGGTCTATGCCCTTGTCCGGGATATGCGCACCGATAGTGAACGGGGCGTCGCTCGCCGGAAGTGTAATGGACTGCGGGAGCGAGCCCGGTTCTATGTACCTGCCTTCCGTGAGGGTCAGCGCGCGCTCGACGATGTTTTCGAGTTCCCGGATATTGCCCGGCCAGTCATAGGCGGACAGTTGGTCCAGGACACCCGGGCCGAGCCCCTTGATATCTTTCCCGAGCTTTTCGTTATACTTTTTTATGAAGTGGGCCGCAAGCAGAGGGATGTCCTCGACCCGCTCCCTGAGTGGCGGCAGGTGTATCGGTATGACGTTGAGGCGGTAGAAGAGGTCGTCCCTGAAGAGCCCTTTTTTGACGGCCTTCTCGAGGTCAACGTTCGTGGCCGATATCACGCGCACGTCTACCTTAGTGGTCCTGCCGCCGCCGACCCGCTCGTACTCCCGCTCCTGGAGCACGCGTAGTATTTTGCCCTGGAGGGCGAGGCTCATGCTGCCAATCTCGTCCAGGAATATCGTGCCGGTGTCCGCGAGTTCGAACCTGCCGGTGCGGTTTGCGACCGCCCCGGTGAAGGAGCCTTTCAGGTGTCCGAAAAGCTCGGACTCCAGGAGTTCGCTCGGTATCGCGGCGCAGTTGATGGCGACGAACGGCTTGTCCTTCCTCGGCCCGTTGTAATGTATCGCCTTGGCGACAAGCTCCTTGCCGGTGCCGGACTCGCCCTGTATCAGCACCGTGCTTTCGGTGTTGACGACCTTCTCCATTAGTGAGAAGACCTCGTGCATGCTCCGGCTTGTGCCGACCATGTTCTCGAACTTGTATTTGCCCTTCAGTTGCTGTTTCAGGAGGAGGTTTTCTATCAGCAGGTTCCGCTTCTCGGACGCCTTCTGGAGGGTTATCTTGACTTCTTCAAGCTTTATCGGCTTGGTTATGTAATCGAAGGCGCCGTCCTTCATCGCGGTTATGGCCGACTCCACCGAGGCGTAGCCGGTGATGACGATGACCATGATTTCGGGGTAGTGTTTCCTGACGTACTGGAGGAGTTCCATGCCTGTGACGCCCGGCATCTTCATGTCGGTAACCACGATGTCCACCGGGTTGCCGTCCAGGACCTCGATGCCCATCTCGCCGCTTGATGCGGACAGGACCTGGTATCCTTCCCTCGTAAGGGCTATGGACAATGCGGTCCTGGTGTTTTCCTCGTCGTCTACCAGAAGTACGGTCTCTTCCAATCGTCCTCCGGGAAATTATCCTTTAATCACAATAAATTACCATCCCGTCCTGTTTAAATCAAGCGAAAACTTTATGCTTGACATTTTCCGTCCCTTTGCTACAATACAAAAACATCCGAAATTATTGAGGAAAAACTGTTATGCCGCCTATAAAGGATAACCAGTCCAGTCTTTCCCCGGAAATAGCACGTCTCTCCGCGCAGCTTTCTAAAAACCCGCAATCAAAGCTATTTATACCGCTCGCGGAGGAATACATGAAGGCCGGAATGGTGGAAGAGGCCGTCATGTCCCTCGAGGAGGGGCTGAAGGTTCATCCCGCGTACATGAGCGCGAGGGTGCTCCTCGGCAAGGCATATTACGAAAAGGGCGATACCGAGAACGCCTGCGCGCAGTTCGAGATGGTGGTCAAGGCCGTACCGGACAACCTCTATGCCAACCGGAGGCTTGGGGAGATATACTGTTCGCAGGGCCGCATCCCGGACGCAATAAAGGCCTACAGGATGGTGTCGCTCCTGAACCCCAAGGACGAGGAAGTCAGGCAGTTGCTGGACGACCTGCAGGCCGGGAAGATGCCGGTTGCGGCCGCTCCGCCCCCTGCTCAGAAGATGACCGTCGAGTCTCACATGGCGGAAAAAGCGGAGGTCAAGGCCCCGGCCGCCGCTGCACCGGCCGCCGCCGCTCCGCCGATAGAGGCGCCTGCTGAAGAGAGCGAAGAGCCGGATTCCGGTTCGAAGATATACGACCTGTCCGAGATGGAGGAGCCGGCCCAGCTTGAAGAGGCGACCTATGAAGGCGCCGTCTCCGGAGGCTCGGTCCCTCAGCAGCCGTCGTTCATGGAGATGCCAGTACCCGAGATGGATACTCTCCAGCAGGTAAAACAGGCAATGCCAGCCGAGCCCTCGATACTCGATGAGATGGAATCCGTACAGGGGCCGCCTGAGCCTGTCGACTATATGGCGGCAATGGAAGCCGAGTCGCCCGCAGTGGAACCGATGTTCGCGGATGATGCCGCCGAGCCCATCGAGCTGGCGAGCCCTTCGGACTTCATAGCTCCTCTGGAGGTGGAAACGCCTGCCGAGGAGCCGATGTTCCTCGAAGATGCTTCGCCTTTCGAGGAAGCCGTGCCGTTTGAGGAGGCCGCGCCCTTCGAGGCGGCAGAGGCGTTCGATGCCTCGGCCGAACCTTTCGAGTTGGCGAGCCCTTCGGACTTTATTGAACCGATGCAAGCGGATACGCCCATCGAGGAGCCGATGTTCCTCGAAGAGGCCTCGCCATTCGAAGAGGCCGCGCCCTTCGAAGCCGCCGAAAAACCCAAGGGTAAACCCGGCGGCTATGCCGTCGACCTTTCCATGATGGCGGAAAGCGGCCTGGACGATATCTTTGCATCCGACAAGGCGGCGGCAGTCGAAGAAACAGGTGCAGTCCGGGACGACGTCTATGAGTTGGGTGATGATGTGTCCGGCTCGGACATTAGCGGCCTGAAAATCGAGACCCCCGTAATCGAAAAGAAAGAGCCGGTACAGCAGGCTGAGGCACCCTCAAAAGACGCCTTCGAGACCGAGACGCTTGCCGAGCTATACATAACGCAGGGTTTCTATGACAGGGCCATAAACATCTACAAGACGCTCCTTGTCGAACAGCCGGACAATATAATTCTTAAACAGAAGCTCGAAGACCTGTACCTGCTTGCGGGGATGAGCGCAAAGGCCGCTTCGAAGGCCGAAGTTGCAAGAGAGCCCAGGCCGGTCTACGAACCCGTGGACTTCGATGCGCCGATGGAGGAAGAAGCAGTTTTCGATGCAACCCCGGTTGCCGAGGAGTCGCCGGTCTTCGATGAGGCGCAGGTATTTGAGGCAGAACCGGTTTTCGATGAAACTCCGGCCTTTGATGCAGTCCCGGTCTTCGATGAGACACCGGTCGGGATGTTTGCCGAGGAAGCCGAGGCAATCGAAGTCGAGCAGCCTTCCTTCACGGAAGAGCGCCCTGCGGCGAGAAAGCCTCAGGTAGACGCCAGGGCCGTAAACAGGCTGGAAATGTTCCTCGATAATATCAGGAGAAAGGGAACAAAATGAGCTTTTCCCAGGTATTGAAAGAAATAACCCAGAACGTCAAGGGGGCCAGGGGCGCGGTCGTAGTCGGGATGGACGGCATAATAGTGGATGAATGCACCGCCGGGCCCGGCATAGACCTTCAATCGATCAGCGCAGAATACGGGAATATACTGAAGGAGGTCCAGATTGCCTCCGAGTCGCTCCGTATGGGTACGACGAAGGAGGTCGCAATAAGGACAGAGGCCAGCGACCTTGTTATGAGGAAGATTAACGACGACTATTTCCTGGCGCTCGTGCTGTCGCCGGAGGGCAATTTCGGGAAAGGCCGTTTCGTTGTGCGGATGGCCGCGAACAAGCTAATTAAAGAATTCTAATACGCTATAAGCTTATATTAATATGACAAAAACTGCCAGGAATGGCGGTTTTTTGTTGTTTTAAGGGGTGTTTTATGTTAAAGTTTTCCGCTGGGCTTGGCATATCCTTTTACCATGAACACGGGGAGGCGGCGTGAAAAAAATACTTGTTATACACGGACCCAACCTCAACATGCTGGGCAAGAGGGAGCCTGAAATCTACGGCACGCTGACTCTGGACGAGCTGAACGCGAAGCTGAAGGACGCTGCAAAGAAGGCCGGGGTGGGGATTACCATCGAGCAGACCAATCACGAGGGTGTGATTGTAGACCTTATCCAGTCCTCGGTGGGGAAATTCAGCGTAATCATCATAAACCCCGGCGCATATACCCATACGAGCCTCGCGATACGCGACGCCATAGCCGCAGTCAACATACCGACGGTCGAGGTGCACCTCTCGAACATTCACAAGCGGGAGGAATTCAGGCGCCGTTCATACATCGCCGAGGTCGCGGCAGGCCAGATCTCCGGGTTCGGCGCCGAGAGCTACATGCTTGCCGTCAGGGCCGCGCTCAAGATTATGGGTGGTGGCTGAGAGTGCCGGGTTACAGGCAAAAGAGGCTGGATGGTCTGAGGCGGGCCGTATCCGAGATGGGGGTCGGGGCGTTTCTGGTAACCGGCCTTCCTAACGTCTCCTATCTGACCGGCTTTACCGGCTCATCGGGGTATGTCTTCGTGACCGCCGGGAAGGCGGTCTTCATAACCGACTTCAGGTACAAGTCCCAGAGCGCCGAAGAGGTCAAGGGTTACGATATAGTCATCCAGAAGGGCAGGTGGACCGACGATGTCGCCTCTCTCGTTGGAGACCTGAATGTAAAGAAGCTCGGCTTTGAAGGGCGGCACGTATCCTTCGAGACGCATGCGGCCCTATCGTCCACTCTCAAGGGCGTGGAGCTTGTGCCGTCCAGGGATGCGGTCGAGAGGCTCAGGCTCATCAAGGACGACGACGAGCTGCGCCGGATAAAAGAGGCGATAAGTAGGGCCGAACGGGGTTTCGAGGAAAACCGCAGCATGGTCTCGGCGGGCGTCTCGGAAAGAGAGGCGGCGCTCGGGCTTGAGTTCAATATAAGGAAGGGCGGCTCCCTAAAGGTCCCGTTCGATATTATAGTAGCATCGGGGTACAGGGCGGCCCTGCCGCACGGGATAGCCTCGGACAAGTCCATAAAGGACGGCGATACGGTCGTCGTGGACTTCGGAGGCGAGGCCGACGGCTATCAGTCCGACATTACGAGGAGCGCGGTTATAGGCAAGCCGGACGGCAGGCAGGCGGACATATACCGCATAGTGGCGGAGGCCCAGCAAAGGGCGATCGATGCGGTCAGGCCCGGTGTGCCCTGCAAGGACGTGGACCTTGCCGCCAGGGGTTATATCGCGTCAAAAGGCTACGGCGATTACTTCGGGCACGGCCTGGGCCACGGCGTCGGCCTGGAGGTTCACGAGGCGCCCAGCGTATCACCGATGGGCGAGGATACCGTAAAGCCCGGTATGGTATTCACGATAGAGCCGGGTATATACATACCGGATTGGGGCGGTTTCAGGATAGAGGACATGGTGCTGGTCACCGAAGACGGCTGCGAGGTGCTTACCTCGCTGCCGAAGGATATTCAATTTTAGGAGGTAATGGAAAGTGATTTCAACCGCGGAGTTCAGGAACGGGGCCAAGGTCGAGTTGGAAGGCGAGCCCTTTATAATTGTCGAGTTCCAGCACGTAAAGCCCGGCAAGGGCGGCGCGTTTGTCCGTACGAAACTGAAGAGCCTTAAGACGGGCAACGTGATGGACCGCACGTACCGCTCAGGCGAGAAGCTGGAGACTCCGAACCTGGACGAGAAGAACATGCAGTTCCTCTACGCCACGGGCGACGAGTATTTCTTCATGGACAACGAGACCTACGAGCAGTTCTCGCTGAGCGAGAAGCAGCTGGGCGACAACAAGAACTGGCTCAAGGAGAACATGGTGATAAAGGCGCTCTACCATAACGGCATGCCGCTCGGCGTCGAGGTGCCCATGTTCGTCGAGCTCAAGGTCGTCAAGGCCGACCCCGGCGTAAAGGGAGACACGGCATCCGGCGGGACGAAGCCCGCAACCCTCGAGACCGGGGCCGTGGTGAAGGTCCCGCTTTACCTCGAAGAGGGAGAGGTAATCAAGATTGACACGAGGACGGGTGAGTACCTGGAAAGGGTTAAGTAGTCTGCCCTGCTGACCGCCTTAAAGGAGCAGATAATGAACCTTAAAGAAATAAAGGACCTCATAGAAATCCTGAAGGACACCGACGTCGCCGAGTTGGAGCTGGAGAAGGCGGGCACGAGGATAAGGATAAGGAAGGGCGGCCCCGGCAAGGGCCATGTGGAGGTTATCGCCCACACGGCGCAGGAGGCCGCGCCTCAGCCTCAGCAGGCAGCCCCTCAGCCCGGTGCGGCCGCGGCCGCACCTTCGCCTGAGGCCAAAGAGGCCGAGACGCAGAAGAACATCGTGGTCGTTACCTCCCCCATAGTCGGGACGTTCTACCGTTCGCCGTCGCCCGACACCGCGGTTTATGTCGAGGCCGGGGACGTGGTAAAGAAGGGCCAGGTACTCTGCATCATAGAGGCGATGAAGCTGATGAACGAGATAGAGGCCGAGGTGAGCGGCAAGATAGTCTCGATAGTTGTCGAGAACGCGCAGCCGGTCGAATACGGGGAGCCGTTGTTTCATATCGAACCGATGTAGTTTTTTAGATTACGTAGCCAATTCGTGGTCATTCTGATGAGAGCCATTATTTGTCATTCTGAGGCCTGAATTGAAGGCCGAAGAACCTCAAGCATGTAACTACGAGATTCTTCGCGGAGCCTGCCCTGACCGAAGTCGAATGGGCTCAGAATGACAAACTGGGTGGCGGGAATGACGACCGGGTTTTCGTTTTTATAGAGGAAATTTTGTTCAAAAAAATTCTGATTGCCAACCGGGGCGAGATAGCCCTGAGGATAATACGCGCGTGCAAGGAGCTCGGTATCAAGTCTGTCTCGGTGCACTCGACTATCGACGCCGACTCGCTGCACGTCCGGTTTGCGGACGAGTCCATCTGCATCGGGCCCGCCGACTCGGCCTCCAGCTACAGGAACATCCCCGCTATACTCTCGGCCGCGGAGATAACGGACTCCGAGGCTATACACCCGGGCTACGGATTCCTGGCCGAGAACGCGAGCTTCGCCGAGATGTGCGAGACGGCGGGCATCAAGTTCATAGGCCCGACTCCCGATAACATCAAGCTTATGGGCGACAAGGCCAGGGCCAAGGAGACGATGATAAAGGCCGGCGTGCCGGTCGTCCCCGGAAGCCGGGGTACGGTAGGCGGCGAGGACGAGATACTGAAGGTGGCCCAGAACATCGGCTACCCCGTCATCATCAAGGCCTCCGCCGGAGGCGGCGGGCGCGGCATGAGGGTGGTACATTCCGCGGGCAGCCTTATAAATTCTTTCCTGATGGCCCAGTCAGAGGCGATGTCCTCGTTCGGGAACCCCGAGGTCTACATAGAGAAGTACATCAACGAGCCGAGGCACGTCGAGGTCCAGATACTCGCGGACGAAAGAGGCAACGTCGTCCACCTGGGCGAAAGGGACTGCTCTGTCCAGAGGCGGCACCAGAAGCTTATCGAGGAGGCGCCCTCTCCGGTGCTCACCCCCAAGATGCGGAAGAAGATGGGCGAGATAGCCGTGTCGGCGGCCAAGGCTGTGAAGTACAGAAACGCAGGCACCATCGAGTTCATCGTGTCCGGGGACAAGTTCTACTTCATGGAGATGAACACGAGGATACAGGTCGAGCACCCGGTCACCGAGATGGTAACGGGGATAGACCTCGTCAAGGAGCAGATAAAAATCGCCGCCGGGATACCGCTCGGGTTCAGGCAGGACGACGTGCATATCAACGGGCACAGCTTCGAGTGCAGGATAAACGCCGAGGACCCGCAGAAGTTCACGCCATGCCCCGGCAAGATTACCACGTACAACGCCCCCGGCGGCCCCGGCGTCAGGGTCGATACCGCGATTTACAGCAACTACACCGTCCCGCCAAACTACGACTCCTTGATAGCAAAGCTGATAGTCCACGGCAAGAACAGGGATGAGGCGATGGCGAGGATGAGCCGTGCCCTGGAGGAGTTTATCATCGAGGGTATAAAGACGACCATCCCCCTGCACCAGAAGGTGTTCCTGGACCCGGTCTTCAGGTCCGGCAATTTCAACACCGGGTTCCTTGAGAAGTTCAACAACAAATAAATGCCGGTAAAGAAGCGGACCATCAACGGCCTCTACCTCATCTCGGACACCGCATTCTCGGGTGGCCGGAGCCACGGGGAGGTCGTTTTGCAAGGCCTGCGTGGCGGCGCGAGGGTAATCCAGCTGCGCGACAAGGACCTTACCGTCAGGGAGCTGTACCCCGTTGCCCTCATCATGCGGGAGCTTGCCCGCAAGGCAGGCGCGGTGTTTATCATAAACGACTTGGTCGAGCTCGCCATGGCCGTCGATGCCGACGGCGTGCACCTGGGCCAGGACGACATGCCCGTTTCAGTTGCAAGGAGACTGCTCGGCGAGGACAGGATAATCGGGATCTCCACGCACAGCCTTGACGATGCGCTCGCGGCCGAGAGTGCAGGCGCGGACTATATTGGTTTCGGCCCGATGTTCCCGACGGGCACCAAGGACTCAGGCATCCCGAAGGGGCCTGAAGGCCTGAGGGCGTTGAGGGAGAAGATTAAAGTTCCAATCGCCGCAATCGGCGGGATAAACGCGGGCAACGCACGGAGCGTGATAGAGGCGGGTGCAGACGCGCTCGCGGTAATCTCGGCCGTGACTATGGCCGACGATATCGAGAAGGCGGCGCGTGAGATTGCGGTGCTGTTCGGGGGTTCTGTCGCCCCCGTGAAAACGGGGGTCCAGTGACTTTTAAAGTCTCTGGATTCCCGCTTTCGCGGGAATGACAGGCAAGAAAGCCGAGATTGCCGCGCTTCGCTCGCAATGACAATATTAACGGAGGTCGGTCGATGTTCAAAAAAGGCGTCATCTTCTTCGTTGTCTCATTGGTAGCCGCTTTTGTGCTTTTGTCCGCATGCTCGAAGAAGGGCGGGGAAACCATAAAGATAGGCATCGCCGGGCCGATGACAGGCGACCAGAGCAAGATGGGCATGGACTTCAAAAACGGCGTGGAGATGGCGGTCGAGAACTGGAACGCGAAGGGCGGCGTGCTCGGCAAGAAGATAGAGATGGTGGTCGAGGACGACCAGCACGACCCGAAGCAGGCGGTGGCCATTGCGAACAAGCTTGTCAACGAAGGCGTCGTCGGCGTGGTGGGCCATTTCAATTCGAGCTGCTCCATCCCCGCGTCCAAGATATACCTGGACGGCGGCATACCGCAGATAACCCCGGCTACCACAAACCCGACGTTTACCGAGCAGGGCTACTGGAACGTGTTTCGTGTATGCGGCAGGGACGACCAGCAGGGCAAGGCGGCCGCGGACTTCGTTCTCGGAAACCTCAAGAAGGCCAAAGTTGCGATACTCCACGACAAGACCACATACGGCCAGGGCCTTGCGGACGAGTTCAGGAAGAACATCGTAGGCAAGGCGGACGAGGTCTATTACGGAAGCATCATACAGGGCGACAAGGACTTCAAGAGCGTACTGACCACCATCAAGAGCAAGGGCCCCGAAGTTATTTATTTCGGAGGCATATACCCTGAGGGCGGGCTTCTGCTGAAGCAGGCGCGCGAGATAGGTCTCGACGCAGTTTTCGTGAGCGGCGACGGCTGCATCGACCCGAAGTTCATCGAGATAGCCGGCACTAACGCTGAGGGCTCGTACTTCACGTTCAGCCCCGACCCTGAGAGCATCGGCTCCGCGAAGGGGTTCCTAGACGAGTACCACAAGAAGTTCGGGCCGCACGGCCCGTACTCGATATACGCGTACGACGCCGCCAACATACTCCTGAAGGCGATAAACGACTCCGGCACTCCGGACGGCAGGAAGGTCGCCGATGCCATACACAAGGGTACGTACGACGGCGCGCTCGGCAATGTCCAGTTCGACGCCAAGGGCGACAACAAGATAGCCCATTACGTCATATGGCAGGCAAAGGGCGGCAAGTTCGTCCAGGTGACAAACTGATGGTCCATATTGACGTCAGGACCAGGAACAGGGTCGAGATGGTCGACATCACGTCCGAGGTCCAGGCCGTGGTGAAGGACAGCGGCGTAACGGACGGGGTGTGCCACGTGTATGTGCCGCACACGACCGCGGGCGTATGCATAAACGAAGGCGCGGACCCGAGCGTGTCGAGGGACATAGAAAAGTCCCTGTCCAAGCTCATCCCGCATACCGGAGACTACAAGCACCTCGAAGGGAATTCGGACGCGCACATAAAGACCGCGCTCGTCGGCTCGTCCGAGACTATATTCATCGAGAACGGCCGCCTTGTGCTGGGGACGTGGCAGGCGGTGTACTTCTGCGAGTTCGACGGCCCGAGAAGCCGGAAGGTGCTCGTGAAGGTGATGTCGTAAGGGGAGCCATTATGCGTCAATGCAACATCGAGAAGAACAGGGAGAAATGCACATGCACGTATGAGCCGTGTCCGAGGAAGGGGCTATGCTGCGAGTGCATCACATACCACAGGAAGAGCGGGGAGTTGCCCGGATGCTTTTTCTCGAAGGCGGACGAGGCGACGTACGACCGCTCTGTCGAACGGTTCGTCAAGGCAAACACGAAGAAGTGACCCGGATGCCGGATATGGAAAAGGACGGCCTGGCCGCGAACACCGGTACCGTCCCCGGATGGTACCTGAGAAGGAGCCCTTATGCCGCTTGAAATAAAGCCCTCCTGCGTTATATGCGCGTGGAGAGGAGACTGCAAGAAACAGTTCACGATATCTAACCCCGCGCACTGCCCGGACTTCAGCCTGGACGTATCCGTAAAGGAATACCCCGGCAAGAAGGGCGTCAAGGTGCTGATAGAGGGCGCGCCCGGTACCGGCAAGACGACCCTGATGGAGCGTCTGATAATGAAGCTCGGGAAGGACATGAGGCCCGGCGGCTTCTATACCCGCGAGATTAGGGAGAAGGGCGAGAGGAAGGGCTTCAAGATAATGACCGTGGACAAGCTTGAAGGCGTACTCGCGCACGAGGACATAAAAGGCGGCCTCAAGGTCGGCAAATATACCGTCAACCTCGAATCCCTGGAAAAGATCGGCGTCGCGTCGCTCGAGCGGGCCATCCGCGAGGACGATATGATAGTTGTGGACGAGATAGGCAGGATGGAGCTTATGAGTCCGCGCTTCAGGGACATGGTCGAGATTGCGCTCCAGAGCGCGAAACCGTTCATCGCCACGATAGCGTCTGAGGGCGCGCCTTTCATAGAAGAGGTCAAGCGCCACGAGGGTGTGCGGCTACTGACCCTGACCCCGGCCAACCGTGACGAGCTTCTCGAAGAGGTCGCGGGGCTCGTGAAGGGGTGAAAGGGGTGAGCGGCTTGATGAGGATACTGGGTGTCATACCCGCGTTTAACGAGGCCGGTACGGTGGGCCTTGTCGTGTCTGGCGCGCTCAGGCACCTGGCCGATGTGCTCGTCGTGGACGACGGGAGCACGGACGATACAGTGCAAAAGGCGAAAGCCGCCGGTGCAAAGGTCGTCTCGCACGCGGGTAACCTGGGTAAGGGCGCCGCGATAAAGACCGGCTTCGACTACGCGATGAAAGAGGGCTTCGACGCGGTCGTCACCCTCGACGCGGACACACAGCACGACCCGGACGAGATACCCAAGCTTATCGATGCGGCGTCCGGTGGGGCCGGGATAGTAATAGGCTCACGCCTCAAGGACAAGGAGAAGATACCGAAGGCTCGGTACTACACGAACATGGTCGGGGTCGGCTGCATCTCGTGGCGGTCGAAGAACCGACTGCTCGATTCGCAGTCCGGCTTTCGGCTTTACAGGGCCGACGTCATCAGGGGCATGAAGTTCTCCGGCGGCCGGTTCGAGACCGAGACGGAGCTGCTTATACGCGCGGGCCTGCGCGGGTTCAAGATTGCGAGCGTGCCTGTCAGGACGATATACAGCGAGGAGATAACGGGCAGGAGCCATTTCCGCGCCGTGTACGACACGTACCGGATATGCATAGTGTTCCTGAAGAGCTTTTTCTGGTTTAACCCGTAGGCTGGGGCGGCGTTTAGGTTTTTCCTTGACAACAAACGGCCTTGGAAGCTAATATTAAAGGCCAGGCTGTATTGTATGCCGCAATAAATAGAGGGGGTCGTTTTTTGATGCAGGATTCGGAATTTAATCAGGTTAAGGACAGGCTCAAGACGTTGATTGTGGAGAGGCTCAAGTTAAAGGTCAACCCGTCGGAGATAGATGAGAACGCGCCGCTCTTCGGCGAAGGGCTGGGGCTCGATTCCATAGACGCCCTGGAACTCGTCGTAGGGCTTGAGCAGGAGTTCGGGGTGCAGGTTCCCGACGAGGCGGTGGGCAGGGAGGCCTTCGCCTCCATCAGCGCCCTTGCGGGCTTCGTCGTAAAAAACTCTAAATAGTTACACCACGGAGGAGTGAAGATGTTTCAGGACCTTTCTTTCTTTCAACTGCTGACCAAGGGCGGATGGACCATGATAGTCCTTGCCTGTTTCTCGGTCATGTCGGTGGCGGTCATGCTCGAGAGAGGCTGGGTATATCACAAGGCCGAGAAGGGCAAGGCGGAGTTCCTGAACCAGCTCAGGAAGGTGCTGAGGACGGGCAACATATCTGATGCCATCACCCTCTGCGAACAGTCATCGACCTCGCTCGCCTACATAGTCAAGTCCGGCCTGTCGGTCTTCCACCACGGAGAAGAGGCGATGGGCGAGGCGATGGAGAAGGCGGCCATGAAAGAGGTGATGCACCTGGAGCGTAACCTCGGCATTATCGGCACCACCGGGAGCATAACCCCGTTCGTCGGCCTTTTCGGGACCGTACTCGGCATCATAAGGGCATTCCACGACCTCTCGCTCTCGACAGGCGGCGGCCCGTCGGTCGTGGCGAACGGCATAGCCGAGGCCCTTGTCGCCACGGCGGCCGGACTCTTCGTCGCCGTGCCGGCCGTCATAGCGTTCAACTACTTCACGCACAGGGCTAACAGGATGGCCACCGAGATGGAGACCGCGGCCGCAGAGGCCGTCGAGCTTTTAGTCGAGAGGAAGCTATGAGGCGCTGGGGCTTCACAAAAAACAAGACCAAGATAATGTCCGACATTAACATAACGCCCTTGACGGACGTCGTGATGGTGCTCCTGGTCATATTCATGGTCACCACCCCGCTCATGATGCAGGAGGCCTTCAAGATAAAGCTCCCGACCGCGGCGACCGCGGAGCCGAACCCGGAGCAGACCACGACGATAACCGTTACTCCCGGCAACATAATCTACCTGAACAAGGCCCAGGTCAGCCTGGACGACCTCAAGGGGCTGCTCGTCTCCCGCATGGCCCAGAGCCCGGACAAGACGGTCGTCATAAAGGCCGACAAGGACATCCTCCACGGCATGGTGGTCAAGGTGCTCGACATCGCGAAGGAGGCCGGCGCGCTTAAGCTGGCCATCGCCACCGAGCACGAAACCGCCACTGCAGAGTAAAGCCTTGTCCTACATATCAGACCCCGCCGAGATAGAAAAGAAGAGCTTCGAGATTATCGCAGGCATACTCAGGGACAAGGGGTTTGCCGGCCCTGAGAAAGACGTGGTCTTCCGCGTCGTGCACGCCACCGCGGACCCGGACTTCGCCGACGCCATGGTATTCTCGAAGGGAGCCGCCGAGGCCGGTATAGAGGCGCTCCGCTCCGGCTGCAAGGTGGTTACCGACGTGTACATGCTTCGGGCAGGGATTGCCGGGAACATGCCCGGCGGGCCGGACAACGCCATGTGCTACATATCCGACCCGGACGTGGCGGCAACTGCAAAAGAAAATGGAATAACTCGTGCCGCCTCAGCCATGAGGAAGGCGGCGGGCCTCGGGTTGCTCGACGGGGGCATAGTGGCAATCGGCAACGCACCGACCGCGCTATACGAGGTAATGCGGCTGATGCGGGAAGAGGGTAAAAGACCGGCCCTCGTCGTTGGGGTGCCGGTGGGTTTTGTCGGGGCGGCGGAGTCTAAAGACGCCCTGCTCGAAACCGTCGAAGCACCGTTCATAACATGCCGCGGCAGGAAGGGCGGAAGCCCGGTCGGGGCCGCAATAATAAACGCTATAGTAAAGCTGTCCAAAATATAAAGGGAGGATTTTGAGATGTCTCTTGCTAAAAGGGTAACGCTTGTGAAGCCCTCGCCGACTCTGGCGGTTGACGCGAAGGCGAAGGCGATGAAGGCCGAGGGTATCGACGTAGTAGGTTTCGGGGCCGGTGAGCCGGACTTCGACACGCCCGATAACATAAAAGAGGCGGCCATAAAGGCCATAAGGGACGGCTTCACCAAGTACACCCCCGTGCCGGGCATAAACGAGCTTAAAAACGCGATAATGGCCAAGCTCAAGGCCGACAACGGTATCGACTACAAAATGGAGGAGGTCGTGGTCTCGACGGGGGCCAAGCACTCGCTCTACAACGTCGCGCAGGCTTTATACGGACCCGGCGACGAGGTCATCATACCCTCGCCCTATTGGGTATCCTACCCGGACCAGGTGCTATTGAACGACGCCGCCCCGGTAATCGTCGAGACCAAAGAGGAAAAGGGCTTCGTCCTGACCGCCGAGGCATTCGAAGCCGCGATAACCCCCAAGACCAAGGCGCTAATCCTCAACAGCCCGTCTAACCCGACCGGTCTCGGATATGACAGGGCCGCACTCGAAGCCATCGCAAAGGTCGCGGTAAAGCACGGCATATACGTAATATCAGACGAGATATACGAGAAGATTGTCTACGACGGTTTCAAACACGTCAGCATCGCGTCGCTCGGCGAGGACATAAAGGCCCTGACGATAACCATAAACGGGCTGTCCAAGTCACACGCGATGACGGGCTGGAGGCTCGGCTACGCTGCCGGTCCGAAGGACGTAATATCCGCCATGACCAAGGTGCAGTCGCAGAGCACGTCCAACGCCTGTTCGATAACGCAGAAGGCCGCGGTGGAGGCCCTTACGGGGCCGCAGGGCTTCATAGCCGTGATGGTCGCCGAGTTCGACAAGAGGCGCAAGTACATGGTGGACAGGCTGAACGGCATGCCAGGCGTGAGCTGTCCTATGCCGGTCGGGGCGTTCTACGCATTCCCGAGGGTAGCGAGCTTCTACGGGAAAAAGGCAGGCGGGAAGGCGATAAACGGCTCCGCGGACCTCTCCGCGTACTTCTTGGACGAGGCCAAGGTCGCGGTCGTATCCGGCGACGCGTTCGGGGCGGACGAGTACATCCGGCTCTCCTATGCGACCTCGATGGAAGTGATAGAAAAGGGGCTCGACCGGCTGGAAAAGGCGTTCAAGGCGATTTCATAACCCTCGGGCGGCATTAATTTTTTTCCTTGCATTCCCGGGCGTTTTGTGTTAAAAGATAACACTACCTCGGTGAGTTTTTTACTGAGAGTGGGCCATTTGCCCACTCTTTTTGTTTAGACACCCGCGAATAGCTTTTCTTGAGGTCGTAATATGGGCAGGGAGAAGGTCGTCGACACCGCCCGTAAGGTTGCCGGCCCGGCAATAGAGGAGATGGGCTACGAGCTGGTGGACGTACAGTTCATCATGGAGTCCGGGCGCTGGCGGCTCAGGTTATTCATTGACAAAGAAGGCGGGGTCGGCATAAACGACTGCGAGGCCGTCAGCCGCGAGGTCGATACACTCTTAGAGGTGGAGGACTTCATCCAGGGCGGTTACGTCCTCGAAGTATCCTCGCCGGGCCTCGACCGTCCGCTCTTCACGCCGGCCGACTATGCGCGGTTCGAGGGCAGGCTGGCCAAGGTCAGGACGAAGGAGCCGGTAGACGGGCAGAAGGTCTTCCACGGGAGGATCGGCTCGCCGGACGAAAAAGGCTTCAATATTACGATAGAAGGCGGAAGGTTATATTACATCGAATACGGGCAGGTCGAGAAGGCCCGTCTCGAGGTTGAATTTTAGGAGGCTTGGGATAAATGAACCACGAACTCATCACAGTCATAGACCAGTTATGCAAGGAGAAAGGCATACCCAAGGAGGTGCTGCTCGAAGCGGTCGAGTCAGCCCTGGTATCTGCCGCGAGGAAGAAGTTCCCCGGAACCGAGAACATCGTCGTCAAGGTGGACCCGAAGACCGGCAAGATAGTCATACAGCTCATCTACAAGGTCGTGGAGGAGGTCGAGGACCCCGACAACGAGATGTCGCTTGCGGAGGCCATGGAGTCCGACCCGAGCGCCGAGGTGGGCGACGAGATAATACTCGAACGCGACTTCGAAGGATACGGCAGGATTGCCGCCCAGACCGCGAAGCAGGTCATCGTGCAGAGGGTCAAGGAGGCCGAGCGCGACATCATCGTGAACGAGTACTCCGGCCGCATAGGCGAACTGGTGAACGGCATAGTGATGCGTCAGGAGAAGGGCAACTACATTATCGACATCGGCAAGACCGAGGCGGTCCTCCCGATGAGGGAGCAGGCCCCGCGCGAGAGCTACAAGCAGGGCGACCGGATAAGGGCCTACCTCATGGACGTCAGGACCACCAGCAAGGGCCCGCAGATAGTGCTGTCGAGGAGCCACCCGGAGCTTGTCGCAAAGCTCTTCGAGATGGAGGTCCCGGAGATATACGAAGGCATCGTCGAGATAAAGGGCGCGGTCAGGGAGGCGGGCGACAGGACCAAGATAGCCGTCTCTTCCAAGGACTCCGCAGTGGACCCGGTCGGCGCGTGCGTGGGCATGAAGGGCTCGCGTGTGCAGGCGGTCGTCAGGGAGCTGCGCGGCGAGAAGATAGACATCATACCCTGGACGAGCGACCCCGGTGTTTTCATAAGCAAGGCGCTCTCCCCCTCCACGGTCGAGAAGGTCGCCGTGGACGACGAGGACAAGTCTGCGCTCGTCATAGTTTCCGACACCCAGCTTTCGCTCGCTATAGGGAAGAAGGGCCAGAACGTCCGCCTTGCCGCTAAGCTGACCGGCTGGAAGATAGACATATATTCCGAGACGGAATACGACAAGATGACGCTGAAGGACAGGGAAAAGGATATCGAGGAGGCGATCGCTCGCGAGGCCAGGCTGCTCGAGGCCGCCCAGACTTCCGGGCCGTCCGTCACGGACATTGCAGGCGTCGGGGGCAAGACCGCCGGGATACTGAAGGGCGCGGGCTACGACGACGTGGAGAAGCTCTCCAAGGTATCGGTGGAAGAGCTTGCCGCGGTCGAGGGGATAGGCGAGAAAACGGCTAAGAAGATAATAGACGGCGCGAAAGAGCTGATAAACGGATAGCCTATGGGCGCGCCAGAGCGCAGTTGCCTCAACTGCCGGAAGAAGGGTAAGAAAGGCGAGCTTATAAAACTCGCGAGCACCCCTTCCGGGGTCGTGATAGACTACTCCGAAAAGCTGCCGGGACGCGGCGCATACCTCTGTCCCGACAGGACGTGCATAGAGAAGGGCCTCAGGGCCGATACCCTTTCGAGGGCATTCAGGCAGGGGGCAAAGCCTCCGGAGGTCGAGGCCTTCTACGCGGAACTAAAGGGCAAGGTCGAGAAGAAGATAGCGTCCCTGCTCGGGATGGCGAGAAAGTCGAGGATGGCCGCGTACGGTTTCGATGCGGCTGCCGAGGCGGCGAAGAAGTCGCCGGACGGGCTTCTCATAATGGCATGGGACGCAGCGGAGAACACGGTCCGTAAGTTCAAGGAGTCAAACCCTGAAGCCCGGTTCAAGGAGGTGCGGTTCTCCACGAAAGAGCAACTGGGAGAGCTGCTGGGGTCGCAGCCCGTGGGAGTGGTATTCATAACCGGCCCGGCCCTGGCTGAAGCGCTTTACAGGGAGATGGGGCGTCTTAATATAATTGGCAGGGGGTGAGAGCATCATGGCGAAAAAAAGGGTCTATGACCTGGCCAAGGAACTGGGTTTGTCGAACAAGGATATCCTGGCCGCGCTTAATTCGGCCGGTATAGCTGACAAAACCTCTTCGTCCAACCTTGACGACGACCAGGTCAAGATGTTGAACGACAAGTTTAAGCCGAAACCATCCAAGAAGATAACCGCGACAGGCGAGCAGGGGGTGATGCAGGTCAGCCTCAAGTCTCACCCCAAGCCCCAGGCTGTAAAGCCCGCGCCCGTGACCGCCAAGGGAGCGAGCCCTGCGCAGCCGCCGGCCGCGAAGAGGGTGGTCAAGGTCGTCAAGAAGGCGGAAGAGGAAAAGCCGCGCAAGGCGTTTACACATGATGAGAGGCAGGGCAGGATAATACCGAAACAGACGCCTGCGCCCGCTCCTGAGGAAATCAAGCCGCCAGCTGAGGCCGAGGCTAAGGCCGAGGCCCCGGAGCATGTGGCTGTGCAGGAAGCGCCGGTTACGCCGGTAACACCCGAAATACAGACCGAAGCCGGGACGGAAGCACCTGCCGTGGCCGAGACGCCGGAATCCGCACCTGCGGAAGCCCCGGTCGAGGTGGCGGTCAAGGAGCCCGTGAAGGAAGTATCGGAGGCCCCGAAGCCCGTGGAAGCCGTGCCTGAGCCGGCAGAGGCCGCACCCGCCGTGGAGAAGCCTGTCGAAGTCGCGGAAGCCCCCAGGCCAGTTGAGGTAGAGGTAAAAGAACCGGCCGTCGATATCAGGCCGCCATCCCAGCCCGCGGCTGTTGTGCCGGGCGCTCCTGCTGCTCCTTCAAAGGAAGCCCTGGGCAAGCTCAAGAAACCGCACCCGAAGGGCCCCAAACCCGTCAGGCCCGAGCTCGAGGTAATGGACGGCGTTGACAGGCTGCCGGTAATCCCCGCTAAGCTGAAGAACAGGCTCCAGCCTGTCGTAAAGAAGCCGAAGACCGCCGCGGAAACAGCGGAGGCGGCAAAGAAGGATGGCCGCAAGTGGCAGGACTTCAAGTCCGTCGGGAAGAAGAAGGGCAAGTTCAGGCAGCCCATGAGGCAGGAGAAGGTAGAAGAGCCGGGTATAATTGCGAGGAAACGCGCCATAAAAATCACAGAAGGCATAACCGTAAAAGATTTTGCGGAAAAAATAGGGCAGAAGGTCGGCGAGGTACTGAAGAAGCTCCTCGAGATGGGGGCCATGGCCACCATCAACCAGCCCATGGACACCGATGCAGCGGTGCTTATAGCCGAATCGTTCGGCTTCAAGATTGAGGTCACGCCCATCACCGACGAGGAGGCGTTCGTCGAGGAGGTAGAGGACCGCGACGAGGACCTGCACCACAGGCCGCCGGTCGTCACCATAATGGGCCACGTCGACCACGGCAAGACATCCCTACTCGACGCCATCAGGAAGACCAACGTGACGGGCGGCGAGGCCGGAGGCATTACACAGCATATAGGCGCATATAAGGTCAGGCTCAAGGACAAGGACATCGTGTTTCTCGACACACCCGGCCACGAGGCGTTCACCGCGATGCGCGCCAGGGGCGCGCAGGTGACGGACATCGTTGTGCTCGTGGTTGCCGCGGACGACGGCGTCAGGCCGCAGACAATAGAGGCCATTAACCACGCCAAGGCGGCCAAGGTGCCGATCATAGTCGCCGTGAACAAGATAGACAAGCCGGAGGCCGACCAGGAAAAGGTCAAGCGCGAATTGTCCGACCACGGTCTGGTCCCGGAGGAGTGGGGCGGGGACGTTATATTCGCGCCGGTATCCGCGAAGAAGCAGATAGGCCTCGAGAGCCTGCTCGAGATGATACTGCTCCAGGCGGAAGTCATGGAGTTGAAGGCCAACCCCAACAAGCCGGGGCGCGGCACCATCATAGAGGCGAAGCTCGACAAGGGGCGCGGCCCCGTCGCCACCGTCCTCGTCTTGACCGGAACTATCAAGGCGGGCGACGCGTTCGTCACCGGCCAGCACTTCGGCAGGATAAGGATGCTCCTGAACGACAGGGGCAAGAAGGAAAAGGACGCGGGTCCCGCGACGCCGGTCGAGGTCATAGGCCTCTCAGGCGTCCCGCAGGCGGGCGACTCCTTCGTCGTCATGGAAGACGAGAAGAAGGCCCGGCAGGTTGCCCAGTCCAGGATGCAGAAGCAGAGGGAGGTCGAACTCTCGCTCAGGAAGAGGGTCACGCTCGACGACCTGTTCTCGCAGATACAGCAGGGCGCGGTTAAAGAGCTCAACATAATAATCAAGGCCGACGTGCAGGGCTCGGTCGAGGCCGTCGCCGAGTCGCTGGTCAAGCTCACGACCGAGGCGGTGAAGCTGAAGGTCATACACGGCTCTGTCGGCGCGATAACCGAGTCGGACGTAATGCTCGCATCAGCGTCGAACGCGATAATCATCGGCTTCAACATCAGGCCGGAGCCGAAGGCGTCGTCGCTGGCCGAGGCCGAGGGCGTGGACGTAAGGCTCTACAATATAATCTACAATGCGATAGACGAGATAAGGCTGGCGATGGAGGGCCTGCTCGAGCCCACCCTCAGGGAGAAGGTGCTTGGCCGTGCGGAAGTCCGCCAGACGTTCAGCGTACCGAAGATCGGCATGGTAGCCGGGTCCTACGTATTGGACGGCACCATCACCCGCGGCTGCGCCGGAGTGCGCGTGCTCAGGGACAACGTCGTGGTTTACCAGGGCAAGCTCGGCTCGCTCAGGCGCTTCAAGGAAGACGTCAAGGAAGTCCTGACGGGCTACGAGTGCGGCATAGGCGTCGAGAACTTCAACGACATAAAGGTCGGCGACGTGATCGAGGCCTTCGACATAGAGAAGCTCGCGGCCAAGTTGTAAAATATGTTTATCGGCGTATTGACTGTCGAACTCCACATACCGGAGAGCGGGTCGCTTAAGGGAAGGCGCTCCGTGGTCAAGGGCCTGAAGGACCGCATAAGGAGCCGCTTCAACGTCTCGGTGGCCGAGGTCGGCGAGACGGAGCTCTGGCAGAGGGCGACCATCGGGGTGGCCTGCGTATCGGGCGATAAGGCCTATGCCGGACAGGTGCTCGACAAGGTGGTCGAGATGGTGCGCTCCAACACCTCCGTGGAGCTTCTGGACTACACGGTGGAAATAATATAGAGATGGAATTCAAAAGGGCGGACAGGGTCGGGGAGCTTATCAGGGCCGAGATAATGGACATCTTCCTCAGGAAGATGAAGGACCCCAGGGTCGGCTTTGCTACCGTTACGCTGGTTAAGGTCAGCGACGACCTGAAAAACGCCAGGGTCTTCGTGAGCGTCATGGGGAGCCCGGACGAGAAGAAGCAGACCATGAAGGGCCTGAAGAGCGCGAGCCATTTCATAAGGAGCGAGCTTGGCAGGCGGCTGAAGCTCAGGAGCACCCCGGAACTGTCGTTTGTCATCGACGAGTCCATAGAGCGAGGGGACAAGACGCTGGAACTTTTGAAGAAGCTCAACATAGAAGGGGAGGGCCAGGGCGGGGATGAGTGACATGCAGGATATTATCGCGGCCATCAAAGAGGCCGGAAGCCTTGTGATAGCCACGCACGTCAGCCCCGAGGGCGACGCGATAGGCTCTGAGATCGGGCTCGCCCTGTCTCTGATAAAGATGGGCAAGAAGGTGTCGGTCATAAACCACGACCCGGTACCAGAATTCCTGCATTTCCTGCCGGGCACGGAGCTGGTAAAGCTGGCCGAGAGGATAGAGGAGCCGCACGACGTGCTTGTCGTCGTGGACTGCGAACCCGAGAGGACAGGCCTCAAGGACCTCGACCACGCACCGGTCAAGAAGATAATAAACATAGACCACCATGTGACGAACCCGAGGGCCGCGGATGTAAACTGGGTAGACCCGGAAGCCGCCGCCGCGGGCGAGATGGTATACGACCTGCTGATCGCCATGGACGCGCCGATAGACAAAGACATAGCTACAAACCTTTACACCACGATATTCACGGATACCGGCTCGTTCCGTTACTCAAATACGGACGAGGCCGCGCTCACCAAGTCGGGCCGCCTTCTCTCATACGGCGTCAACCCCTGGCCAATCTCAGAGAACGTATACGAGACCAAGTCGTTCGGCAGGATGAAGCTGCTCGGGCTCGTGCTGTCCGAGCTCGATAAGAACTCCGACGGCAGGCTTTCCTGGGTCACCGTGAGGGAAAGCTACTACAAGGCTACCGGCACCTCCGCGGAGGACACGGACGGTTTCGTGAACTACCCGCGTTCCGTCAAGGGCGTCGAGGTCGCGCTTCTCTTCCGCGAGGTCTTCCCGGACAAGGTAAAGGTAAGCTTCCGGTCGAAGGGCCGCGTGGACGTCTCCGGGCTTGCGGAGTCACTTGGCGGCGGCGGCCACCCAAACGCGTCGGGCGCGGTCATGACAGGGAAGATAGACGACATAATGACGGCGGTCGTCGAGAAGACAGACGCCCTCGTCAAGAAGTCTCTCCCTTAAGGCCGCATGGACGGGCTCATACTCGTTGACAAGCCGGCCGGCTGGACCTCGCACGACGTCGTCTCGTACTTGAGGGGCGCGCTCAGGGAGAAGCGTACCGGGCATACCGGGACGCTCGACCCGGCGGCAACAGGCCTCCTGCTCGTACTCGTAGGCAAGGCGACAAGGCTTGCGCGCTACTACGAGCAGGACGACAAGGAGTACCGCGCGGTCATGAGCCTCGGCTCCGAGACCGACACGCAGGACGCCGAAGGAAAGGTCATAAAAGAGTGTCCAGTGCCGGAGCTTACGCGTGAGTCCGTCGAGTCCGTCTTTGCGAAGTTCACCGGCGAGATAAGCCAGACGCCTCCGATGTACTCCGCCGTAAAGCGGAACGGCCGCCCATTGTACGCGCATGCGAGAGCGGGGGTCGAGGTGGAGGTAAGCCCCAGGAAGGTGTTCATCCGGGGCATCGGCTTCGTCGAGATGGAAGGCCCGCTCGTGACGTTCGACACGCGTTGTTCGAAGGGCACCTACATAAGGACTCTCTGTAAGGATATGGGCGAGGCGCTCGGAAGCTGCGCCCACCTGCTCACGCTCAGGCGGGTATCCGTGGGCGGGTACAAGGTAGAAGACGCGGTCTCCATCGAAGGCAAGCCTTCGGGGGATGATATAATAAAGTATCTGACGCCGCTCGATAAAATACTCCCCGGACTGCCTTCTGCCGTGGTGAACGGGCCTGCCGCAAGACGGGTCAGGGACGGCAGGGCCCCGGCCAGGGAGGAAGCGGTTATGCCGGATGCGCTCCCTGCTGGCGCGCCGCTCCGGGTGTTTGACGAAGACGGAAACCTGCTCGCCATGGCCGAGTCCACAGGCGAGCATGACATGCCGCTTTTGCTTAAGGTTGTGCTTGTTTAAAAAAGACTTTACAAAGCCTTGCCTATATGGTACTTTTTAAAGTCCGTCGGAATGGGATAAAACTCATAAACAAACAAATTTGCAAGGAAGGAGGTATACTGGGATGGCGCTTGAGAAGGACAACAAACAGGACGTCATCGGGAAGTTCAAACTTCACGAGAGCGACACCGGCTCGCCCGAGGTGCAGATAGCACTTTTGAGCGAGCGTATAAAATACCTGACCGAACACTTCAAGTCGCACAAGAAGGACTTTCATTCGAGGCGCGGGCTGCTGAAGATAGTAGGCCAGAGGAGAAGGCTTCTTGACTACCTGAAGAAGTCCAGCGTGGACCGCTACAAGGGAATCATTGAAAAGCTCGGCCTCAGGAAGTAGGCCGGGGAAACAGGCCCGATAAACCGGGCCTGGAACATAAGGAAGGGAAAACCTCATAGATGGTAGATAGAGTAGAGACATTGCTCCGGGGAAAACCAATGACCCTGGAGACGGGCCGCATAGCGAGGCAGGCAAGCGGCGCCGTAGTAGTACAGTACGGCGATACGGTTGTGCTTGCCACGGTCGTTGCGACCAAGGTTGAGCGGCCGGGCCAGGACTTCTTCCCGCTCACGTGCGATTACCTGGAGAAGACCTACTCCGCGGGCAAGATACCCGGAGGGTTCTTCAAGCGCGAGGGGCGTCTGTCCGAAAAGGAGACGCTCACGTCTAGGCTGATAGACAGGCCGCTCAGGCCTCTCTTCCCTGACGGCTTCCTCTGCGAGACACAGGTCATCGCGAACGTGCTGTCGTTCGGTGAAGAGAACGTCTCGGACCTGCTCGCCGTGATAGGAGCCTCCGCCGCCATAACCATATCGGACATCCCGTTCAACGGGCCGGTAAGCGCGGTAAGGATAGGCCGCATCAACGGCGAGTTCGTGGTCAACCCGTCACTCAAGGAGATGGAGGAGACCACCCTCGACCTGACGGTCGCGGGCACCGCGGACGCGATCATGATGGTCGAGTCCTGGGCCAGGGAGGTCAGCGAGGAAGTGATGCTGGACGCGCTGGAACTGGCCCATGAAGAGATAAAGAAGGGCGTCGCCCTCCAGAAAGAGCTCCAGGCCAAGGCCGGGCTCGCCAAGAGGGAAGTGAAGCCCATAGTGTTCGACCCGGCGCTCGTCGAGCAAGTCAAGGCGAAGGCCGTGGCCGGCATAGCCGGGTTCATACAGATACCGAACAAGACCGAGCGGCAGAAGTCCCTGGACAAGCTCAAGCAGGAGATATCCGCGGAACTGTCCCAGGACGACCTGACGCGCGCGAGGGATATAAGCATAATCTTCCACGACGTGGAAAAAGACATGGTCAGGAAGATGATAATCGAGAAGGGCGTAAGGGCCGACGGCAGGGGGGTCAGGCAGATAAGGCCGATAACCTGCGACGTCGGTATACTGCCGAGGGTGCACGGCTCAGCGCTCTTTACGAGGGGCGAGACGCAGGCGCTCGTGGCGGCGACGCTCGGCACCTCGGACGACGCCCAGACGATAGACGCGCTCGAGGGCACGTCGAGCAAGACCTTCATGCTGCACTACAATTTCCCGCCGTATTCCGTCGGCGAGGCCAGGTTCCTCAGGGGCCCCGGCCGCCGCGAGATAGGGCATGGTGCGCTTGCCGAGAAGTCCATCAGGCAGGTGATACCGACCAAGGAAGCGTTCCCGTATACGATAAGGATTGTCTCGGACATCACCGAGTCGAACGGCTCGTCTTCGATGGCGTCAGTCTGTGGCGGGACCCTGTCCCTCATGGACGCTGGCGTGCCAATCAAGTCCCCGGTCGCGGGCATCGCGATGGGCCTCATAAAAGAGGGCGACAAGTGCGTCGTGCTCTCCGACATACTCGGGCTTGAGGACCACCTGGGCGACATGGACTTCAAGGTGACCGGCACGAGGGAAGGCGTCTGCGCGCTCCAGATGGACATAAAGATCGCGGGCGTCGACAAGTCGCTCATGAAGGATGCGCTGGACCAGGCAAAAGAGGGACGTCTTCACATACTGGGCGAGATGGAGAAGGCGCTTTCCGCGCCTCGTACTACGCTCTCCCCGTACGCGCCGCGCATATTCACCATATACATCAAGCCCGACAAGATACGCGAGGTCATAGGCTCCGGCGGCAAGGTTATAAGGAGCATCGTGGAGGAGACCGGCTGCAAGATAGACATCGAGGACTCCGGCGCGATAAACATAGCCTCATCGGACGGCGCTGCGGCGCAGAGGGCGATAGACATCATACAGGGCATCGTCATGGAGCCCGAGCTCGGCAAGATATACAAGGGGAAGGTCAAGAAGATAATGGACTTCGGCGCCTTCGTCGAGATACTGCCCGGCACCGACGGGCTCCTGCACGTCTCCCAGATAGCGGAGCACAGGGTGACCAACGTGACCGACGAGCTGAAGGAAGGCGACGAGGTCATGGTAAAGGTCCTGGAGATTGACCGCCAGGGCAAGATACGCCTGAGCGCCAAAGAGGCCGCCAGGGAGCTGAAGGCCAAGGAATCCTAAGACGGTAAAGACCTGTCAAACTGCACATAAGGGAACAGGCTCCCGTACCTCCGGAAGCCTGTTTCCTTTTTTTATGATAAGATAATAATAACTATGTTCAATAAAGCTCTGCTCGACAACGGCATAAGGGTCGTTACCGAAAACATACCGCACGTCCGTTCCGTCTCGCTCGGCGTATGGGTCAACGTCGGCGCGCGCGACGAGGACAAGGAAGTCAGCGGCATCTCCCATTTCATAGAGCACATGCTCTTCAAGGGCACAAAGAGGCGTAAAGCGAAGGACATCGCCATCGAGATGGACTCGATGGGCGGCGAGCTGAACGCCTTCACGTCCAAGGACGGCACGACATATTACGTGAAGGTCCTGGACGAGCACCTGCCGAGGGCGGTAGACCTTCTCGCCGACATATTCCACAACTCCGTGTTCGACCCCAAAGAGATAGACCGCGAGCGCAAGGTCATCGTGGAGGAGATAAAAATCGTCGAGGACACGCCCGACGACCTCGTCCACGAGATATTCTACGAGACTGTCTGGAAGGGCACCAAGCTCGGCCAGCCGGTGCTCGGCACTAAGAAGAGCGTCGCGGGGATAGACAGGGCCGACTTCATGGGATACATGAAGAAGTACTACCTCCCCGGCGAGATAGTCATCTCGGCGGCGGGTAAGTTCAACCTGCCTGCACTTCTCGACATGCTGAACGAGAAGTTCGGAGGGCGCGGGAAGAAGGGCACGAAGCCGGACGGCATCGATGCGCATTTCAGGCCCGCCGTCAGCATAAGGAACAGGAAGCTCGAACAGGCGCACGTCTGTATAGGTTGTCCCGGGCTTCCGTACGGGCACGAGGACCGCTTCGGGATGTACGCCCTCAATACCCTGCTCGGCAGCAGCATGAGCTCCAGGCTCTTCCAGGAGATACGCGAGAAGCATGCCCTGGCGTACTCGGTATTTTCGTACCTCTCGTCTCTTCGTGACACAGGGCTTTTCGTGATTTACGCCGGGGTCAGCCCCGACAAGGCCGTCTCCGTGATACGCCTTGTCATGAAAGAGATAAAGAAGCTCAAAAAAGAGGGCGTGCCGGAAGGCGAGCTTGCCAAGGTCAAGGAGCAGCTGAAGGGGAACACTGTGCTTGCGATGGAGAACACCTACAACCGGATGAGCCAGCTCGCAAAGCAGGAGCTATACTTAGGCCGCCGCTACACACTCGACGAGATACTCGAACAGGTCGAGAAGATAAACACGGAACAGGTATCGCGGCTCGCACGCGACACATTCAAAAAAGGCAACATGGCCCTTACGGCCCTCGGCCCGGTCAAGAAAGAAGACATCGAGGCCGAGTTCGGCGGTTGAGGCTCTTCGTGCCGCATATCAAACTGAAAATCAAGAGGCTGCCTAACGGCAGCGGCCTGCCGCTTCCCGAGTACCACTCGGAGCATGCCTCCGGTATGGACCTCATGGCTGCGGTGGACGCCGACGTCGTCCTCGGGCACGGCGAGCGCAGGCTTGTCCCGACCGGCATCGCGGTCGAGGTCCCGCCGGGCTACGAGGCTCAGGTGCGCCCCCGGAGCGGCCTTGCGCTGAAGCACGGCGTCAGCCTGGTCAACACGCCCGGCACTATTGACGCGGACTACCGAGGCGAGATAGGCGTTATACTCGTCAACCTGGGAGCGGAGCCGTTCACCGTCAGGCGCGGCGACCGTATCGCCCAGATGGTGATATGCCCGGTCGTCAGGGCGGAGGTCGTCGAGGTGGAAGCGCTCTCGGATACCGAAAGGGACGACGGCGGGTTCGGGCATACGGGGCACAGGCACAAAGGTTAAAGTATAGTTGTAGCTGCCCCATTCATGGGGCTTTTTTGTAAGGTGTATTCTATGGCCGTCAGGATAAAAATCCTTCCCGAAAACCTCGCCAACAAGATAGCCGCGGGCGAGGTCGTGGAGCGTCCGGCCTCGGTCGTGAAGGAGCTTGCCGAGAACTCACTCGACGCGGGCGCAAGACGCGTTACCGTGGACATACAGGCGGGCGGGACTAAGCTTATATCCGTCTCTGACGACGGCTGCGGTATGAACAACGACGAGGCCCTGCTCTGCCTTGAACGACACGCGACGAGCAAGATAAAAAGCACCGCCGACCTCTCCGCGATAGGCACGCTCGGATTCAGGGGCGAGGCACTGCCCTCGGTCGCGTCGGTGTCGAGGATGAGGCTCACCACTTCGGACGGCAACGGGAAGGCCGGGACGCTGCTCGTGGTCGAGGGGGGCAAGCTCGTTATGGTCAAGGAGACCGGCGCCCCGAAAGGCACGACTGTAGATATACGCGACCTTTTCTTCAATACGCCCGCCCGGCTGAAGTTCCTGAAGAGCATCGAGACCGAGTTCGGACACATCGCCGCCTCCATCGAGAAGATGGCGCTCGCCCACCCGGACATTCATTTCAGGCTCACTCACAACGGACGCGAAGTTCTCGACTGCCCGCCGGTAAAATATCTGAAGGACCGCGTTGCTCAGGTATACGGGACTGACTTCGCGAAAGGGTTGATTGAGATAGACCATACGCGCGGCTCGTACAGGGTCACGGGCTTTGTCTCCGCGCCCGGCGTCTCGTTCTCCGACAAGTCGCGCCAGGACGTATACGTCAACGGAAGGCCGGTCAAGAACCCGACGATAACACGCGCGCTGTACGACGCCTGCCAGTCGCTCATCATGAAGGACAGGCACCCGGCTTCGATAATATTCCTCGATATGGACCCGGCGTCGGTGGACGTGAACGTACACCCCGCGAAGCGCGAGGTGCGCTTCGCCGAAAACTCCGAGGTGCACAGGGCTGTGTTCGAGGCCGTGACCGATGCGTACAAGGCAAAAGACATCGACCTATCCGCGACCGCGCCGGAGGGGATGCACCCCTGGAAGGACCGTGTGAGGGAGGCTGTGGATACCTACATGTCCACGACCGAGGGCAAGAGGGACTTCTGGCCGAGGAGCGAATACGCGCCGAGGCAGGAAAGCTTGGTGCTCCCGCGCGGGAAGTCCGCCCCGTCAGACCCGGAGAGGCACGAACACGCCGTGTCGCCGGCCGCGCCCCAGTACCCGCAGGCCTTGCAGGTGGCGGACTCATACATTATAATCCCGGCCGACGACGGGTACATGGTGATAGACCAGCATGCCGCGCACGAGCGCGTCCAGTACGAGAAGGTCAAGGCCGGTTACGGCAAAAAAGGCCCCGGCTCGCAGGGGCTCCTGGTGCCCGAAAAGCTCGACCTCTCTGCGAAAGAGGCGGCTTTGATGGAGGGTATACTACCGGAGTTAAACGCCATCGGGATAGAGGCGGAGTCATTCGGCGGCGGGAGCTTCCTGATACGCTCCAGGCCGCTCTTCCTGGGCAATTCGGACATAAAGGAAGTCGTGCTCGGGATACTCTCGGACATGGACGAGTCGGACGTGAAGGGTAAGGTCGAAGACCTCCGCGAGAAGGTCTACCAGCTGATGGCCTGCAAGAGCGCGGTCAAGGCGGGCCAGAGGCTTCACCCGGAGGCGATAAACCGGCTCATCCGCCAGTTATTTGACTGCGAGATGCCGTACACCTGCGCGCACGGCAGGCCGACGGTAGTTAAGTTCGGGATGGGTGAGTTGGAGAAGATGTTCAAGAGGAAGTAGTGGATGAATTACTAATCATTGTCGGCCCGACGGCCGTCGGCAAGACCGAACTCGCGCTGGCCCTGGCCGAGAGGATAAACGCCGAGATAATATCCGCCGACTCCATGCAGGTATACCGGGGCATGGACATAGGCACGGCGAAGCCGTCCCCTGATGAGAGGGCGCGCATCCCCCACCATCTGCTGGATGTGGCCGACCCGAGGGAGGAGTTCAGCGCGGGCGACTTTCTTAGGCTTGCCGAAGACGCGATAGCAGACATCAGGCGGCGCGGCAAGGTCCCGCTCGTCGTCGGCGGGACGGGGCTTTACGTCAGGGCGTTGACGGAAGGGCTCTTCGACGGCCCAAAGGCCGACTGGCCGCTTAGGGACTCCCTGATGGAGAAGGAGCGAAGCGAGGGAGAGGGGACGCTCTACAAGATGCTTAAGGAGGCCGACCCGGATGCCGCGTCCCGGATACACCCATCCGACTTGAGGCGTATAATCCGCGCCCTCGAAGTATACAGAAAAGAGGGCCGCCCAATAAGCGAGAGGCACCAGGAGCACAGGGCCGCGTCGGGGGGCAGGCCGGTCAGGATAGCAGGGCTTACCCGCGACCGGGCCGAGCTATACCGCCGGATAGAGATGCGCGTGGATACGATGATGGAGGCGGGCTTCATTGAAGAAGTCAAGACACTGAAAGAGATGGGCTGCACGCGCGGGATGGTCTCGATGCAGGCGCTCGGCTACAAGCAGGTACTGGCGCGTTTGGACGGCGAATACACGCTGGACGAGGCTGTAGGCCTGATAAAAAGGGACACCAAACGCTATGCAAAGCGGCAGTTTACCTGGTTTAACGCCGAGAAACGCGTCCGGTGGGTAGACCTGTCGGGGAGCAGCGAAGCCACCGAAACGCTCCGGGGCCTGGAGAAAGCGCTTGAAATTTTTTAGGATTTGGGATAAGTTTAATAATAACTCGACGTTCGTCATGGATTAACGCATACTCAAGGAGTTCTCATGCCCAGGTCTCAGATAAACCTCCAGGACGCCTTCTTGAACCACGTGAGGAAGGAAAAGATACCGGTCGTCATCAACATGGCGGGCGGCGGCAAGATAGAGGGCCTCGTGAAGGGCTTCGACAACTTCGTCATACTCGTGAAGCACGACGGCCAGCACCTCATATACAAGCACGCCATCAACACCATAGTACCCGAAAGGCCGGTCGAACTGCTCGCGCACGCGAGGGGCCACGAGGGCGCGGAGGCGGTAGGCGCGGAGGCGGTTGGGGTCGAGACGGCGGCGACCCCGCCCGACGACGGCGAGCCCTGGGTCGAGGGTTGATGGAGGGGCATCGGAACCCCATACCCACAGTGGACATAATCATAGAGGTCCCCGGCGGTATAGTACTCATCGAGAGAAAGAACCCGCCGCACGGCTGGGCAATACCGGGCGGGTTCGTGGACTACGGAGAGTCTTTAGAAGATGCGGCGGTCAGGGAGGCCCGGGAAGAGACCTCCCTTGAAGTCGAGCTTGTCAGGCAGTTCCATACCTACTCAGACCCTAAAAGAGACCGGCGTTTCCATACAATCACCACAGTTTACATAGCAAAAGGCCGCGGTATCCCGAAGGCCGCGGACGACGCGGCGGCGCTTGGCGTATTTGGCCGCGACAATCTGCCGGAACCTTTATGCTTCGACCACGGGCTGATACTCGCCGACTATTTCGGTTCAGGATACTGAATAAGAGGCCGGTCAGCACTGACCGCCTACAGGTCCTTGAACATGAAAACCTTCGCGCAGGGAAGCAGGTCGAAGGTGACGGGGCCGGGCTCGATTTCCTTGCCGATTACAGTCCATTCCCAATGTTCACTCCCGGTGGTCGTCGTCGAGAATTCATCGTCCAGGATGCGCCACCCCGTCCCGTCGAGAAGATTGGACATCTGCTGCCTATCCAGCACCGATGAGCGATACATTGGCGAGCCGCTATACACGGTCATTACCGCGACGAACATGTTGCAGCGCTTAGAAACCACGACCTCGCCGGCAAGTCCGTTACCTATTTGCTCCTGTCTCCTGCGGACGAGTATTGCGCCTGTCAAAGGGCTGGACACCTTAACGATTTGGTAGTTCCTGTTGCTGGAGATACGTTCCCCGGCTGCAACGGTCGCGGACTCATAGGCGCCCGTGACGGAAAGTGTGCCCCGCGTGTCCTGTTTTTGCGCCTCTGTCTGCCCCTGTGCCTCCACCGCGGACAAATAGCCGCCCGTGACTGATTGTGTGCTCTGCGCCTCTTCCGCCTTTTTCTCCGCCTCCTTCGCTGCAAGAATTTCGCGCTGCTTGGTCTCTTCCATCTGTTTCTGGAGGTTGGCTGATTCTGCAGCACGCTTGGGAGCGTCAATCACGAGCATCAGAGAAATGAAGACGAGCACAGCCCCGATGATGCCGAATATGAGACGTGACTTGTTCGAAGTGATATCGCGCATCTCAACTGCTGGGAACTGCCACCACTTAGTAGCCGCCTCAGGATGTAACTTAAGAATAGTATTCACAGCGGAAGTTACTGTCTCTCGTTCAAAGTCGTACAGCTTTTTTTTCCTGATGATGGATTTGAGTGGCGCAACCGCGCGAGGGTCTCCAATATTAGCGAGTGCGGCTGCTATTAAAGAGACGTTAGAGTTGCTATCACTGAGGGCAACCCTAAGTATATCGACCGCACGAGGGTCACGGAGTTCGCCCAGTGCTTCGACAGCCGCCCCCCTGTTGTGATCGTTTTTCATCCATTTCCCCGATACAATCTTCATAAGAGGCAGGACAGCACGAGGGTCACGAAGTTTGCCCAGAGCTACGCAGATTACATAAAATCTTCCGTTCTGCATATTCAAAGCTCTAAGCAGGGGGCCGACAGCACGAGGATCGCCAATATCGCCTAAGGCAACGGCTGCAGAGTGTTGAATAGAAACATTTGAATTGCTCAGCGCGTCTATGAACTGATCGACGGTATCAGGGGTCGGAGTCCTGCACAATATCATTGCTGCCTTGTCTCGCAGTTCGTCGTCAATGTCCGACATTATGACAGGGAAAAGTCCTATAGGGTCAGCGATCCCGCACAGCGCCTTAGCGACCGTGTTTCGTATCGTCTTATCACTGTCTTTCAACGCTTCAACCAAAGGTTTGACTGCCGCAGCCCCGGCGCGGACCAAAGCGCCCTCTTTCCCGCCCCCTCGCAGGTACGCCATGATATCTTCTTCGGTCGAAGGGCTCCACCCAAGCTTCTCCAAGGCCAACGGCGCAAACCTCACAATATCTTCGTTGCCTGCACCTGACAGGGCAGAAGTAAGGCAAACCACGGCGGTTGGCCCTATTTCCTTCAACTTGTCCCATTGCCCTGCATTAACAAAAAACCCGATCCTTTCCGTTTCATCGGGCGGCTGCCACCCCAACTGTGCGAGGACACTCGCTGTATATTCTCTGATGTAGCGGGAATCATTACGGCCGGTTTTCTTCAATAGCGGAATGATGAATTGTATAACGGAGGGGCCCATGGAAAGTAACGCGGAAAACACGTCGCGCTGAGATTTATAATCCACGGCTTCGATATCCTTCACAACTGCTTGAATTCCACGTGGCGCACCGATCCTGGCCAGCGATAATGCGGCGGAACTGCAAGCGCCTTCTCGCGTTCTCAGTATCTTCATCAGGGGATCGACAGCCCGCTCATCGCCAATCCTGCCGAGCGCTATTACGGCAGGGAGCACGACAATGGGATCGGCATCGTTAAGAGCGGCGATCAAAGGGTCGACGGCAGCCGGGTCGCCCCGGTTGCCGAGTTCAGCTGCTGCGTGGTTGCGCTCGTATCTATCGGAACTCTTCAGCATTCTCACCAGACCCGAAATGTCGGACTGCTGGTACTGCCTTTTTGGATTGTAACCGCACTTAGGACAATCGGGCATCTCCTGATAGTCCGAATCCCATGAGAACTGTACTCCGCATTTCCCGCAGGTTGTAATCAGTCCCGGCATGTGACATTCCTTTCTGTTGCCTAACAACGAGTCCAGCGGCAAGGTGATTGCATGTTTCGGGTCACTTCACAATTTCAAACTCTCCAAAACTGATAAATTCCGGGGCGTCCTTGGTGTCAGTAGCCCCTTTAGCTTGTAAAAGAGAGACTCTAACGTCCATATCCCCTTTCGGACCGGAGATGCGGACTGTCGTCACGATGAGGTCGTGTGTATCCCCAGCTTTCCCCGGCGTCTTCTCAATTTGCTTGACGCTGATCTTGTGGGGTTCGCCTACTTCTTGAAGGCACCTTTCCCTGAATGGGTTTGTTCCGGGGGCTATGTTTATGTATGCATTATCGCCCACTTTCATTCGCCCGGTCAGGCTTGTTTCTAACTCATTGATTACCTGTTTTTGAACTGCTGCTTTCCAAGGGTCTTGGGTACAGCCAGTTGAGAAAATGAACAGGACGAACACTCGGTTGTGAATACCATTTGCCTCATGTCTGGTTTCTCCTTTGTAAATTGTCAAACTCCCCCAGCGCAGTTATAATGTCACGACTATTAGAGATGCTATTTTGGTATTAGTCAAGCGAATATAGCGGTTACCGCCCAAGATGCTGAGAAATCTGTAAAAAATCTTTACAATTCATAAACCGTATCTTATAATACAACGTTCAACTAAGCGTAAAGCATATTTTTCGTTGCGCTCAGAATGACAAATTTATAAGACAGGAGTCTATAAGTCATAATGTCCGAAGCTGAGATAGGCGTAATTGGCGGGAGCGGGCTTTACGAGATGGAGGGCCTGAAGGACGTCAGGGGCGTCAGGGTAGACACGCCCTTCGGCGAGCCGTCCGACGAGATAGTCCTCGGAACGCTCGAGGGGAGGCGTCTTGCGTTTCTCCCGAGGCATGGGCGCGGCCACAGGATACTTCCGTCCGAAATAAACTTCAGGGCGAACATCTACGCGATGAAAAAACTCGGGGTCGGCCGGATAATCTCCGTCTCCGCAGTAGGCAGCATGAAGGAGGAGATAGTACCCGGCCACATCGTCGTACCCGACCAGTTTTACGACCTTACGAAGGACAGGGTGAGCACTTTCTTCGGTGAAGGCATAGTCGCGCACGTAGGCTTCGCCGACCCGGTCTGCCACGAACTGGGCCAGGTGCTCTACGAGGCAGGCGTGAAGGCCGGGGCCACGATGCACAAGGGCGGGACTTACATCTGCATGGAAGGGCCGCAGTTCTCGACGCGCGGCGAGTCGAAGATTTACAGGCAGTGGGGCGTGGACGTCATCGGCATGACCAACGTCACGGAGGCGAAGCTCGCGCGTGAGGCCGAGATTTGCTACGCGACGCTCGCGCTTGCCACCGACTACGACTGCTGGCACGAGACCGAAGAGGACGTGACGCTCGAAGCCGTCGTGGCGATAATAAACAAGAACGTCGAGACGGCCAAGGCCATAATCAGGGGCGCGGTATCCAAAATCCCTGCGACGCGCGCATGCCCGTGCTCCGAGGCTCTCAGGTTCGCCGTAATGACGAAGCCTGAGCTGATACCGGCCAAGACGAAGAAGAAACTTGACCTGCTTATAGGGAAGTATATAAAGTAAAGCTAACTATTTGTCATTCTGAGGCCCGGTTTATGGGCCGAAGAATCTCGTAGTTAAGAGCTTGAGATTCTTCGCTTCGCTCAGAATGACAGTATATTGCAGTGTAATCGTTTTTCTTAGAGGAGATATATGAGTTTGCTTGTTGTGGGTTCCGTAGCGTTCGATTCGGTCAAGACTCCGTTCGGCGAGGCCGACGAAGTATTAGGCGGCTCGGCGACTTATTTTTCCACCGCGGCCAGCTATTTCACGGACGTTAACCTTGTCGCGGTCGTGGGCGAAGACTTCCCGGAGAAGCATATCAACTTCCTGAAGAGCAGGAGGATAGACACCACGGGCCTGCAGAGAGAGGCCGGCAGGACGTTCCGGTGGAAGGGGGAATACGGGTACGACCTGAACTCCGCCCGCACGCTCGACACCCAATTGAACGTCTTCGAGAGCTTCAAGCCGGAGATACCGGAGAAGTACAAGACCTCGGACGTCGTCTTCCTGGCAAACATCGACCCTGTTCTCCAGAGGGATGTACTCCACCAGATAGACAAGCCGAAGCTGGTCGCGTGCGACACGATGAACTTCTGGATTGAGGGCAAGAAGGACGAGCTTGTAAAGACGCTCGCAGAAGTTGACGTGCTATTAATCAACGAGGGCGAGGTGAGGGAGCTTGCCGGTGAGCCGAACCTTGTGAAGGCGGCCAAGACGGTAATGGCGATGGGCCCTTCCACGCTTGTGGTAAAGAGGGGCGAGTACGGCGCGTTGATGTTCAGCGGCGACGAGGTATTCTCGGCGCCGGCTTACCCGCTCGAGTCCGTCTTCGACCCAACCGGCGCGGGAGACAGCTTCGCCGGCGGGTTCGTGGGCTACCTGGACAACGTCAGGAACTTCGACGGGAAGTACTTAAGGCAGGCCATCATATTCGGGAGCGTAATGGCGTCATTCAACGTAGAGGACTTCAGCCTGAACAGGATGAGGAGCCTCGACTACAAAGAGATCGAGTCCCGTTACCGCGAGTTCATGAGGCTAACGTCCTTCGAGGACATTGCAAGGTAGTAAACTGATCACGCCGGGCTGGCTTCACAGCCGCCTTATGGCAAGGGGGTATTGTAGATGAATGGGAAAGGCCTCAAGTATGTAATGCTCCTGTCCTTCATCCTCGCCGTGGCCGCTGCAGGGTGCGCCACTGAAACAATTTCTCCCATGCAGGAAGCGGTCGCGCATTACAAGATGGGGATAAGCAGGATGGAGTCCGGCAACGACGAGGCCGCGCTCTATGAGTTCAACAAGGCGATAGAGAAGAACCCCGACAACATGGACGCACATTTCGCGGCTGGCGTGGTCTATATAAGACAACAGAACTACGATGCGGCCGTCAGGGAGTTCAAGAGGGCGATCGCAATAGACCCCAAGTTCCCCGACTCGCACAACAACCTCGGCCTGGCTTACGTCAAGAAGATGGACTACGAGTCCGCAATAAAGGAATTCAAGACGGCTATAGCTTTCCCGGTCAGCGGTTCGAGGAGTTCCGCGATGATCAACCTTGGTACAGCTTACGAACTGACCGGCAACACCGAGCAGGCGGCCCAGTCTTACAGGGAGGCCCTGCTCGTCCAGCCGGACGACGATGTGGCGATGCTGAGGCTTGCCGCATTGAACGTAAAGGTTAACAAGCTCGACGAGGCGGTAAAGTTGTACGAGAAGGCGCTCGAGATTAACCCCGATAACGCATCCACGCATTTCGAACTCGGTAAGGTCTACTTCACACTCGGCAAACATCCCGAGGCGCTTGTGAACTTCCAGAAGGCAGTCGAACTCGCCCCCGGCTCCGATGTCGCGGCCAATTCCGAAAAATACATGGGACTGATAAAGTAAACATGGGCACCATAGGCGAAGAATTAAAAGCCGCACGCGAGAAGAAGGGGCTGACGCTCAGGCAGGTCTCGGAGAAGACCCGCATAGGCCTCACTTTCCTGAAGGCCCTCGAAGAAGAGGACTACACGGTAATACCCGGCGACGTGTTCGTGGTGGGTTTCCTGCGCAACTACGCCAAGGAACTCGGCCTCGACGAAAACGATCTGGCCGGGCGCTACAAAGAAATACAGAGGGCGCGGGTCGAGGCCATGCAGCCGGAGGAAAAGCCCGCGGAGCCCGAAAAGAAAAGCGCTGCGATGAAGGCCGGTATAATTCCCGAAGGCAAGAGACGCCCTGTCTACATGGTGCTCCTTGCCGGGCTTATACTGGGAGGTGCATTGACGGCGTTTGCGCTTTACATGACGCGCGAAAAGCCGGCTGTCACAGCACCTCCTCCTCAACCTCCCATATCCGCGCCGGTTACGCCGGCCGCGCCGCTGATTACGGTCACTACCGCTGCGCCCGTGCATAACAACATCTCGGCCGTTAAGCCGCCTGAGCCTCCCAAGCCCGCCCCAAAGGCCGGGCTCGACCTGAAGCTGAATGCCGAAAGCGAAAGCTGGTATTCGTACAAGGCCGACAAGGGTGTGTGGATAAGCGGTGTGCTCGCAAAGGGCAAATCGATGGATATACAGGCGGGCGAGAGGATTTCCCTTTCCCTCGGCAACGCAGGCGGGGTGAAGGCCGAGTTCAACGGGAAGGCGACGAAGCCTTTCGGCAACAAAGGCGAGGCCGTGCGGGGTATAGTGTTCACGAAGGACCTGGAGGGCGCGGTACTGCCCGCCAAGAAGGCGTCCGAGCAGAACAAGCACTGATTAAACCCTCCCGGGAGCGGCCCATGAGCGAGATAGACGACAAGACGCAGGAATCCGTCTCTGCTATTAGGGGCAGGACCGACGCCGTCCCGGGGCTCGGCATAATCCTGGGTTCCGGTCTCGGCTCATTGGCCGGCAGGATATCAAATGCCGCAAACATCCCTTACAAAGACATTCCCAACTTTCCGGTCCCGACCGTCGAGGGTCACGAAGGCAACCTCGTCATTGGAGAGCTGAAAGGCGTATCCGTGGCCGTGATGCAGGGCCGGTTCCATTTTTACGAAGGCTACTACATGCGGGAGGTGACCTTCCCCGTGCGCGTGCTGGCCCGGCTTGGGGTAGAGACCCTCATAGTGACAAACGCCGCCGGGGGGATATCCGACGGCCTGGAGCCGGGCGACTTCATGGCCCTTACCGACCACATAAACCTGATGGGTACAAACCCACTGCTGGGGATAGAGCCGGAGGACGAGGGGAGGGAGAGGTTCCTGGACCTGACCGAAACCTACGACCAAGGGCTGAGGCTGCTCGCGCGCGAGACTGCGCACGAGGCCGACCTGGACCTGGACGAGGGCGTGCTGGCCGCGATGGCCGGGCCTTGCTACGAGACACCCGCCGAGATAAGGATGCTGAAGGCGATAGGTGCGGACGCGGTCTGCATGTCCACCGTGCCGGAAGTGATTATGGCGAGGTACCTCGGCATGAAGGTGCTCGGCTTCTCGCTAATTACCAACAAGGCAGCGGGTCTTGCGCATGCGGGGCTGTCCCACGCCGAGGTCATCGATATGGCCGGGAAGCGCCACAACGACTTCGTGACGCTTATAGAGGGCGTGGTCGAGAAGGCCGGGAAGGCGGGCATCCTGTGAAGAGGCCATCTAAGGCGGTACTCATGGAGCTTTCCGAGTCCGCGCGTCTGGCCGCCGGGAACGCCATCGCGCCTTATTCCGGTTTCCGCGTCGGGGCCGCGCTTCTCACGTCGAACGGTGTAGTCTATACCGGCTGCAACGTCGAGAACCCGTCTTTGTCCTTGTCCGTCTGTGCCGAGAAGGTTGCGCTCTTTAAAGCGCTTTCCGAGGGAGAGCGGGAGTTCGCCGCGATAGCCGTCTACGCAAGCAATAAGGAGCATTGCCCGCCGTGCGGCTCCTGCCGTCAGTTGCTCTTCGAGTTTGCGCCGGATTTGCTCGTCCTGCTTGTGGGAAAGAAAGATTTCAAGCTTAAGAAAATATCGGAGTTGCTGCCGGAAGCGTTTAAGGTTTAATGTTATGAAGCTCCTGAAATACCCCATCCTCACAGCCCTCTCGATAATCGGCGCGTTCGCGCTCCTGGTCGTCACGCAGGTGGTCAAGACCGGCGAGACGGTCAACGCGCTCTGGTTGATTATCGCGGCGGCGTGCGTATTCATCGTGGCCTACAGGCTCTACGGCTCGTTCCTCGCGGCAAAGGTCATGGCCCTCGACGACTCCCGGCAGACCCCCTGCCAATCTATGGCGGACGGGCGTGACTACCACCCGACGAACAGGTGGGTGCTGCTCGGACACCACTTCGCGGCGATAGCGGGCGCGGGCCCGCTCATCGGCCCGGTCCTGGCCGCCCAGTTCGGATACCTGCCCGGCGCGCTCTGGATACTCATCGGCGCGGTCTTCGGAGGCGCGGTGCACGACTTCGTGATACTCGTCGCGTCCATCAGGCGCGAGGGGAAATCGCTTGCCCGGATAGCAAAGGACGAGGTCGGCCCGGTAACCGGAGTCGCCGCCGGTATCGCGGTAATATTCATCATCATAATCGCGCTTGCGGGGCTTGGGCTCGCGGTCGTGAACGCGCTGACCCATTCGCCGTGGGGCACGTACACCATATTCTTGACGATTCCGATAGCACTGTTCATGGGCGTATACATGCAGAGGCTCAGGCCGGGACGTGTCGCAGAGGCCACGGTAATCGGTGTAATACTCCTCATCACCGCCGTTGCGACCGGGCACTTCATACCCGGCTCGGGGCTTGAGCCCATGTTCGACCATTCGCGGGGCGCGCTCATATTCATGCTCGCGGTATACGGCTTCCTCGCATCGGTGCTACCGGTCTGGCTACTGCTCGCTCCCCGTGACTACCTCTCGACCTACATGAAGATAGGCACGGTCGCCATACTCGCAATAGGCGTAATCGTCCTCGCCCCCGAGATACGGATGCCGGCCGTTACTGAGTTCGTGCACGGCGGCGGCCCGGTGATACCCGGCAAGGTCTTCCCGTTCATGTTCATCACTATCGCCTGCGGCGCGATATCCGGCTTCCATTCGCTGATATCCTCCGGCACGACGCCCAAGATGATAGTCAGGGAGTCGGACGCGAAGATGATAGGATACGGCGCGATGCTGATAGAGGGCTTCGTCGGCATCGTCGCGCTGGTGGCGGCGACCATACTCATACCTGGCGACTACCTTGCGATAAACAGCAAGCTTGCGCCGGACGCGCTTGCCGCGCTCGGCTTCCCGACATCTCGGATAGCTGAGTTGTCGGGCATGGTCGGGGTCAACGTCGCGGGGAGGCCCGGCGGCGCTGTATCGCTCGGGGTTGGCATGGCCTCGATATTCTCGGCCCTCCCCGGCATGAGGGCGCTGATGGCTTACTGGTACAACTTCGCGCTTATGTTCGAGGCGCTTTTCATACTGACGACCATCGACGCGGGCACGAGGGTTGCCCGGTTCCTGATACAGGAGTTTGCAGGGCATGCGTACGCCCCGCTCGGCAGGATTAACTGGATGCCGGGCGTGGTCGGGGCGAGCCTGCTCGTCGTCGCCGCCTGGGGCTGGCTCATCTACAACGGGAGCGTCTCGACCATCTGGCCTATGTTCGGTGTGGCGAACCAGCTCCTTGCCGGGATTGCGCTGTCGGTCGGCACCACGATCATCCTGAAGATGGGCAAGGCGAGGTACGCATGGGTTACGGCGGTCCCGATGCTCTTCATCGCCGTAACGACCTTTACGGCGGCGCACCTGCTCTTCTACGGCTTTCTGGCCAAGGCCTCGTCCGACCCGGTGCAGGCGCTCGACGCTGGTCTTGTGGGCCTGATGGCCGCACTTGCCCTCGTAGTCCTGCTCGACTCGGCCTATAAGTGGTACGGTTTCATAAAGAACGGCGCGTTTTCCGTATCCGAAGACGGTTTGGCGGGTACGGTGGCGGAGGAGTAGGTAGTAGCTTTTCGCTTTGCATTCCTTTACTTTAGCCCTTTTCTCTGTTATATTTTGGAATATATACAATTAAGGAGGCTGGCATGTACGAAAAGGTACTGTTGCCGGTGGACGGCAGCGAGGTCAGCAACCACGCCGCCGAAGAGGGATTCAAGCTCGCCAGGATACTCGGCTCCGAGATAACCCTGCTATACGTCATAGACATGGCCATAACCACCATGCCCGAGGCCGAGCTGGGCCTTGCCAACTATGAGGTCTTAAGGAACAGCTTCAAGGAGCAGGGCGATAAGGTGCTGGGCACGCTTGCAGCGTCCGGTAAGGCCAAAGGGGTCAAGGTGGTGACCGTCATCGCCGAGGGCGACGTCCATGACGAGATTATAAAGCACGCGGAGCAGAGGAAATCAGACCTGATAATCATGGGGACGCACGGCAGGCGTGGTCTGAACCGGCTCCTGCTCGGGAGCGTCGCCGAGTCGGTCGCGCGCCGGGCGCACTGCCCCGTGCTCCTGATACGTCCCGAATAATATATGATATACTAAATTTAAGGAGGCAAAAAAGTTGAACCTGATTACCTTGGCGGTGGTTGTTATCGCGGTTGCAGTGGTTGTCCAGGTAATTGTTATGATACCCACGGTCATGCAGCTAAAAAAGACGCTCGCGGCCGGGGAAGGGTTCCTGAAAAGCATGGAGGGAAGCCTGAAGTCTCTGATAGACAACGAGCTTACTCCTACGGTCAGGTCTCTTAACAGCACCCTTCAGGAGGCGGAAGGGGTTGCTAAATTCGCAAAGGAGGGTATGGAGAAGGTAGACGATGCCCTCGAAGCCTTCCGCCATGTGGCCGGCACGGTGAGGTCGATTGACTCGGTTATAGAGAAGGCGGTAAAGACCCCGGTCGTCAACGCCGCGGCTTGGATTACCGGGCTGAAGGTAGGCATAGGGACGTTGGTGGATGCCCTGAAACATTCAAAAAACAAGGAGGTGGAGTGATGGCCGAGGAAGGGAAATTCTCAACAGGGACGGTGGTGCTTTCGTTTGTAGTCGGCGGCCTGGTCGGCGCGGGCATCGCGCTTCTCACTGCCCCCCAGTCCGGCAGGGAGACCAGGGAGAAGATCAAGGACATGGCGGAAGACGCCAAGGACAAGATCAAATCCCTTACTGAAGACGCGAAGGACAAGATACGCGACACCTACAGGCACGGCAAGGACGTTATGGTCGAGAAGAAGTCCATGATAGCGACCGCGATCGAGGCCGGCAAGAAGGCGATGGATGAGGAAAAGGCCCGCATTGCGGAGGCCAAGTAACCTTCACGTCCATGGGGTCGGAAATAAGTTGAGGGGACCGAGGCTGGTCCCCTTTTTGTTTGATTATGAGGGGCGAATGGGGATAAAATAAAAAAGTGAACCGCTAGTCAATTTGGACTAAACTGCTTTTTCTTGTCATTGCGAGCGAAGCGTGGCAATCTCCGTTCTTAACCCTGAGATTGCCGCGTCGTCCCGCGCGGCGCGAGACTCCTCGCAATGACAGACTAAGCTAAGGATTTATATGCAACCCGTTGTATTGGAAAAGAAAAAAGCACCAGCCACATGCACCCTACCGGTCGGAGGGATGACCTGCGCATCCTGCGCCGCATCGATTGAGAAGGGTCTTAAAAAGCTCTCCGGCGTAACGAAGGCGGATGTCAACTTCGGCGCGGACCTGGTGAACGTGGAATACGACCCCGCCTCGGTTAAGCTCGAAGACATCGTCGGCACGATAAAAGGGCTCGGCTATGAGGCGAAGGCCGGGGAGTGGGACGCGTCCATCGGCGGGATGATCTGCGCGGCATGTTCGGCAGCCGTGGAGCGTGCGCTCAAGAAAAAAATCGGCGTCATATCTGCCAACGTGAACCTGGCGCTCGAGAAGGCGCATGTCGTGTACCTGCCCGGATCCGTCACCCCGGCAGAGCTTAAAGAAGCCGTAGTCAAGGCCGGGTACAGGGTAGTGGAGGAGCAGGAGGCCGCGCCGGACATGGAGGCGGAGCGTCACAGGCGTGAGACATCCGCCCTGAAGCTTAGGCTTGTCGTGAGCGCCGTGCTCGGCGCAGTCATCATGCTCGGCTCGATGCCAAGCATGACGCGCATGCCGGAAGGCGCGCTCAATTACGTCCTGCTGGTGCTTGCGACGCCCGTGCAGTTCTGGGCCGGGTGGCGGTTCTATCGTGGCGCGTACGCGAACCTCTCGCACGGGAGCGCGAACATGGACGTGCTAATCGCGATGGGCACGTCTGCGGCCTATTTCTACAGCCTGGCCGTGACCTTATTCCCCGGCTGGTTTACGGGCTACGGGACCTCGGTCTACTTCGACACGTCGGCGATGATAGTAGCCCTGATACTGCTCGGGAAGTTCCTCGAGGCCAGGTCCAAGGGCAGGGCTTCGGAGGCCATCAAGCGGCTTATGAGGCTCAAGCCCGCGACCGCAAGGGTCGAGCGAGACGGGGCCGAACTCGAAATCCCGGTGGACGACGTAATGGTGGGCGACATAATAACGGTCAGGCCGGGCGAGAAGGTCCCTGTGGACGGCGTGCTGGTTTCAGGGTTCTCGAGCGTGGACGAGTCCATGCTGACCGGCGAGAGCCTGCCGGTCGAGAAACGCGAGGGCGACGGGGTCGTGGGCGCTACCATAAACCTCACAGGTAGCTTTAGGTTCAGGGCAGAAAAGGTCGGAAAAGACACGATGCTCGCAGGTATCATTAAACTTGTCGAGCAGGCGCAGGGGTCGAAGGCCCCCATCCAGAGGCTCGCGGACAGGGTCGCGGGCGTGTTCGTCCCGACCGTAATCGGAGCGGCGATACTGACATTTCTGGTCTGGTATTTCATAGTAGGGGCCTCGTTCACGTTCTCCATGCTTACGTTTATATCCGTGCTCATCATAGCCTGTCCGTGCGCCCTCGGTCTGGCTACCCCGACCGCGATAATGGTCGGCACCGGCCGGGGCGCGGAGAAAGGCATAATATTCCGGGGTGGCGACATCCTTGAGCGCGGGGCGAGGATCGACACTGTCGTGCTCGACAAGACGGGCACCATTACCGAAGGCAGGCCGCAGGTGACCGACGTGCTGGACGTTGCGGGTGACGGCGAGTCCGCGGTGATAGAGGCGGCGGCTTCGGTCGAAAGCCTTTCGGAGCACCCGGTGGCCAGGGCAATCATGCAAGAGGCTGCCGAGCGCGGCATGGAGGCCGGGACTGCCGAGGGCTTCGAGGCGTTGCCCGGCTTCGGGGCAAAGGGGCTTGTCGGCAACGAAGAAGTCCTGGTCGGCAACGAAAGGATGATGACGGAAAAGGGCATCGTGTTGGGGGCGGCATCGGATAAAGCGGCGGCGCTCGCACGGGACGGCAAGACCTCTATGTTTGTAGCCAGAGGCGGCAGGCTCATCGGGGTTATCGCGGTGGCGGACACGGTCAAGCCCGGCTCTAAGGCCGCAGTCAGCCTCATGAAAGACATGGGCCTTAAGGTCTACATGCTTACGGGCGACGTCGAGTCCTCGGCCAGGGCAGTGGCATCGAAGGTGGGAATAGAAAACGTGATTGCCGGGGTTCTGCCGGACGAGAAAGAAAAGGTCGTAGAAGCCCTCCAGAAGAAGGGGAAGGTGGTCGCGATGGTCGGCGACGGCATCAACGACGCCCCGGCCCTTGCCCGTGCCGATATAGGCGTGGCCATCGGGACAGGCGCGGACGTCGCCATCGAGGCGTCGGACATGACGCTAATCAGGTCCGACCTGACGGACGTGGCCGAGGCCTTCAAGATAAGCCGGAAATCCCTGAGCGTCATAAAACAGAACCTTTTCTGGGCGTTTGTCTATAACATAATAGGCATCCCGCTTGCCGCGGGCGTGCTTTACCCGGCCTTCGGGATACTCCTGAAGCCCATAGTCGCGGCCGCCGCTATGGCGATGAGTTCCGTCTTGGTGGTCTCCAATTCCCTGAGGCTAAGGAAGGCTTGAATTTTAAGTCTGGTTCTATTATAATCCATATGGTTTACCGGAACCGACTTTCGGACTTATAGCGAGGGCACCCATGAAAGCGTTTTTCAGGTTCGTGTTTCTGGTCGGGGCGCTGCTGTTGTTCCTCAGCAGCGGATGGGTATCATATTCAGACGATAAGCCGTGCCCTGCGCGGCCGAGGGACATCGGCGAGGACGAGTTCCTTTCCGCCCACGGCCTGTCCCAGGACAACTTCTCGATATGGCTCAGGGAGCACTCTATCTGGCAGAAGCAGTATTCCGATGAACTCAAGTCGTTCACCTTCATACCCCAGGAACACGACACCGACAGGAGATAGCCTTGGCAGGCATAGAGAGCAGTTCGTTCTTCGCAGCATTTCTTCTGGCCGCGCTTGCCGCGGCCTCTTTCCTGACGTGCCTGCCGTTTAATAAAAAGCAGATATTTACCGCCGCCGAGGTATTCACCTTTCTGTACCTGGTCGCCATGACCGTCTCGCTTGCCGCAAGGACGGCCCAGTCCGGGCATGCCCCGATGGCAAACCGTTTCGAGTCGCTCGCCTGTTTCGCCTGGTCGCTCGGTTTCGTCTACTGGTACGTCCGCATCAGGTACAACGAGAAGAGGGTCGGTTACTTCATCATGCCGCTCGCGGTGCTTGTGATGTTCGCGGCCAATATGTCGCCGAAGGATATCACGCCGATGACGCCCGCTCTCGACACCTGGATGTTCGAGACGCACGTCGCATCGGCCTTCGTCGGGTATGCCTTCTTCGGGGCGTCATTCTCGGGCGCGGTGCTTTATCTGGTAGACAAGGGGCACGCCGAACGGACGCTGGAGCGGCTCATTTTCAGGGCCGGTTATTACGGCTTCGCGCTATTCACTATCTCGATGGTCATAGGCGGGATCTGGGCGTACCTCGCATGGGGGACCTACTGGCTCTGGAAGATCAAGGAGCTGTGGTCGTTCCTCATCTGGATATACTACGCCGGGTTCCTGCACGCTTTGTATGTCAAGAAGCTCCGGGGTAGGGGTGTCGCATGGCTCTCTATTCTCGGCTTCGCAATAACCATGTTCACGTACCTGGGCGTCGGCGTGATGATGAAGAGCACGCACCAACTGTAGGGGGAAAATTGCGCGCGGTCTGGGACTTCTTAAACTCGCTCAAGCTCACAGTATATCTGATACTTGCCATCGTGGCCGTCACGATGTACGGCTCGATGGTGCTCTACTTCCATCAGGATATATTCGGGGACATGGACAGCAACCTCCTGTTCACGTGGCTCTCCACCAAGGGCCCGGAACACCTCGCATACACCTGGTGGCTCTACCTCCTGGTCGTTATGGTAGTACTGTTAGGCGTCAACACGATGGTCTGCACGATAGACCGTCTCCCGCCTCTTGTCAAAAGGTACAAAGACCCGCTCATGAACCTGCGCGACATCGAGCTCGGCGGCGGCGAGGGGCGAGAGGTAGCGATGGGCGCGGACGGCCTCGGCGGTTTCCTGGGCAGGAAACGCTACAAGGTATTCACCCAGGGCGATAACATCTACGCGGAGAAGAACCGCTGGCTTCCCTTCATGCCGTATGTCATACATGCCGGTATCATGATGTTTATGGTCGGCCACCTGATAAGCAGCATGTACGGGTACAGGTATTCAGGGCTTTTCCTGTACGAGGGCGAGACGGCAAAGTCTCCCGCAGGGGACTACCTGATAAGGCTCGACAAGTTCAGCATGGACACGCGCCCGGACGGCAGCATGAAGCAATACGGGAGCCGGCTGACGATAATCAAGGACGGCCAGGAGGTCAAGACGGGCCGGGTGACCGCAAACACGCCGATGTTTGCAGAGGGCGGGGCCATATACCAGCGCGCGTTCGGCGAGGACTTCAAGGGCATCTGGGTCCAGGCCGGGGTGAGGTCCACGGGCTACAACGGGACCGTCCTCGTCCCGAAGGCTACCGGGTATGCCGACATACCAGGCACGGCCTACAGGGTTGGCATAGAGAACTTCATACCGGATGCGGGTCTCGACGGTAACGGCGTCCCGTACGCGCGCTCGGAGGATATGGCTAACCCTGCCATACAGGTGACGCTTTACAAGGGCGGGTCGGCAAGCTCGCGCGGCTGGATATTCATGAACCAGCCGTCTTACAGCAGTTTCAGGGACGGCGACGTAAGCCTCGTCATGGCCGGACTGGACACAAAGACGTACAGCAGTTTCGATATCAACCGCGACCCGAGCGCGCTGACCGCGCTCTTCGCATCGGTGACTGTGATGCTTGTCACCATCCTTACGCTCTACTTCAGGCGGGAGCGGGTCTGGGCGAAGGTGGACGGGTCGGGCAAAAGGGCGCAGGTAGTCTGCACGGACGATGAACTGTATGATGAACTCGATGGGAGGGGCATATGAGGAAGTGGTTTTCTGTTTTTGCGTGTCTTTCAGTTGCGATAATGTTCTCGGCCGTCTCGGCCACTGCCGAGGAATGGGAAAAATACGACAAGCCCGTCCCGACGAAGGTCGTGGTGCGGGTGCTCTCGCACGGTGCGAAGGCCATGAGCCAGCATACCGGCGCGCTCGTGGTAATCTGGGATGCGACTACCGGCGCCGAGCTCGACCGCGGCATGGTGCAGGGCAGCACCGGCGACGACATAGCCTTGATGAGGGCGGGCTACCCGCGGGTTCGCGGCAAGCTGGGCCTCGACAAGGGCGACAGGGGCATGATACTGGGCGACCTCAAGTCCGCGGACAAGGCGAAGGAGAAGGGCTGGGAGCAGGCCGACCCCTACTACGACGTGCGTGACACGAGGAAGAAGGAAGAGCTTGAGCCAGAAGTTTACGAATCCACTGCGGAGTCGGCAAAGTTCGAGACCACGCTCCAGCTTACCAAGCCGACCGTGCTGAACATCGAGGCCTACGGCCCGCTCATGCCGCCCCAGTCAACAGTATCTACGATGGTCAAGGTGCTGGTCTTCCCCGGCGAGGACATAACCGGCGAGGGGATAGTGCTCGAGCTCAGGGGCCTGATTGTTGATGCTCAGGCCTCGCTCAAGGAGAAGGAGATAAAGACTGCGGACGTCAAGGACGGGATAACGGTCCCGTTCTTCATGCGTATGCTCTGCGGCTGTCCCATTTCGGCAGGCCACAAGTACGGCATAGTGTGGGAGGCCGAAGGTTATAAAATCGACACCCAGGCGTACTACAAGGGCAAGCTCTACTACGATGACGAAAAGACCGCCGACAAACTATATAAGGACGTCAGCACGTTCCAGACGAGCGTACCTCTGCCCAAGGACCTGCCTGCGGGTGAATACACCAAGGAGCGGGTCAAGGTGCGGATTATGGCATCTCAGCCGGAGCAGGGCAACTACGGCATGGACGAGTTCGACATGTACTTGAGCAGTAAATAGGTGCGTCCCGGAAGCCGCCCGTTTTGACAGCAGTCGCGGCGGGTGGTAGATTTTAGTGACTGGGAGGCGGACATGAAGACTGCGAAAATCCTGGCGTTCGTTTCTATATTTATTGCCGCGGCAATGCTTTTTTCTGCCGGACCCGCATCGTCCGGGCAGGGCATCCCCAAGGAGGTGAAAGGCATGCTGGACAAGATGGAATGGCTTGGGCATGACACCTTCAAGATAGAGGCGGGCGGGAAGGTGATATACACGGACCCGTTCCGGCTCGGCGACGGGCTCCCTAAGGCCGACCTGATACTCATTACGCACGAGCATTACGACCACTGCTCGCCGGAGGACATAGCGAAGATTGCCAAGAAGGAAACGGTTATAGTCTCGCCCGGTAACTGCGAGGGCAAGCTTGTGGGCAACGTGAAGAAGTCCGCTCCCGGCGACAAGTTAAGCGCTGCCGGCGTGGACATAGAGGCCGTCCCGGCATACAACACCAACAAGAAGTTCCACCCGAAAGAGAACAGGTGGGTCGGGTATATATTCACAGTCGAGGGGACGAGGATATACCTCGCTGGCGACACGGACCGCATCCCGGAGATGAAAAACATCCGGTGCGACATAGCGCTCCTGCCGGTGTCCGGCACATATGTCATGACGCCCGAGGAGGCCGCACAGGCCGCGGAGGACATAAAGCCGAAGGTCGCCGTCCCAATGCACTATGCATCGATAGTCGGCACGGAAAAGGACGCGGAGACGTTCAAGAGGCTATACAAGGGCGAGTCGTACATATTCATGCAGAGGCGGAAATGAAGGTATCATACGCGGCGCTCGACCTGCAGACCGGACGGGCATACGCGGTTGCGACTCCATCTGGCATAACAAGGCTTGAGCTGAGGCCGGGTCTGCTCGCCGGGTTCATAGGCGTGCTGAAGGACGAGTACGGCGTAATTCCCGTCGAGGACGAAAGGCCTTTCCATACACTAAAAAGGGAGCTCGACAGCTACTTCTCGGGCGAGCCCGTGGTGTTCACGTCCCGGCTCGACCTGGTCGGGACCGAGTTTCAGAAGAAGGTCTGGCGCGCCCTGATGAAGGTCCCGTACGGGAACGTCCGTTCGTACAAGTGGCTCGCCGGACTGGCTGGCAACCCCGACGCCGCGCGCGCGGTAGGCGGTGCGTTGAACCGGAACCGCATACCTATAATAATCCCTTGCCACAGGGTTGTGCAGTCCACGGGCGGGATTGGCGGGTTCGCATGCGGGCTTGACGTCAAGAGAATGCTGCTCGGAGTTGAGGGCGTCATACCCCCGTACAGGCTTCAGTAGCCGCGCAACTGCCTGAGCGCCTCATACAGCACGACACCGGCGGCGGTGGAGAGGTTAAGGCTCCTGACCGGCCCGTCCATCGGTATGGTAAGCGCGCGCCTGATGTTGGCCGCGAGCATCTCTTCCGGCAGGCCGGTAGTCTCGGGCCCGAAGACTATGAAGTCGTCCTCCCTGTAATTCACCTTTGTGTACGGCTTACTGGCCTTCGTGCTTAAGTAGAAGAACCTGGCCTTCGGGTGCATATCGTAAAGCTCCACGAGGCTGTCGTGTGTATGTAGCCTGACGTGCGGCCAGTAGTCGAGCCCGGCCCGCTTCAGGTACCTGTCCGCGAGCGAGAACCCGAGCGGGCGTATCAGGTGCAGTTCGGTATTGGTAGCCGCGCACAGGCGCGCTATGTTGCCGGTGTTGCCGGGTATTTCGGGATGAAAAAGTACGACATGCATTTCACTCTCGCTATCTGGTGTGTCATTCTGAGGCCCGGTTTATGGGCCGAAGAATCTTGTAGTTAACAGTTTGGGATTCTTCGCGTCGCTCAGAATGACATGCGAAAAAAACTGAGTGTCAGGTGGACCCTGCTGATAATCGGTATATTAAATGTTTGCTGAAAGGTTGTCACCACAAAAATGAAGATAGAGAGAAAAGGCACGTTCAAGCTCTTCGGCAGGTTTCTTCTGGAGCAGGGCCTGATAACAGAGGAACAGGTGTTCTTCGCCAGGACGCACCAGAGGAAGAACAACAGGAAGGTGGGCGAGACAGCCGTCTCTTTAGGCCTTATGACGCAAGAGGAAGTAGAGATGGTCCTGATAGAGCAGGAGGACACCGGCGGCCTGTTCGGTGAGATAACGGTCAGGATGGGTATACTTACAGAGGCTGAGCTTGCGAGGATACTTGCCGTGCAGGAGGAGGGCCACATATTTTTCGGCGAGGCCCTTGTCGCGACCGGCGCACTGACCAACAAGCAGCTGATAGAGCAGCTCAAGGTATACAACATGGAGAAGCTCAACTACCTTAAGAAGACTAGGGCCGGGGCATGATAAAGGGATGGCGGCTCCATCTCCTGCTCTTCCTGGCGACCGTAATCTCGACGCTCCTGGCCGGGGCATACTACATACAGGACTACGACATATTCGCCGAGTTCCCGAAACACCTCCTGCCCGGACTCGTCAAGGGCATACCTTTCTCACTTCCGCTCCTCATAATCCTCGGCTCCCACGAGTTCGCGCACTACATCAACTCGAGGAGGCACGGGGTCGAGGCGACTCTTCCGTATTTCATCCCGTTCCCGAACCTCTTCGGCACGCTCGGGGCGGTAATCAAGATGAAGTCCCCTATCAGGGACAGGGGCGCGCTGATTGATATTGGCGCGTCCGGGCCCCTGACCGGCTTCGTGCTCGCGGTCGCGGCATGCGCCATCGGGCTTTCGCTTTCCGGCCCCGATGCGTCCCAGCCCCTTAAAGACGGGGACATGCTTCTCGGCGGGTCGCTCCTCTATGTCTTCCTGATAGACGTGTTCGTCCGGGCCGACCTCGCAAGCCATGCGGTAAGCCTCCACCCGATAGCCGTCGCAGGATGGGTGGGTCTCTTCGTAACATCGATTAACCTGATGCCGGTCGGGCAGCTGGACGGTGGGCATATCGCCTACGCGTTTTTCGGAAGATGGCACAAATGGATATCCAGGGCTTTCATCCTGCTGATGGCGCTGATGGGGCTGATATTCCCCGGCTGGCTGCTATGGGCGGCCCTGCTCCTCGTAATCGGGACGAAGCACCCGCCGGTCATGGACCCGTACGTACCGCTCGACTGGAAGCGCAGGCTCGCGGGCATTGCATCGCTTTTCGTCTTCATTATCTCCTTCCCTCCCGTGCCGATTTATATCCGGTAATAATCCTGTTGACAACGAGTGACAATTGTGTACATAATATTATACACAATCGGAGGATATAATTATGAAGTTCCTGAGTGTCCGCGACCTGAGAGGCAAATCGGCGCAGATATGGAAAGAGCTTCCGGAGGAAAAAGAGATGGTCGTTACCAGCAATGGACGGCCTATAGCCATCCTTGCCGCGATTAACGAGGCAAGCCTTGAGGAATCGCTTTCGGCGTTTCGTCAGGCGCGCGCCGTCGAAGCGGTCGTATCTCTCCAGCGCGGCTCGGTCCAGAAGGGGACCGACAAGGTTACTCTGGACGAAATCAACGCCGAGATAAAAGCTGTCCGCAGGAAGCGCGTCCGGTGAACGTCGTCATTGATACCAACGTCCTTGTCGCCGGTATTCTGTCTCCGTTCGGAGTTTGCGGAGAAATAGTCCGCATGGTCTCGTCCGGCGAACTGACGCTTTCTTTCGACGCCCGTATACTGTCGGAGTATAACGAAGTGCTGCGACGCCAGAAGTTTCAGTTCGAGGAAGAGAAGGTGGCCGCGTTAGTTGAATACATTGTCCATCGCGGGCAACCTGCGGCATCTTCACCATTGGACGGCCCGCTCCCGGACCGTGACGACGAGCCGTTTCTCGAAGTCGCCATCGCAAGCCGGGCAATGTGCTTGGTCACGGGTAACCAGAACCATTTTCCTGCCGGACGTTGTCAGGGGATGAATGTCATGTCTCCGAACGAGTTCCTGCTGTTTTACAAAAAGAACAAAGCAAAGAAACGCCTCGGGCGCAAGCCGTGATATGCGATTGTCTAAAGGTTTAATAGAACCCTCCTCACAGTTCAGGTTCCTGGCCATTCATAAATGATATAATATTTGATAGCGCAATCTCATGGTGGAGCATGGGAAAAAGTCTCATAACATTCGCTCTGACGGCATTTTTATTCTTGGCCGTCATGCAACCCGGGACGGCCCTCGCCTCGGGCCAGGCAGAGGTGCGTCCTGATGCGCCCATGAAGATACTCGTAGGCATGGAGTCCGCATACGCGAAGGTCGACGACTATACCGCGAACTTCCTGAAACGCGAACGGGTTGGCGGGGAGCTTTTGCCCGAGGAGGACATACTGCTCAAGTTCAGGAAGCCGTTCATGGTATACATGAAGTGGCGGGAGGGGCCGCACGGAGGCCGGGAGGCGCTTTACGTGCAGGGAAAAAACTCCGGCAAGGTGGTCGGGCACGAGGGCGGTTTTTTCGGGTTCATCACGCTCAACATGGAACCAAGGGGCGGCATCGCCATGAAGGGCAACCGGCACCCCATTACCGATGTCGGCATCGGCAGGCTGATAGAGATAGTGATGGAGAACACCAGGCGCGCAGGGGATGATGGGGCGCTGAAATTCACATATTCGGGCGAGGAAGAGGTATTAGGCAGGAATGCTTACAGGATAATCGAGGAATTGCCCGCCGGAGAAGACAAGGGCTACTATTGCCGCAAGCTGGAGTTATGGGTGGACAAGGAGCTTGGTTTGCCAATAAAAATAATAATTTACGGCTGGCGGGACGAAATACTCGAACGATACGGGTACAGGGACCTGAAGCTTAACCCCGGCCTTTCCGATTCCGAGTTCGACAGGGGCTACAAGGACTACGGTTTTTGAAAAAGTTCTTGCAAATGCAGCCTGAATGTGTTATTAATTCAGGGTTTTGGTCGCTGGACCAGATAAACCGGACATGAAAGTCCGGAGGGCGGATGGGCCGCCCGAAAATTCACACATCCCGGAATACCTTGCAGGGCGGTGCTTTGGCATTGTGCCTAAGTTCCATGCGGGGCCGGGGTGGCGGGTAAAAACCATTGGAGGTGTGTAATGGCGGTAATCACGATGAAGGAACTCCTGGAGGCGGGTGTGCATTTTGGCCACCAGGCGAAGCGGTGGAACCCGAAGATGAAGAAGTATATCTTCGGCGAGCGTAACGGCATCTACATAATTGACCTGCAGAAGACCCTCAGGAAGTTCAAGGAGGCGTACAGCTTCGTGTCTGACGTCGCGGCCGAGGGCAGGCCGGTCCTTTTCGTCGGTACAAAGAAGCAGGCGCAGGACTCGATAGCGGAGGAGGCCGGCCGCTGCAACATGTTCTACGTGAACCAGCGCTGGTTGGGCGGGATGCTGACCAACTTCGAGACCATCAAGAAGGGCATCGAGAAGCTTAAGAAGCTCGAACGCATGAAGGCGGACGGCACCTATGAGAAGCTGAGCAAGAAGGAAGTTTCCGGCCTCGAGAAGAGGCGTATGCAGTTAGAGAAATACCTCGGCGGCATTAAAGAGATGACCTCCCTGCCCGGCGCGGTGTTCGTCGTTGACCCGAGGAAGGAGCAGATAGGCGTCATGGAGGCGAGGCGCCTCAAGATACCGGTGGTCAGCATCGTCGACACCAACTGCGACCCGGACGTCATAGACTACGTCATACCCGGCAACGACGACGCGATACGCGCCATAAAGCTCATCGCATCGAAGGTCGCGGACGCGGTCCTCGAGGGCAAGCAGAGGCACCAGGACAAGATAGAGGGCAAGCAGGCCGCGGCACATGCGGAGACCGAAGAGGCCACCGGCGAGAAGCCGGCCGGCGCACCCGCGCAGGCTGCCGCCGCCGAGGCGTAAAACCCGGCTGTCTATCTGTAACGTGCATGAAAATAATACCAGCGATGGAGGAATAAAGTAATGGCTGTATCTGCTACCGATGTAAAGGACTTGAGAGAGAAGACCGGCGCCGGGATGATGGACTGCAAGAAGGCCCTGACCGAGTGCGATGGCGACATGGAGAAGGCGATAGACTTCCTCAGGAAGAAGGGCCTGTCAGCGGCCGCGAAGAAGGCCGACAGGATAGCCTCCGAGGGCCTCGTCGGCTCTTACATACACGCAGGCGGCAAGATAGGCGTCCTGCTCGAGGTCAACTGCGAGACCGACTTCGTGGCAAAGACGGACGACTTCCAGCAGCTCGTCAAGGACCTCTGCATGCACATAGCCGCCGCGAACCCCGGGTACGTCAGGCGCGAGGAGGTCCCGGCCGCCGAGCTCGACCGCGAGAAGGAGATATACAAGGACCAGGCCAGGCAGAGCGGCAAGCCCGACAACATACTCGACAAGATTGTCGAGGGCAAGCTCGAGAAGTTCTACTCCGACGTATGCCTGCTTGACCAGGTCTTCGTGAAGGACCCGGACGGCAAGAAGAAGATAAAGGACCTAGTGACCGAGAAGATAGCGAAGATTGGCGAGAACATAAGCATAAGGCGCTTCTCCCGCTACCAGCTTGGCGAGGGCCTCGAGAAGAAGACATGCGACCTGGCCGCGGAAGTCGCCCAGCAGCTCGGCAAGGCCTGAACCGGAGAAATATATGCCCCACAAATTCAAGCGGGTGATGCTTAAGCTCTCGGGCGAGGCCCTGATGGGCAACGAGCCTTACGGCATAGACCCCGCCGTGGTCGGAGAAGTCGCCAAAGAGATAAAAGAGGTCTCCCGGATGGGCGTCGAGGTCGCCGTGGTGATAGGCGGCGGCAACATCTACCGCGGGGTCGCGGCAAGCGCGGGCGGGATGGAACGCTCCTCCGCCGACTACATGGGGATGCTCGCCACGGTACTAAACGCCCTCGCGCTTCAGAACAGCCTGGAGAGGATGGACGTGCCGACGCGCGTGCTCTCTGCAATCGAGATGAAGGAGCTTGCGGAGCCGTACATCAGGCGGCGTGCGCTCCGGCACCTGGAAAAAAAGAGGGTCGTCATATTCGCGGCAGGCACCGGCAACCCGTACTTCACGACGGACACCGCGGCCGCGCTCAGGGCGATGGAGATCGGCGCCGAGGTGATAATCAAGGCGACCAAGGTTGACGGGGTGTACAGCGCCGACCCGGTCAAGGACAAAAAAGCGACGAAGTTCGACGAGCTGACTTACCTGGACGTATTACAGAAGGGCCTGAAGGTCATGGACACCACGGCCATATCGCTCTGCATGGACAACGGTTTACCCATCATCGTGTTTAACCTGAAAAAACCCGGCAACATTATAAAAGTGATATCCGGCAAGAAGGTGGGCACAATTGTGAGGGTGAAGAAATGATACCCGAGGTGAAGAAGAAAACCGACGAACGGATGAAGGCTGTTATCGAGGCGCTGAAGCACGAGTTCTCCACTATCAGGACGGGCAGGGCTTCCCTGTCGCTCCTGGACGACGTGAAGGTGGACTATTACGGCACGCCGTCTCCAATCAACCAGGTCGCTACGCTGGCCCTCCCTGACGCGCGTACCATAAGCATCCAGCCCTGGGAGACCAAGATGCTTGGGCCCATCGAGAAGGCCATCCAGAAGTCCGAACTGGGCATCAACCCGGTGAACGACGGGAAACTCATCCGCCTCGTGATGCCTCAGCTCACCGAGGACCGCAGGAAGGACCTGGTCAAGAAGGCGAAGAAGATGGTCGAGGACGCGAAGGTCGGCGTCCGGAACGTCAGGCGCGACTCGAACGAATCCCTCAAGAAGGCTGAGAAGGACAAGGCCATCACGGAAGACGACCTGCTGAAAGGCGAGCAGGAAATCCAGAAGATGACGGACGAGTTCACCAAGAGGATCGACGAAGCGCTCGCGCATAAAGAAAAAGAGATAATGGAAGTCTGATGCGCCCGGACCGTGTCATTGCGAGGAGCACCTGCGCATCGCAATGGGCGACGCGGCACTCTCGGTATTAAAAACGAGATTCTTCGCTTCGCTCAGAATGACATACCGGGGACAATATCGCCCGCAATATAAATATTAAAGCCCCTTCGGCATCGAAGGGGCTTTTTATTTTGGCAATAACTGGCGGCGAGCTTTTATGTCTTGAATAATCAACGGTTTTATGAGAAAATGAACGCGGTCTTTTTGTTTTTATGCACCTTTTCGGGGAGGGGAGCCTGCGATGGACGTTAAAGGGCGTCTGCAAGAGCAGCATGGGGCCAGCAAGAAATATAGCGAAACCGATGCCGCGGCCAGGATAGCGGGCCTTGAGGCTGAGGTTAAAGCCCTGAAGCTCGAGCTTGCGGCCAGGGACGCCGATATCGAAAGGATCATGAACTCCGACCCCTTGACGGGCATGTCGAACAGGGGCTATTTTCTGAGCGAACTCAAAAAGTCCATATCGTTCGCAAGGAGGAGCAACCTCCCTCTTTCAATCGTGATGTGCGACCTGGACAACTTCAAGTTCATCCTCGACACCTACGGGCACGAGGTAAGGGACAAGGTGCTGGTCTCGTTCTCGGAGATACTTACCTCGCACACCAGGACCGAGGACACCGGTGCGAGGTTCGGTGGAGACGAGTTCTTCCTTCTCCTGCTGAACACCACCAGCAGCCAGGCGGTAGCCTGCTCCGAAAGGATGTGGGAGACCTGCAAGGAACTCTCGGTGGAAGGCGTCTCGGCCAAGCTTTCCGCGAGCTTCGGCATAGCCGAACTGAAAGACGGCGACGACGCCGAGTCCATAATGAAGAAAGCGGACGATGCGCTTTTCAAGGCCAAGAGCTCCTGGCCCAGGAAGATAGCGTCCATATAAAAGGAGAAAAATGTCAGGAAAACTGGTTGGGAGCTTCACCTTCGTACTGCATGCACATCTGCCGTACGTCATCTCGCACGGCAGGTGGCCGCACGGCACGGACTGGCTGAACGAGGCCGCCGCGGAGACGTACCTCCCTCTGCTTAAGACGCTGAACACACTGCTGGAAGAGGGCATATCACCGAAGCTCACCCTCGGCATCACGCCGGTGCTTACCGAGCAGTTGAGAGACCCGTCCTTCAAGGACGAGTTCAAGGGCTACCTGGAGCAGAACATAGCCGCCGCCAGGGCGGACATAAAAGAGTTCAAGGCCACCAAGCAGTCGGGCCTTGCAAAGGTCGCCTCCATGTGGGAGGACTTCTACACGGATGCGTACGAGTGCTTTACAGAGAGGTACAAGGAAGACATCGTCAAGGCGTTCGCAAAGCTCCAGAGGGAAGGCCATATAGAGATAATAACCTGCGGCGCGACGCACGGGTACTTCCCCCTGCTATCGAGGGACGAGAGCATCCAGGCCCAGGTCAAGCAGGCGGTCACGGCATACAGGCGCATCTACGGCAGGAAGCCAAAGGGAATATGGCTCCCGGAGTGCGCGTACCGGCCTGGATACAAATGGGCGCCGCCCGTCGAGGGAAGCGGGCTTGAGGCATACGACCGGAAGGGCGTAGAGGAGTTCTTGAGTGAGAACGGCATCGAGTACTTCATAGTGGACTCGCACCTGCTGGAAGGCGGGAAGCCGATAGGCGTGTACCTCGACCGCTACGAGGCGCTCGAGAAACTATGGGGCCAGTTCAGCGACAGCTACCGGCCGCGTCCGATAGACCCGAAGAAGTCCCCGTACGAGATATTCGCGGTCGGCGAAAAGCAGGGCAAGAAGCCCGTGGCGATACTGACCCGCGACCCGAAGACCGGGCTCCAGGTCTGGAGCGGGGAGCATGGGTACCCGGGCAACCCGGACTACCTCGACTTCCACAAGAAGCGCTTCCCCGGGGGCCTGAGGTACTGGCGCGTCACCAACACGAAGGCCGACCTGGCCGAGAAGAAGGAATATCGCCCGGAGATGGCCGCCAAGTATGTACCCGAGCAGGCGTCCCATTTCAAGGAGATGGTCAAGGAGACTCTGAGGGAGCACAAGAAAAGGAAAGGGGCCGCGGGTCTGCTGACCTCGCCATTCGATGCGGAGCTCTTCGGGCACTGGTGGTTCGAGGGGCCCAAGTGGCTGTACCACGTCATGAAGGCCATTGCCCAGGACCCGGAGCTCGAACTGACCACGGGCTCGAAGTACCTGAGGGAGAACAAGGTCCGGACCCTTATATCCATGCCCGAGGGCTCATGGGGCGAGGGGGGCTTCCATTACATCTGGCTGAACGAATGGACGCAGTGGACCTGGAAGCACGTTTACGAGTCCGAGGCCGAGATGATAAAGCTCGCCCGCGAGTTCGGCGACAGCAAGGACGAGAAGCTTCAGGACATACTCAAGCAGACGGCGCGCGAGCTGTTGCTCATGCAGAGCTCCGACTGGCAGTTCCTCATCAGCACGTGGAGCGCGAGGGACTACGCGGAGATGCGTTTCACCGAACACGTGTCGGACTTCAAGAGGCTCGCCGAAATGACAAAGAAATACGGCAGGGGCGAGAAGGTCGCGCATGGGGAATGGGAGTACCTTGGCATCACCAAGGACCGCGACCGCCTGTTCGAGGACATAGACCCGAAGTGGTGGGCGAAGCTCGAATACCCGGACTAAAACGGAGGAGAAAATGCCTGACGACAAGGGCTTTGAGGTTAGAGACAAGCGGAAGGTGAGGATGGAAGGGGAAGAAGCCCCTGCCCATTCGGATGAAAAACCCGCAGGACGGGAGAAGGCGGAGGAAAGGGCTCCGGAGCCCGGGGCCTGGCAGCAGGAGTCTCCTGACTTCATAGCCTTCGTGGGCTCGCTTGGCGCCACCGCCCTTATGTACATGGGCGAGAAGCTCTCACCCGAACAGCCGGACGGGCCGACGGACCTTGCCGGCGCGAAGCAGATGATAGACATGCTCGACATGCTGAAGCTGAAGACTAAGGGGAACCTCGGCAAGGAAGAGGAAGAGATGCTCGACAACCTGCTTTACAACCTCCGGATACGTTTCGTCAGGCTTGCCGGAAATAAATAGTCGCACCAGGGCCGCCAAATTGACAAGGCACAAGTCAATACATCATAAAAAGAGGGGAGGAGAATACGCCCCTCTTTTTTGTTATGGAGCAAAAGGCTGACGGATGGCAACTGCTGACGCTCGTCTTGTACGGCTAAAGGAAGAATTCAGTCTCGGCTCGGGCCGGGTACGCGAGTCCCATTTCTCCGGGGCCGGCGGGATGGCCGTTGTGCGCGAGATAACCGCGCTTACCGACAGGCTGCTGCAGTCGGTGTTCGATATGGCCGCGGAGGATGCCGTGCGGGAAGGGGCCGGGCGGGGTTGGACGCTCATCGCGGTCGGCGGCTACGGGCGCGGAGAGCTGAACCCGTTTTCCGACGTGGATATAATGTTCCTCGGAAGGCAGGGCGCGTCAGAGAAGGACAGGGCGCTCCCCACGAAAGCGCTCCACATGATGTGGGACCTGGGGCTCAACCTGGGCTACAGCGTCAGGTGCGCCGAGGACTGCGTCTCGCTTGCCCGGAACGACTTCACTATAATGACGTCGCTCCTCGAAGCCAGGTACATCTGCGGCGAGAAGGACATCTTCGACGACTTCATAAGGAAGATAAGCGCGGGCATGAGGCCCAAGTCAGTCGAGGAGTACATACGCGAGAAGCTCGCCGAACGGGCGAAACGGCACAAGAAGCACGGCGACAGCGTCTTCCTCCGTGAGCCCAACCTGAAAGAGGGCGCGGGCGGCCTCAGGGACATCCATGCCGCGTTATGGATTTCGAGGATGAAATACGGCGCGGACACCCTTCGGGCGCTCGTCGGCAAAGGTATACTGAAGGAAAACGAATGGAGACGCCTGCGGGGGGCGAAGGACTATCTGCTGAGGCTCAGGAGCGAGCTGCATTACCTGTCCGGACACAGGCAGGACACGCTGACCTACGAGCTTCAGGAGAAGGCGGCGGTGGACTTCGGCTACACTCCCAGGCCTGACAGGATGGCGGTCGAGAACTTCATGCGCGCCTATTACCTGCGCGCGAGGGGCGTGTCCGAGATAACCCACGATGTTATTGAACGCGCCCTCGACAAGTCGCAGGGCAGGAGGTGGTCGTTCCTCCCGGTGACGAAGAAGAAGCTCGATGAAGACTTCTATGTCATAGGCAGGTCGCTCTGCGTATCGGGAGAGGCGCGCGAGAAGTTCGCCGCGAGGCCGGAGATGATAATTGAGGCTTTCAGCCACAGCCAGGCCCAGGGTATGCCGATGAGCGACAACCTCAAAGAGTCCGTCAAGGAAAACCTGCGCCTGATAGACAGGAAGGCGAGGGAGGCGAGGGCGGCGGGTAAGGTCTTCCTCGACATCCTCGGCAGGCTCGACAGGCTGCACGCCACCCTCGACCTCATGCACGGAATGAAGGTGCTCGGCAGGTACCTGCCGGAGTTCGGGGCGGTGTCCGCGCTCGTGCAGCACGACCTCTACCACAGGTACACGGTGGACGAGCACTCGCTGCTCGCAGTCAAGAAGATCGAAGACCTGCTTGCCGCCGACGGCCTGGCCTACCCGGAGTTCAAGGAGGCCTTGCTCGGCGTCCGGGACAGGCAGACGCTCATGCTTGCCCTGCTCCTGCACGACACCGGGAAGGCTTTGGGGAGCAGCCACTCTGAGAAGGGGGCGAGGCTCGCGCTCCAGGCCGCGCTCAGGCTCGGGATGGAAGCCCCGCGCGCCGGGCAGGTGGAGTTCCTCGTCAGGAACCACCTGCTGATGTCCCACATCTCGCAGAGGAGGGAGCTGTCCGACCCCAAGGTGATGGAGAACTTCTGCCGGATAGTCGACAGGCGGGACCTCCTCGACATGCTCTACCTGATAACCTATGCCGACATGTCCACGGTCGGGCCGGAGCTTTTCAACGACTGGAAGATGATGCTCCTGAAGGAGCTTTACGAACGCGCGTCGGCCTACCTCAAGGACAGGACCTCCGTGCTCGCATACGAGAAGGGGCGCGTGGCCGGGCTGAGGGAGATAGTGACCGCCGAGGTCAGGGCGAGGAAGATGGGGAGTGCCGCCGAGGTGAAGAGGTTCCTCGACAACATGCCTGTCCAGTACCTCCTGTCCGTGCCGGGTGAGACCGCGGTCCGCCACTTCGGCCTCTCGAAGGGCATAAAGGGAAGCGATATAATAATAGACCAGGTGACGAACAAGAGGGGATACGCCGACATGACCGTAATACTGCACGACATGCCGGGCCTGTTCTTCTCGTGCGCCGGGACGCTTGCGGCCAACAACGTAAACATCCTGAGCGCCCAGATTTTCACCGGCAAGGACGGCGTCGTAATAGACACCCTCCAGGTAACGGACTATACGAAGAAGGCGTCCCCCGACGATGACCTCTGGGAGAAGGTCAAGGCCGACATGGTGAAGGTGCTGACCGGGCAGGTCAAGGTCGAACAACTGATGCCCGCGAGGTCTGCGTATGCCAAACGCACCACGTTGAAGGAAATCCCCGCGAGGGTACTGGTGGACAACGAGGAGTCTGACCGCTTCACGGTCGTCGAGGTGTTCGCGGCCGACAGGGTGGGCCTGCTCCACGACATAACCAGGACGCTCTACAACCTCGGCTGCTACATAGCCTCCGCGAAGGTGGACACGGACTCGGACCTTGTGGTCGACGTCTTCTACGTTACCGATATATTCAGGCAGAAGATAGAAGACCCCAACCGGGTCAAGACCATAAAAAACTCCCTTACAGAGGCGCTGACAGGCGAAGGCAAGTGAAGAGAAGGCTGATACTCATAACCCTGGCGCTTACCCTCCTGGTGGTGGGCATGAACCTGCTGACGAGGGGGGAGTACCTTTCGGGCAAGGTGAAGGGTTATATCGTAGCCGCCGCCAGACAGGAGCTCGGATATGACGTCGGCATGGGGGCCGTCGTGCTGAACTTCTTCCCGACATACGTGGACATAGAGAAGCCGTACGTGAGGGGATGGGACAAGGGCAATGCGGCGCGCTCCGTCTCCGCGGACAAGGTAAGGGTATATTTCAGCCTCCCCGCGTTGTTGAACAAGAGTGTGCAAATCAGGCGCGTCCAGTTGTACCGCCCGTCGATAGAGGTGGAAAGGGCGTCCGGCGGGGGCTACAATATCGACCCGCTCCAGGCGAAGATAAAAGAGCTCCTTGAAAGAAAGGGCGGCCCAGGCGCATACCGCGTCGAGGTGAGGGAGGTCGTGCTCTTCGACGGTGTCATGACATACTCCGACCCAGCCCAGGGCACAAGTGTAAAGGTCGGAAACGCGGGCATGGACTTCCGCATGTTCGGCAAAGACCACTACTGGATAAGCTGCAAGGTAGGCGACCTCGTGGCGAAACGAGCAGACCTGCCGTCGATGCGCCTGGACATCTCGGGCGAGGCCCTATGGAAGGATGGGAAGGCGAAGATAGACACTCTGCGCGTCGAGTCCGAGGGCACCAGCGTGAAGGCGAAGGGCGAAGTGATATGGTCGAAAACCCCCGTCCTCGACATCAGGCTTGAGGCGCTCGTCAACCTTGCCCTGCTGGACAGGTTCGCCCTCTGGAAGGGAGGGCCAGCAGGCGAGGCGGAGGTGGACGGAGTAGTAAAGGGGGCGTACCCGAAACTCGAAGGAAGCGGGAAGCTGGCCCTCAGAAAGATAATATATGCCGGGATAAAGGTGGACGACCTGTCCTCCGAAGTCTCTTTCAGGAATGGTGCGCTTAACATACCGACGATAAAGAGCAGGCTGCTTGGGGGAAGCATAGAGGGCCAGGCATCCGTTGACATCGGCGGGAATACTTTTGTCTACACGTCTTCCTGGACTCTCAAGGACCTTATAAGCGGCAACTACACCGAAGCGGACAAAGGCATTTCGTTTTTACCCTGGTACAGGGTCTCGGGCAAGGTGTCACTCTCCGGGAAGGGCATGGACGCATCCGCACTCGCGGCATCCGGCTACATTGACCTTAAAAAATACGAGAAGCCCCACGCCGACAGGGACCTGAGTTCCGAGCTGGACATCATAAACGGGTTGCACGCCGGTTTCAGGCTCAAGGACAGGACGATACATGTGGACAGCGGGACCGTCTCTTCGAAGTACTCGGACATCGCATTCAACGGCACCGTGGGCCTGGACGGCGTGAGCGACCTCGCGATCAAAGGGCATTCGAGGAACATAGGCGAGATATCCACAATCATCGGGTATTCCGACATACAGGGCAAGCTCGACGTCACCGGCTACGTGAGCGGAAACATCGCCGAGCCCGTCATCCAGGGTAAGGCACAGATATCCGACGCATACGTGCACGGTGTGCCGTTCAAGTCCGCTTACGGCGACGTCAAGCTCGCGGGCTGGGTGCTGTCCTTCAGGGACTTCCTGCTGAACCAGGATAAGGGCAGCTTCCTGTTGAACGGAAGGATAGCGTTCAAAGGCGAGGGGGCGAGTTTCCTGAACCCGATGTTCTATGCGAAGCTCGGTGTGAGAGGCGTATCCGCGAGAAAGATAATCTCAATCTTCTACGAGGACATACCGGTTGACCTGACCGCGGACGGAGAGATCGGCTTCAAGGGGAACCTTGACAGGTTCAAGGGCGATGCGCACCTGGCAACCGGCCAGGGAGCCGTATACGGCCAGTCTGTGGACAAGGGCGAGGTCAACGCCGTGCTGTCCGAGAAGTCTATTACGTTTCCCAA